>Ga0256843_1001197_pt1 | contig 20938 bp, 16 predicted proteins | sample AlvinellametaG_FD_191572 | JGI IMG/M metagenome (GOLD analysis project Ga0256843, IMG submission 191572) | Pompeii worm associated microbial communities from hydrothermal vent at the East Pacific Rise, Pacific Ocean - Alvinella | ecosystem: Host-associated > Annelida > Integument > Unclassified ... | reverse complement strand
TCCCACATGTCTGCGATATGAAAACCGAGTCCGGCTTTGTTGGGAATTTCATCCGCTTGTTTGATTTCTTCGGGTGTGAGCCAACGACGTGCGGAAAAAGAAAATTCCATCTTGTTGCGATAATTATAAATCGACGGCGATTGCATAATGGGTTCCGGTTGTTCAGACAGTTCCAAATTTCCCAAGCGCCTCAGATTATTTTCCACTTCTTTTTGTTTGAAACGCACTTGTTCTTCGTAGCGGATATGCTGTAATTTACAACCGCCACAAGTGCCAAAATAGGCACAAGCGGGTTCCGTGCGCAAATCAGAATATTTTTTTATTTGCGTATGGCGTCCTTCATAATAAGCCTTTCTCTTCTTGGTGACTTGAATATCTGCCACATCACCGGGTGCCAGATAGGGAGCAAAAATCACCCGTCCGTCCGGTGCCCGTCCCACGGCTTTGGCTTTGGCACCCAAATCAAAAATTTCTACATCGGTAAATAAAGGTTTTTTTCTTCTGCTCATAATGGGCAAAAATACAGATTTTTCTATTGCTTTTGATTTAAACTAAAAGGAATAGTTACCAATGAATAAAAAATTAATGTAACTTTGCCTGAAAATTCGAAAGCATGCTCAAAAAAATAAAATACTTTTTTTTATTACTCATCCTTTTAGCCGTAGTATTGGGTGGATACTTTTTATCGTTGGACACTCATTTTAAAGTGGAGCGCGAACGAAAAATCAATGCGCCGGCCAACTTGGTATTCAATCAGATAGCCGATTTAAAAAACTGGGACAAATGGGCGCCTTGGAAAGAAAAAGACAGTACCATACAATTCGAATATACGGAAAGCTCCAATAAAGAAGGGGATTATTTCCGTTTTACGGACCTCGATGGCAAACGGCAACAATTGACAAATCTCACTTTGGCCAAAGACAGCTTAATCGTACAAAGTTTGGCATCGAACGACGAAGTGCAAGAATTTCGTTGGCAAATCATTCCACAAGAAAACGGGGTTCTATTGCGTTGGACGATAGAAGGAGAAATCCCTCCTATAAAACGTTTTTACAGTAAACAAATGGAACAAATGATTGCGCCTGCCATGACACGCGGATTGGAACTCATCGACAAATCTGTGCATACGGATATGGATAAGCACGAACTATTGGATATCAAGACTACTGATTTAAGCAGCACTTATTATCTCTATAAATCAGCCAGTTGCAAAATAGACAGTTTGGGTAGAAAAATGGATCAACTCTTGCCGGAGGTCTTGCTATATGCCATTAATAATCATATAGAAATGAATGGCAAACCTTTTACCATCTATAATAAATATGATACCGATAATAATTCAGTGATATTTTCATCTTGTATTCCCACCAAAGAAAAAGTAGTGGTAAAGGATGCCGATATTTTGACCGGACAAACCCCGGGCGGTCATTATTTAAAACTCAAATTCCGTGGTGATTACAAATTTTTACGCGAAGCTTGGCAACAAGCTTACAGTTTTATCGCATCACGTGATTATATGACCGTAGACAAAACCCGCAATCCTTTTGAGATTTATGCCGAAGGACATACAAAATCTTTAAATCCCGCGGATTGGATTACATATATTTACATCCCCATAATTGAAATTGATAAAAATTTAATCGACGTACAATGATCAACAAAATACTCTTGGTTTTTTTAGGAGGAGGATTAGGAAGCAGTTTTAGATATCTCATCGGACTGACACTTAACCGCAATGATTTTTTAACCCCTTACGGAACATTTTTCGTCAATATAATGGGAAGTTTCCTCATAGGACTTTTAGCCGGATACAATTTAAGAACCCTTAACTTAAACCACGAGTATCAAGCCTTGTTAATCGCCGGTTTTTTAGGCGGATTTACTACTTTTTCATCTTTTGCTTTTGAAAATATGGTAATGCTTCAAAATGGAAAATTCCTTTTGTTTGCTTCCTATTTTTTTACCACCCTTATCGTAGGATTATTTGCCGTTGGATTGGGATATTATTTATCGAGATTTTTTTAGATTAACAAACCTGTTACTATGAAAATAACTACTTGGAACGTCAACGGTATCAGAGCCGTTATGAAAAAAGGATTTGCCGAAAGCATCCGCTCTTTACAACCGGATATTTTATGTTTGCAAGAGACTAAAGCTCAAGAAAACGAAGTAAAAAATGCCTTAAAGGATTTTACGGAAGACTATCAAATATACATCAACAGTGCCGAAAAAAAAGGATATTCCGGTACTGTCCTACTGACAAAACCTGAACCGGTTAAGATAAGCTACGGCATCGGTATTGCTGAACACGACAACGAAGGACGGGTAATCACCGCTGAATACAAGGAATTCTATTTGGTCAATGTCTATACACCCAATGCCGGACAAGGACTCAAACGCTTGGAATACAAAGCACAATGGAATAAAGATTTTCAAGATTATGTGGTACAATTAGACCGCCTCAAACCTGTGATTATTGCCGGTGACTTAAATGTAGCTCACCAAGCCATCGACCTGAAAAATCCCAAAAGCAACTATAACAAAACCGCCGGATATACCGAAGTGGAAATCCGTGGTTTTTCACAATTGCTCAAAGCCGGATTTATCGATGCTTTTCGGTATTTATACCCCGATAAAATTGCTTATACCTATTGGAGTTACCGCTTCAACGCCCGCGCCCGTAATGCCGGTTGGCGCATCGATTATTTTGTAGTGAGCAAACGATTTATAGATAAAGTTAAAGATGTAATTATCCACGATGACATCATGGGGTCAGACCACTGCCCTGTTTCATTGGTATTGGATATGTAAATAACTGAACTTTCACAAGTAATTGTTTATTGAAATCATATAGATAATCAATATGTTATTTTTATCTAAGCTAATTATATTGTGCTACACTTGCGGAATAAGGAAATAAAAATCAAAATGTAATGAAAGCTTGTCACATCAAGTGATGTGAGCCTGCAAAAATTTTATCGAGATGTAAAACAAGCGTCTTAGATTGACGTAATATTGACTTCTCGATACAATTTTGTAAGGCACGAGCAAAATTTCATCGAGAATTTGCACAAGCTTAGAATATCACATGCAATGTCTTAGATTTCGATACATCCGCCTTAGGCAGATACTCAATGTGACCTTGCTTTAACAATATACAGTATGCATCTGTCCTGACAAGATGCGAAAATTCAGTAAATAATAAAAAAATTTAATGTAAATTTGTATAAATCATTCCGGTTATAATTTAATGTTCGAACAAAAAATCATAGACATATCACCTGATTTAATCAATCTGGCACTGGTTATTATCTTTTCATTAATAATCGGATTGGAATTGCGTCAACATTATTTGGATATCGAAGCCGGTGATTTATTTGGCACCGACCGTACGCATGTTTTTATCGGACTTTTGGGCTACATATTATGGATTATTTCACCCAATAAGCAACTTATGTACATCTTGGGAGGATTAGCGCTTTCTGTATTGATTGGTATTTATTATTGGCATAAAATTACCAAGCAAGACCAATTCGGTGTTACCACTTTAATTGTTTCGATGATAACGTACAGCCTGCCGGCTCTAATTTATACACAAAAATTGTGGATTTCATTTGCTGTAGTTAGTTTAGTGCTGGTTTTTACCGAATTAAAAGGTTTTTTTAGAAAATTAACCACTCAATTTAACGAAGATGAATTCATCAATTTAGCCAAATTTTTATTGATTTCCGGTATTATCCTTCCTTTGCTGTCTCATGATATCATCAGTGAAAAAATTCCGGTTTCTCCTTTTAAAATTTGGGTATCTGTTGTTGCCATTTCAGGCATTTCTTACATCAGTTATTTAGTTAAAAAATTTATTTTTCCGGAAAAAGGGGCTTTAATTACGGGTATTTTAGGCGGATTATACAGCAGTACGGCTACTACGATTGTATTGTCAAAAAAAAGCAAAAAAGAAGAAATCCCTGCCCGAAAAACTGTTGCAGCCATCATTACCGCTACCGGAATGATGTATATCCGTATTTGGGTTTTGTCCTTTATTTTCAATGAAAAACTCGCTTTTGAATTTGCTCCTGCGTTTGTTATTCTGACAGTAGTTTCTTTTTTAATAGCTTGGATTATTTATAATTTTGACAAAGAAAAAAATCCGGTTAAAATCCATACCGAAGAAAGCAAAAATCCTTTGGAATTGAAAACTGCCATCTTTTTTGCATTTTTGTTTGTCATTTTTTCTGTTTTAACTCAATTTGTCGTAGAACATTATGGTGACAAAGGTTTACAAATTTTATCTTTAATTATAGGGATTACTGATGTAGATCCGTTTTTATTGAGTTTATTCTCCGGAAAATATCAAACCAGTCTTGATATTATAGCGCAAGCCACCTTAATAGCCGTTGCCAGCAACAATATTATGAAAATGATTTATGCCGTAATATTGGGAAGTTCTAAAATTAAAAAAACTGTTATTACTGGATTTAGCATCATTATTTTGCTCAATATTATTTTAGCTTTTTGGTAAAACCAATACAATTTCTTATACTATTATTTTCGTCCCTTTACCACTTTTTAATCCTTCTAAATCAGTAATTAAAACTTCTCCTCCATTTGCTTCAATGAAATTAACAGCAGCCCTTATCTTAGGAGCCATATTTCCTTCACCGAAAGCCGCTTTATTCATCAAATCTTTGGCTTGGCTTGTCGTAATCTTTTCTAAGGCTTGTTGGGCATCGGTTCCGTAATTCAAATATACATAGGGCACATCAGTGAGGATAATAAATTGGTCGGCACCTATTTGCTCTGCTAATAATGCCGATGCCAAATCTTTATCGATAACAGCTTCTTGTCCGTGCATAGTATCGCCTTCAATAGATACTGGTACACCACCACCACCAACAGCAACTACTATAGCACCGCTTTCGGCTAAAACTTTTAGGGTGTTTTTACTGATGATATCCACCGGTTGAGGTGAAGGCACTACCCGGCGCCAACCGGTTTTTCCATTTTTGGTTTCCTGTTTAAAAGTCCATCCTTTTTCCCTTTCCAATTTTTGAACTTCCGCTTTGTCATAATAAGTTTTTCCTATGCGTTTGGTAGGATTTTGAAAAGCAGGATCATCAGGTGATACTTGTACCATCGTATTGGTCGAAATAATTTCTCGGTCAATACCATTTTGATGCAGTAAACTGAACAATTCACTTTGAATCAAATATCCAATTTCACTTTGGGTGTCGGCAACCGCTACATCCAAAGGTACTTGTGGTATGCCATAAACTTGCTCACCGGCATCATTTTTTAACAGGATAAAACCTACTTGTGGTCCATTACCATGGGTAATAATCAAATGGTGCCCTTCTTTTATAATAGGATATAATCCGTGTAAGGTTTCTCTTACATTTAAATTTTGCTCATCAATACTTCCTTTTTGTCCGTTTTTGAGCAAGGCATTTCCGCCTAATGCTATGATTACTAATTTCTTTTTCATTTCAAATTTTTTTTTCATGCTACTACTACTAACAGGTCGCCCTGCTGGGGCTCAATTGTTAATCTTATTCTTTACATCTACTAACAGGTCGCCCCGCTGGAGCTCAAAGGCTGAACTTATCCTTTACATCTACTAACAGGTCGCCCTGCTGGGGCTCAAAGGCTGAACTTATCCTTTACATCTACTAACAGGTCGCCCCGCTGGGGCTCAAAGGCTGAACTTATCCTTTACATCAACTAACAGGTCGCCCTGCTGGGGCTCAATTGTTAATCTTATTCTTTACATCTACTAACAGGTCGCCCCTACGGAACTCAATTGTTAATCTTATTCTTTACATCTAACAGGTCATCCCATACGGACACATACGGGACACTCAACGGTTGATGTTATTGTTTCCATTAATGCATGATTCTTTTTCTTGTTTATAAACAATTCACCTTGGTTTTTATGAAACAGAACAGAACTTTTTTATTGTGTTATATTATATCTGAAATATTTCACCAATCAAATTCTTTTCTCTTTTCTTATTGAAAAAAGGAAAGCGAATATACAAAAAAAATGAATCTAGAAAAATGATTGTCAGAAAATGCAGTTAGTTTTTTTTCTTCATAAACTTATCTAAATCAATATGAAGTGAAAAAACATGAGAATAAAATCCGTCGGAGGCAATATTTGTCAAGGCATAATCAACAGCTATTCCTTTATATTTAAAACCTAAACCGGCATTGGGTTGGAATTGCAAACTTTCTTGGTCAAAATAAGTTTCATTTCTAAAATTATTAACCCCCAAACGTAAAAAAGCAATTTTGTAATAGGTAAACTCTAACCCCAAGGAAGGATCAATGCTTACAGCATTACTACTGATAATACTATGCATTTTGAAAAATCTTGCATTAAAATCGAATTCAGTCAATAAATCCAAATGACTGTTCAATTGAAAACTCCGGGCTACTCCTAATTGTAATTTAGGATAAGTCAATTCTACACTATTGGGAGCAGTTTGATTTTGTCCGGGAACGGCTTGAACAATTTTATCAAATTCATCCTGATTGATACTCCAATAATTAAAAGTAGTGGTGATATCACGCATCATCAAGCCAAAATGCCATTTCTGATAATGATATTGCGCCCCTACATCAATTCCAAAACCAAATCCCGAAGCAAAGCTTCCTATATGTCTGTATATCAATTTAACAGTAGCACCTAAGTCTATACCTTTCCATAGATTTTTTCTTCCTAATGAAAAGTTCAAAGCATAATCAGCAGTTGAAAAATAGGTAATTCTATCGTAATCGATATTTCCTTGTGCATCGATAAGTTGAGTGGTATTCATGATATCATCCACGCCAAAACGTATCAAGGATAATGACAAAGCGGTTTTAGCGTCAATTTGTTTGGCATACGCCATATAATCATATTGGGCAATATTGGCAAAATAAGCGGCATGCATCAATGAAAGCTGTTTATTTTGCACTTGTGCCAATCCGGCAGGATTCCAATAGCCGGCCGTAACATCATTGACAGAAGCCACCACAGAGTTACCCATTGCCAAAGCACGGGCATCCACTCCTATGTTTAAAAATTCGTTGGAATAAGCTCTTCCGGTTTGTCCGCGAAGAACCAACAAAGAAAAAATCAATAAAATACTAAAAAATTGTTTCATGATGGGCGACTTACTAGGCTTACAATTATATGGTACATACAAAACTCGGTCATTATTTTGCAACATTTGTTTCATTTTAAGATGTTGCTCAATAATTTGAGATGTTGAGCACAACGTCTCTACTAATAACCAATTTCCTCTGCTTCTTTGTCTAAAACGATTTCTTTGGCAAAATATTTTGTATCACCCAACCAAAAAATCTTCCAAAACCGTTCAATATACCTGATTTTCACCCCTTTTCCTTGGTAATCAATCATCTTTTCAATCACCAGTTTGTCTCTGTCTTCAACTGAAAAATCCCAAAGGTGATCTTGTCCCACTCCGGTACTCAATTGTCCTTCCCATGTTTTAATAATTAAACCTTTTCTACTGAACTTAATCAATTTACCGGCACGCCATCCTTCGCTGTAAGGTACGTAATAGGCAAAAGCAAATAATCCGCCGAATATTAAACCTATAAGTAAAATAAAGTATAAAATATATTTTTTCATTGTTTTTATGATAAAGATTATTTTTACAAATATACATGAAATTTTGCACATACTCCTCTAATCACAGGATAAAACTAAAAAAGAAATAAATGAATAAAAGTTCAATCAAAATTGTATATTTGTAAAAAAAAGCACCTATGGAGAGTCTATGGTATTTAATATTAATGATTTTAATGGGAACCTATATCTTGTTAGACGGATACGATTTGGGAGCGGGTATGTCATATTTATTTTTTGCCGACACCAAAGAAGAAAAAGAAAAAATCATCCACAGTATTCGTTCTATTTGGGATGCCAATGAAGTTTGGCTAATTGCTTTTGTAGGAATTTCCATTATCGTTTTTCCCAGGTATGCTCAGATTTTATTTGATAATTTTGGTGGATATATCATGCTTTTTTTCTTATTTTTATTACTGAAAACCATCGCTTTTAACCTGATGATTGTTTTTGAAAAAAAAACCGGATTAAAAAATATTTTCGGTTATATTTTCGGCTTTATCAACATGATGCTGGTTTTGTTCATCGGTGTTATCTTTGCTAATATTCTTCGAGGCTTACCTATTGACACGGAAGAAAAGATTCGATTTGTAGGTCAAAATTTTTCTCCTTTCAGTGATAAAACAGGATTGTTTGACTGGTTTACAATGTTGATCATGGCTATTATATTCATAGGTATCATGATTCACGGTCTTGGATGGATTATTTTAAAAAACAAAGGAGCTTTTAATCGCAAACTCAAAAAAGCCGTTCAACGTTTATCTTTTATTGAATTGATATTAATCGTTATGTTTTTGATTATTTGGTACATCATGCATCATGAAATCACTCGTAATTATTGGTCATATCCATTTTTATTTGCCTTACCTGTTTTGGCCTTTATTTCACTTTTCGGATTAATGGGTATTCGTACCTATCAAGGTGAAAATAAAGCCTTTTTACTTTCGACCAATATGATTATTTTTTCTTGGTTAAGTATTATGATTAGTATTTACCCGCAATTTGTTATGAGTTTGACTAATCATGAACTCACAGCTTTTAATGCCGGTTTTGACAATCCGGAACGTTTTTACATCAAATGGTGGATTTTAGCAGTAGGTTTGTTATTATTGGTTTATTCCATTGTTGTTCACAAATATTTAAAAGGAGAAAATCCAACGGAAAAAGAATTAAAGTGAATATCCTAACAAACTTCTGACTTCGGCTAATATCATTGCTGTTGCTCCCCAAATTTGGTAAGAATCGATTTGAAAGGCATAAATTTCATAAGGCTGATTGAAATAATTTTTTTGCAATTTTACCAATGGATTATTCAAGATTTTGCCCAAGTCAAATTCTAGAATTTCTTCTACTTCCACCGGATCTTTTATAAACAAAGGTGTTTGTTGGGCAACAGCCAAATAAGGTTGTACTAAATAATTGCTGACCGGAATAAATACTTCCGATAATTTTTTGACGATTTCTATTTCATTTGGTTTTACGCCTACTTCTTCAAAGGTTTCGCGTAGGGCGGTTTCGCGCAATGAAAGATCTTCGGGTTCTTTCTTACCTCCCGGAAAAGCAATTTGACCGGAATGATGTCCGTCGTAAGATTTGCGTAAGATAAAAAGCATCTGCGCCTGTTGTTGAGGCCCCGGATATAACAAAGCTATAACAGCCGAATCTTTGTAAGAATGTTGATGCCCGTAATTTTGAAAAATTTTCTGCCTTACCTCTTTATTCATGATTCGGTTATGAGCCGGTTCACCGGGCAATTCTTTAAAGGAAACTTCCGGGATAATATGTACAACTTCTTCAAACTTCATCAAAGGCGAGAATAATAATTATAATCTTTGATTATACGATCGATAAATTGCGAATGCGAAAAATCATCCGGTTTATTTACATGGATAGTTTCTTCAATTTTACGGGTTAAAGCTTGTAAAATTTGCAGATTTTTTCTTTTTTTGGCTTCTCTGAAAACATCTTTAATCAACTGAATATCTTTATCAGAAAATTTTTGTACAGACTTGAATAAAGCTTGATAATCCTTATCGATATCTTCAAAAATACTCTGTTTTAAGTTTGTTTTTTTTACTTCTGAAATCACTGTAGTTTTGGCAGCGATATCGCCCAAACGTTGTTTTTTATTGTTTACCACCATAACCAGTAAAGCTAATCCCGGCACTACTGCCGGAAACACTTCAAACAAACGAATCACCCAACGGATTAAAAAATCTCCCAAACCGGGATGTGTATTGTCAATTTTCACTACTCTTAATTGCAATATTTGCTTTCCGATGGTTTGTCCGTTATTCCAATACTGCAAAACGGGATAATACAAAAAATAAGGCAGAGACATCACCGATACAAAAGCCCAAGATTTACCAATTTCAACAATACCTGATTTTTCTAATAACAGAAGTAAAAAATAATAGAATAAGGCCAAGAAAAACATATCTATAAAAAAGGCAAATAAGCGTTGTCCTATTCCTGCCAAATTTTGTTCGATTTTAACATTTTGCGCCGTTTGTATAGTAAATTCACTCATATTTTCCTCGGGATAAAAATTGACAGAACAAAGTTAAATAATTTATTCCAATTAATTTTTGAATCAATCAAGCTTTATTTTGACAAGATATATGCTCCTTGGGTATTTACGTCATAAAAATCCGTTTGGTATTTTATAGCGGATTTTTTCCACCTTTCAATCAAGTAAAACTTATCGGAAGCATCAAACACTACTTGCTTGGGCTGTAATACCTTAAGCATTCTGTCAAAATTTATCTTTGGGGAGTAATGCAATACCACTATATCGGGATGAAAATTCTCAAAACTATAAATTCCCAAACTATCGATATGCAATATTTTTTTGCCTGCAAAGCCTTGAAAGACCGGAAGGGAATCAAATTGAATTTCCGGATAAAATAAATACATATTTTTCAATAAATAAGGATTGATTTTTTCCTGTGCTTGAAAAAAATGTAATTTATCGCTTTTCTTTTCCGCTACTACTGCTGTACGATACTGGTGTAAAACCATATAGGAATGTTGAGCTTTATAAAGTTCCCTTTGTATTAAAACAAGTCCTTGAAAAACCAGAATCACAAGCAATAAAACAGTTAAGCGGTAATAATTTCGAGGTTTTTTCAAATAATAATACAGAAAAAGCAAAATCATCATGAATAGCATAAGTTGCCATTTGGAAAAACGAATGTTTTCAAATAATGCAAAAGGTAATTCACCAATTAAATGATTGATTTGCAGCAGACAAGCCGTCAAAAAGCTAAATGCTTTAAAGATAAAAACTGTTTTAATATTTAATAAACTGAAAATCAACAATACAAATCCGATAAATAATACTATAATCAAAAGTGGTACTACCAACAAATTAGCCAACCAGAAATACAAGGGAAACTGATGAAAATAGTACAAACTTAAGGGTAAAACCGTGAGTTGTGCAGCAATGGACAAGGAAAGTAAATCCAGCCACCATTGAATTATTTGGTATTTAGAATGAAACAAACGGTTTAGAAAAGGAAAAAAACTTATAATACCCAAAACTGCCAAAAAACTCAATTGAAAACCCACCTGAAAAAGATAATATGGATTGTATAACAACATAAGAAAAGCCGTAACAAACAAAATATTATACGGATTATTTTTTCTTTGGATATAAAAACCCAACTGAAACAAGCTGAACATCAATACTGCCCTGACAACAGAAGGAGAAAACCCCGAAAGCAAGGCATAAAACCATAAAAATCCTATGCTTAAAATCAAAAAAACAAGTAGAGAAAAACGTTTAACCGGATACAAAAAAATGTGAAGAAAAAGTAATAGAATTCCAACATGCAAACCTGAAACAGCCAAAATATGCATGGTGCCGGCTGATTGAAAATCACGAAAATTTTCCGGTGAAACATCTTGCCTTTCGCCCAATAAAACAGTATTGGCAAAAGCCAATTCTTGATGAGATAAACCACCGGAAGAAAAATACCGCTGTGCTTTTTGTCTTATCGTGGCAATAATTTTATACCAATTGGCTGTTTCCGAATCAATGTAATAAGCTGTATGTTGAAGATTGATTTCTCGGTATATCTGTTGTGTTTGCAAATATTTTCTATAATCAAAAAAATTAGGATTAAGGGCTTTACGTGGTTTTTTTATATGCTTCGAATCCATATAAACCAAAATATTATCTCCTACTGAAATCTCATTAGATTGAAGCGGAAAATGCAATAATATATCCCCTGTTGTTTTAGTTGAATTTACCTGCACTACACACCCTATAAAATTAAGCCGCTTGGTGGTTCTTAATTTTTTTATTAATAAAATTTTCAGGTAAATAGTTGAATCTTTTGCCAAATATCGGGTATAATGATGCTTGTTTTGCCTTTTATCAGCCCTTTTAAATAATAAAATACCGGACAAAAATGAAAGCAAAAAAACGAAAATAACAAAAAACACTTCCTTTTTTAGTAAAGTTTGCTGTCTTTGATGAAAAAATAACAACAAAACAAAAACAAACAACCAACTAATAATGACAAATAATTGAACTATATGAAATATTTGTCCGGCAAAAATCCCTAACATTAGGGCTATGCTAATTATAATTAATGGATATTTGGATAGGTATTTCAAAACAAAACTATCTATTCAAGCAAACAAATATAAATAATTCTACTTGCTCTTAGAAAGATTTAAAATATTTTATCCGGAATAATATGCTATTTACAAATATTTAGCAAAACAAATAAAATTATCAAAAAATATTTATCACTTCAGTTTTTTATTGTTTTGATGTCTTATTGTATCTCTTTCTGTTTTTAATTTCATTTTACGTTCCCAAGATTGTTGTAAATCTATTCCTGTTTGATTGGCAATGGCAAGGCTTACAAATATAACATCTGCCAGTTCTTCCCCCAAGTCTTTGTTTTTATCGCTTTCTTTTTCCGACTGTTCGCCGTATCGACGAGCTATAATTCGGGCAACCTCCCCTACTTCTTCGGTTAGAATGGCCATATTGGTCAATTCGTTAAAATAACGTACTCCGAAGGTTTTTATCCAATTATCGACTTCGTTTTGTAATTTGTTCAGACTCATTATTGATATTTTGGTTAATCATATATTATTTACATTCATACTAAAAAGCTAGTTTCAAAATACTCCTGCAGAGTTTAGATATTTAAATTATCATTCATCCAATTAAAAATGCGCAAACGCATCAAATATCACACCGCTACTGTGGTCAAACTTGCTACCGGTAACACTCGCCAGGATGTTAATTTTGTCTTCATCTCTCAACAAACCCAATAAAGCAAAAATCAATGCTTCTTTAAAATCAATCAACTCTTTTTCAGGAACAATTATTTGGGCTTTTGAATAATTTTCAATCTGTTCGATTAACAGAGTGTGATAAGCACCACCTCCGCTCACCAACACGGTTCCACAATTGATTTTATTGGTTATTTGAATCGCTATATGTTCTACATAAGTACGTAATATATCCGGTATTTTCAAATTAAATTTATCGATTAAGGGTAAGATTTTTTCAGTAACAAATTCCCATCCTAATGATTTGGGATGATTATCATTATAAAATGTCAAGGCATTCAACTCATCGAGCAAAGTTATATTTATTTTTCCTTCACGAGCTATATTTCCCTTGTTGTCATAATCGAAACCCATTTTTTTTACATAATGATTCAAAACAATATTAGCCGGACAAATATCAAAAGCTTTTCTTTCATTATTTTTTTCAAAAGATATATTGGCAAATCCACCGATATTCAAACAATAATCGTATTGTGAAAACAACAAACGATCACCCAAGGGTACCAATGGGGCACCCTGTCCGCCTAAAGCAACATCTTGGGTACGAAAATCGGCAACCGTTTTAATTTTGGTAAGGACATTGATATGTGCTCCACTTCCTATTTGTATAGTATAGCCTTTTTCAGGACGATGAAAAATTGTCTGCCCGTGCGAAGCGATTAAATCGATTTGATTGATTTGATTCTTTTCGATAAACCGCCTAACCAGATTGGCAAAAAATTTTCCTAATTCTACATCCAAATCAGCCAATTCATCAGCAGACAAACGAAAAGCTTCTTTTAAGCGATTTTGCCACTTCCTTTGATACGGCAGACTTTCAGACGCCAATATCTGGAAATTTTGTAAATTTTCGGTCTCAAAACGTACATAAACAATATCCAGTCCGTCCAAAGAGGTACCACTCATCAATCCAATGACATATTTATACATAATCCTACTATAATTGATTGTTAAAATCTTGATTCGTTAAATTAATCCGACGTTGAACTTGTACGGCTGTATTTCCATAAATTAAACAAAACTACATTTAATTTTCAATCAAAACAAACAGCCTACAACAGAGTTTCACAAATTTGATTACCAAATAAACTATCTTAATAGATTCTGCTAATATACATTGAAAAATTGATTTTTTTTTATTAAATTTGGTGACCTTAACTCAAAAACATAACATATGGATTTTTCACTTACCGAAGAGCAGTTAATGATAAAAGAAGCTGCTAGAGATTTTGCCAATTTAGAACTACAACCCGGGGTAATTGAAAGAGATGAAAAACAATATTTTCCTGCTGAATTACGTAAAAAAATGGCTGATTTAGGATTTATGGGCATTATGGTCGATCCTAAATACGGTGGAAGCGGTATGGATACCGTTTCTTATGTAATCATTATGGAAGAACTTTCCAAAGTGGAAGCTTCTGCAGGCGTTATTGTCAGTGTAAACAACTCTTTGGTTACTTGGGGACTAGAACATTACGGCACTGAAGAACAAAAACAAAAATATTTGATTCCGCTGGCTACCGGAGAAAAATTAGGTGCTTTTGCCCTAAGTGAACCTGAAGCCGGTAGTGATGCCACCCACCAACGTACTACTGCCAAGGACATGGGTGATTACTACTTATTAAATGGTGTAAAAAACTGGATTACCAATGGACATACCGCAGACACATACTTGGTCATTGCCCATACGCACCCTGAAAAAGGACACAGGGGTATCAATGCCTTTATTGTGGAAAAAGGCTGGGAAGGTTTTACCATAGGCCCCAAAGAAAATAAAATGGGCATTCGGGCTTCTGATACACACTCTTTAATTTTTCAAGATGTAAAAGTTCCCAAAGAAAACCGTATTGGTGATGACGGTTTTGGTTTTAAATTTGCCATGAAAACACTATCAGGCGGCCGTATCGGTATTGCAGCCCAGGCATTGGGTATTGCCCAAGGAGCCTATGAACGCGCCTTACAATATGCCAAGGAACGGGTGGCTTTCGGAAAACCTATTGCTCATCACCAAGCCATAGCCTTTAAGTTAGCCGATATGAAAACAGAAATTGACGCTGCCCGTCATTTAGTAATGAAAGCAGCTTGGGATAAAGATCAAGGAAACAATTATGATTTAAGCGGTGCCATGGCCAAATATTATGCTGCTGAAATGGCTATGCGTGTCACAACTGAAGCTGTACAGATCCACGGCGGATACGGTTATGTAAAAGAATATCACGTAGAACGCATGATGCGTGATGCTAAAATTACCCAAATATATGAAGGTACCTCTGAAATACAACAAATTGTTATATCAAGAGCTATAACCAAAGAAAAAATCAGATAAATTCTTCTTTGTTTAAGACAAACAGGTCGGCTCAAAAATGATTGAACCGGCCTGCTTTATTTTAAATTCAACGAAAGTTATCATAAATAACATCGATAAGGCTAATAATAATTTTTCATAACATTATTTTTTTAGAATGATTCAAAATCTAAAACATTGTTTGAATTTCAATAATCAAAATTATAGAGAATAAAGCAAGTAATACTCAGGAAAACACCTGATTTTGCAACTAAAAATGCCTATTTTTTTTAAAGAAAATAAATATGATAAAAAAAATCCCCTTTTCTTAATTAAAGAGAATCAATTCTTATTAACTTTGCTCAAAATTAATTATACCGGTGAAATCATTGATTAAATTATATCTTATTATCATTAGCTTTTTTGCTGTGATTTTTTTGTTGGTTAACCTCAGTGGTGTATTAACAGTAGCAGATATTAAAACATATTTACACCAAATACAAGATGCCGACAAACTTAAAATTTTCATCGTAATAGTAGTTTTGCTGGCGTCTGATGTTTTTTTATCTGTTCCTACCATTTTGATTGTTACCTATTCGGGAAATATCTTAGGTTTTGAACAAGGATTAATGGCTTCAACAAGCGGAATGTTAATATCCGGGACAATTGCTTATTTATTGTGTCGTTTTTCCGGTAATAAAATGCTTAGACTTTTAATCAAAGACAAAAAACAAATCGATGAGGTAAACAGTATTTTTCACCGCTTAGGCTACGGAATGTTGATTATCGCTCGGGCCTTACCCATGCTTCCGGAAGCTACGTGTTGCTTGTCGGGCATGATGAAGTTTAATTTTATAAAATTTTTAATGTATTATTTATTGGGCACACTCCCCTATGCCATTGTACTGACTTATTTGGGCTCTATCAGTGATACCGACAATCCGTACCCGGCCTTGATAGGAATAGGAATTGTATACATTATTTTATACCTGTTATGGTTTTTTAAATTGCGACAAAAAACATTTGCCAAATAAACAATTCATTTGTACTTTTGCCAAGCAAAATAAAAAAAGCCACCTTAGCTCAGCCGGTAGAGCAGCTCACTCGTAATGAGCAGGTCGCGGGTTCAAGTCCCGTGGGTGGCTCTTGAGTTACAAAAGCCGCCAAAATTCTACGATTTTTTTGACGGCTTTTTATTATGAAAAAACAATCTTATATATCCTGCTTGGCATTTTCCATACTCATCAAAGATCGCCATTTATTGTGACTGAATCGCTATTTTTTATACACGACAAAATGGAAGGAATTATCCACCGTACTACCGGAAAGGTTATAAATTCTGACGATAAATTCTCCATCTGTATTGGAATAATCCGTAGTAGCAAAAACCGGCACTCCCCCTCCGCCTATTTCGGAAGTTACCATTACTACATAATTTTGATTGGACATATTATTCAAATGAATCTTATACTGCCCTGCTCCGATCTTAGTTACCGTAAAACCACTTGAAGATTGATTCCCTGCAATATTTCCGTTGTAAAATACCAAACCGTAAACATAAGCCGTCATATCGGCATCTCCGGAATCCGGTTTACGCAATTCGCCGTTTATAGTTATATAATCCTCATTAAAATCACCGTATATCAATGGTGCGGCGGTATTGGAATTATCGATATAAAGTTTGTTATCTCCGGTTTCGTTATACCCTGCCTGATACCCGATAAAAATATTATTGCTTCCGGTAGCATCATATCCGGCTTGGGTTCCCAATGCGGTATTCGAATTTCCGGTGGTATTATTGCTAAGAGCCAGTGAACCGGTGGCGGTATTATCTCGTCCGGTGGTATTATTGCTAAGAGCCAGTGAACCGGTGGCAGTATTACTATCGCCGGTACTATTTGATTTAAGAGCTTCTGCACCGATTGCGGTATTAAGAACTCCGTTGGTATTATTGGAAAGAGCTAATGAGCCTATTGCAGTATCGGAATTTCCGTTGGAATTTGCATTTAAGGCATTATATCCCACCCCGGTATTTCTCCACGAAATGGATCCGTCATCGGCATTTCCGGCTCCTTCGCCGAGATAATAGGAATACTCACCATAAAAACTTTCATAAACCCTTTTTGCATCTGAAAGATCGTTTAATGCTTGTACATCATCGGAAGCATCGGTATCCCAAGCGGAAACATCCTGCCAAGTTCCTTTTCCATTGCCATCGCTGGTAAAGATTTTTCCTGCCCCTTGACTGCCGTCTTTTACGGCTAAGCTTCCGTTGATTTGCAATTCGTCGGTGGCAAAATCACCATATATCAATGGTGTACTGCTGTTGGAATTTTCGATGTACAATTTATTATCTCCGGTTTCATTAAATCCTGCTTTATAGCCAATAAAAATATTGCCGCTGCCTGTTGAACTATATCCGGCTGAGGCTCCCAAAGCGGTATTATTATCCCCTGTATCATTGCCCCATAAAACAAATGCTCCCAAAGCAGTATTTTCACCTCCGGTGGTATTATTACCAAGAGCATAAGAACCGGTAGCGGTATTATAATCTCCGTTTGTATTATAATTTAAAGCATTAGAGCCGGTGGCGGTATTGTAACCTCCGATGGTATTATTATCAAGAGCATAAGAACCGGTAGCGGTATTTCCACTTCCGGTGGTATTATCGTAAAGAGCATAAGAACCGGTGGCGGTATTTCCACCTCCGGTGGTATTATCGTTAAGAGCATAAGAACCGGTAGCAGTATTCCCACTTCCGGTGGTATTATCGTAAAGAGCATAAGAACCGGTGGCGGTATTTCCACCTCCGGTGGTATTATCGTTAAGAGCATAAGAACCGGTGGCTGTATTAGCATATCCGTCGGTATTTGATGATAAGGCATAAAAACCCACTCCGGTATTAGATCCATATCCGTTTCCCGGATCAGCGATACCGGCTCCTTCTCCGATATAATAAGAGGAATTCTCCATATACGTATCCATAACCACCTTTGCATCCGAAAGGTCGTTTAAGGCTTGTACGTCATCGGTGCTGTCGGTATCTAAATTAGCTGGAATATTGCTTAAATCATTGAAATCGCCGCTAAAATCGTCGGAAGCATTTTTGTCCCAGCCGTTAAAGATGCTCGCATTAGGATTGACGCCCAAGGGATTGGCACTGGTTCCGTCGCCGTTAAGTGACGCATCGCTTTGTACCACTTGACTGCCCCATTGGTCGCCGCCGCTACCGGTAGGAAGCGTTACGGTATTGCCGTTGCTAATGGTCAATTGTGTACCGTTTACCGATAAAGTTTGAATTTCATTGGTAGGACTATGATCGGCATCGTTTACTGCATCGGTGAAACTGCCTCCACCGTTGGACAAAGTAACCGTACTACCGCTTTTGCTGATGGTTTGCAATTCGTTGGACGGGTCGTGGTCGGCGTCGTTTACCGCATCGGTGAAACTGCCACCACCGTTGGACAAAGTTACCGTGCTACCGCTTTTGCTGATAGTTTGAAGCTCATTGGTAGCATCGTGGTCGGCATCGTTGACGTCGTCTCCGTCGGAAAGCCCGGCAGGTATGTTGGATAAATCGTTGAAATTGCCGCTGAAATCATCGGAAGCGTTTTTGTCCCAGCCGTTAAAGATACTCGCATTGGGATTTACGCCCAAGGGATTGGCGGAAGTTCCGTCGCCGTTGATACTGCTGTCGGTTGCCGCTACTTGGGTACCCCAGCCGTCGCCACCCGAAGCACTGCCGGCGGGAATGGTTACGGTATTGCCGTTGCTGATGGTCAACTGACGGCTTCCGTTGTCAAACGACAAGCTTTGTATCTCGTTTGTAGGATTATGGTCTGCATCGTTGACGTCGTCGCCATCGGATAAGCCGGCCGGCAGGTTGGTTAAATCGTTGAAATCACCGCTAAAAGTATTGCCGGCTGTTTCGGCATATTTGGCAAAGGGTACATATTTGAGTTCTGTCGTGCCGAAATCCTGCATACCGTTGCCCGTGTCTATTTCCACTTTTAAGAAATAAGAACCGGCGCTCCAATCTATGGTATCGAAATTACCGGAAACTGCTGTTCCTTCGCCAATGTTCAGGCTTACAATTCCGTTGGTATCGGTGGTTGCGGATTGGTTTTCTTCATATACGGCAGTCGTGCCGTTTTGGAATATCGTGAACTTGAAATCCACGTTTTGGGTATTCAAAGCCGTTCCGTTTTCGGTGATTAAGGCTTTGTAGTTTAATCCCTGTGCAAAACTTATCATTCCGATAAGTAATGCTACGATAAGTAATAGTGATTTTTTCATTATATAAATAATTAAAGTTTATTTTTTTTATTTTTCAAATTATTCTTCAATTGTACTATTTGAATTTGCAGTTGTTTTATACTTTCGGATTGTTGAAAAAAGCGTTTTTCTAAAATTTTATTTTCCTTCTGTAATTCTTGAAGTGCTTTTACCAACACAGGAACAAATTCGGCATAGCGCAAACCATAAAAATCATGCTCGTTTTTAGGTTTATCAACCGCATGAAAATCAAAGTTTAATTCACGTGCGGCTTGTTCGACTTCTTGTGCGATAAAACCGATTTGTATTTCATTCTTTTTATCGCTATGAACAATATTAGCAGGTGCTCCTAAATCCGAAAAAAACTTTTGAATAGCATCTGTATCCAAATGATAAGTTACAGGTCTGAGTTTTTCAATTAAACGCAAGCCGGGAACATTTTCCTGAATAGCGGTTTTAAAACGGGCATCAGACAGATTGGTCCAATTGGCATATCCCCCAATACTACTGACATTATAATCACCTATACGCACTTGTCCCGAAGCGGTAATGGAGGATGAAGTTCCCAAAGCCATAGAATTGGTATGGTTGTTTCCGGTATAAAAAGCCTGGTATCCTAAAGCAGTATTGGCATATCCGGTTGTATTGGCATACAAACTTCTAAATCCTACTGCTGTATTACCGGTAGCAGTCTGGTTTCCATTACTGATTAAAGCCCCCGAGCCGATAGCAACATTCCGGTTACCTCCCGTATTCAATTTCATACTAGCTTGTCCAATGGCAATATTTTCACTTCCGGAAGCATTATTTGTCAAAGCTAAATGTCCTATTGAAACATTTCCTCCTCCATTGGTATTCATAGACATTGAATGACTTCCAACAGCAATATTATTTTTACCGGTATCATTAGAAAACAAAGCCGAATTTCCTATCCCTACATTATCTTGTCCTGTAGTATTAGCATACATGGATTGGTAGCCCAAAGCAATATTGGATTGCCCTGTTGTATTGGCAAATAAAGATTGAAAGCCCATGGCCACATTTTTATTATTACTACCATCATCATTTTGTCCGGCACCCCAACCCAAGAAAATAGAAGATCCATTGTCTTGTCCGTCGTTATCGGATTTTGCATCCATCAAATCGTCAATTTTCTCAACAGAATCACCGGAAATTGAGAACCAAGAACCATTGGAATAATAATAAAATCCTTGAACATCATCTGTTTGATAAATCATCAATCCTTCGGCAGGATTAGGTATGGCATCGCGTTGATTTTTTTGCATCCTTGGAATCAATAAACCACTTGTAGTGGATTTGATATCCAACATAGCAGATGCATCCGGACTACTCCTATCATTATTGATAGATACTTGTGCATATAAATGGATGTACATGCTTGTAAATAATAAAATAATAAGTAAAACTTT
>Ga0256843_1001196_pt1 | contig 20939 bp, 24 predicted proteins | sample AlvinellametaG_FD_191572 | JGI IMG/M metagenome (GOLD analysis project Ga0256843, IMG submission 191572) | Pompeii worm associated microbial communities from hydrothermal vent at the East Pacific Rise, Pacific Ocean - Alvinella | ecosystem: Host-associated > Annelida > Integument > Unclassified ... | reverse complement strand
TCATACTGATAGTTATAGTGTATCTATAGACCAGCCGATATTTAAATCAGGTGGTATCTACTATGCTATCAAGTATGCCAAAGCTTTACATGATACCAATCTTGATAATATCAAACTACAAAAAAGGTCTATGGTTGCTAATGCTGTTTCTATACTGTTTAACTTAAAAAAGTTGAAACTAGAAGAGAAGAAGATAAAGTATGTACTCAAAAATGATAAGATAGATATCATCCAAAAAAGAGATAGTTATAATGCTGGTTTACTAGATAGTAGCTTTTTGGACCAAGCACTTCTAAAAAAGAGTCAAGATGAGACAAATCTTTTGCAGTTACAGTTTAGTCAGTTAGAACTGAAGCAACAGTTTGCACTACTAAGTGATAAAAATCCAGATAAGTTAAAACTACCAAAACTCAAACTTATCTCAAAAAACTACTACAAATCCAGAAACTTGGTATTGAAAAAAGATAGAGATTATGTCAGACAAACCAAGTATGAAGCCAAGATGACACAAAGCCAATACTTACCTACCATATCTCTAAGAGGACAGTATATCAACAGTGACTCCAATCCAGCATACTCAACTACATATCCACCAACAACAAGAGACAACTACTACAACTATGGTTTTAGTATCTCTATGCCACTTAGTATCAATACCATGAGTGATATAGAGTTGGCAAAAGTCAAGCATCTAAGAGCTGCTACACAAGCGATAGATACCAAGCATACAGTCAATGAAGAGTATAACTGGATTATCAACTCTTTAAATGTTTTGGATAAAAAGATAGCATTGACCAAAAAAGATATCAAACTCTATAAAAACTTATACACATTGACAAAAAACTTAGTAAAAGCAGGACAAAAAACAAAGTTAGATAGTGATGTGATGTATAACTCTTGGCAGATTCGTAAGTTTGATAGAAAGATATATGAGATAGAAAAGCAGTTACAACTTTTAAAACTATATATGAGAGTAGAAAATGTTATTTAGCCACTATATGCATGAGTGGTTGTATGGAACTGATGGTTACTATAGCCACTATAAGCCCATAGGAAAAGGTGGGGATTTTTATACAGCCGTAAGTACTAGTAGATTTTTTGGTGCATCTATAGCCAACTTCATATACCAGCAGATACAAGAGGGTAAGATAGATAAAAACTCTTATCTTATCGAGATAGGTGCTCATCAAGGGTATTTGATATGTGATATGATACAGTGGCTTTATAGTTGTGATGCTTCTTTGGTTGAGAGTATGAAGTTTGCTATAGTAGAGAGGATGCCACACTTACAAAAGATACAACAAGAGTATATCTACTCTAGATTTGGAGATGATGTTAAAGTTGAGTTTTTTGATGATATATCTGAAGTGAGAGTAGATAGTGCTGTAGTAGTAGCCAATGAGATATTTGATGCATTTGCTTGTGAATTACTCAAAGATAAAAAGATAGCTAAAGTGTATGACCATAAGATAGAGTTGGAAGATGCTTCTAGTGATATATTGGAGTTTGCATCTAAGTATCATCTAAGACAAGGTGAGATAGCAGTAGGGTATGAAAAGTTTGCAAAAGATATGGCAGAAGGTATAAAAAGGTGTGATTTTATATCTTTTGATTATGGTGAGAAGTATGTACGAAATGACTTTTCTATAAGGCTATATCATCAGCATCAAACTTTTCCACTTTTTGATAAAGAGGTTGTATTAAAAGAGTCTTTTAAAAGAGATGATATCACCTATGATGTAAACTTTGCTCATGTGATAGATGCTTTTGAAGATAGTGGGTTTAAGCTTGAGAAGTATGAAACTCAAGCTAGAGCATTGATACGGTTTGGTATCATAGAAATATTAGAAATGTTTATGAAGCAAACAACACCAGCAAAGTATGCAAAAGAGGCTGACAAGATAAAGACTCTTATAGCACCTACTATGATGGGAGATAAGTTTAAGATGGTGCATTTTAAAAATTAAGTAGATACCAATATAGATTTTTGTAAAATGTATTTAACAAAATATAAAGGTATAGTTAAAATGGATTTTACAGTATTTTTTCAAGAGATGCAAAAACAGTTAAATTTTGTAACATTAAAAACAAAAAGACATCTATATGATAAGATAAATTGGAAAAATCGATTAATATTTTTGTTAGGACAAAGAGGTGTAGGAAAAACTACTCTTTTGTTGCAATACATCAAAGAAAACTATAAAAACTCACCAAAAGTTCTTTATATATCTGTAGATAACCCATATTTTAAAACTATATCTTTATATGAGTTTGCTATGATGTTTGAAAGTTATGGTGGAGAGATACTTTTTATAGATGAAGTACATAAGTATAAAGATTTTTCATCTCATATCAAAGCTATATATGACTCTACAAATCTTAAAGTTATTGTTTCTGGCTCTTCTATGTTGCAGATTAGTTCAAATGAAGCAGATTTAAGTAGAAGAGCTATGGTGTATTATCTTGCAAATTTATCTTTTCGTGAGTTTATAAACTTTACTCAAGATATAGATTTGCCTTCATTTAGTTTGGATGATATACTGTTAAATCATATAGAAATATCCAACGAGATAGTATCTCAGGTTAAACCATTGGAGTTTTTTCAAGCTTATCTAAAAAATGGATGTTATCCTTTTATACTTGATAACCATGATAGTTATACACACCTTTTGATAGGAGTAGTAAATCAAATCATAGAAGTTGACTTACCATATATTGCCAATATAAATTTCAATCAAATAGATAAGATAAAAAAGCTTATATATCTTATAAGTGCATCTGTACCTTTCAAGCCCAATATCTCAAAACTATCAGCAAATTCTGAAATATCAAGACCAACACTTTTAGAGTATCTAAAACTTTTAGAAAAAGCAAACTTGATTATCAGTATAAACTATACAGCAAGAGGATATGCAACACTTTCAAAACCAGATAAGCTATATATCAACAATACAAATCTTATACAAGCTATATCTCAAAATAGTGAGATAGGAACATTAAGAGAAACTTTTTTTGTCAATCAAATAAAAAGTGCTTTTATCAATGAGAGTAAACTTATAGATGATGATATACTACTTGATAATAATGGAGATTTTATACTTAAAAATAGATATATTGTAGAAATTGGTGGTAAAAACAAAAGTTTCAAACAGATAAAAGATATAAAAGATAGTTTTGTTGTAGCTGATGATATAGATGTGGGATTTGGTGCTAAAATCCCACTGTGGCTTTTTGGTTTTTTGTACTAAGCATTAAAACTCAAACCCACCACCTGTTCCTTTGTTCATACTGTCATAGACAGCTTTTACATAGCTATCTCTTATCTCACACTCAAGTACCTTTGGACACTTCATACAACTATCTACTTGATGTTGTGTTTGGCACTGTTGTAGTTTGACTTTTTGCTCTTTGAGGGCGATTTGCCACTCATCGAGAGTTATCTCTTCCATTAGTTTGCTTCTTTGTATGCTTGAATTAGTTTGTTTATCTCTTCATTTGAACCAAAGAAACATGGTGTTGTATCGTGTGGATGTGATGGAGTGAGTTCTAAAAGTCTTTGTGCTTTGTCATTGATAGCTTTACCACCAGCTTGTTCATATACTAGTGCAAAAGGTAGTACTTCAAAGAGTTGTCTTAGTTTACCATTTGGTACATCTGTAGTGCCTGGGTAAGAGAAAAGTCCACCACCTTTGAGTAGTATCTGGTGCAAATCAGGTACCATACCACCAGAGTATCTTAGTCTATATCCCTCAGCAAATAGTGAGTCTATAAATGCTTTATGGTAAGAAGCCCAATTTTTTTGTGTACCACCTGGTGCATTTAGTTTACCTTTTGGGTTAAGTGTGATTTCGCTGATAAATGTAAACTCACCATTGATAGCTCTGTAGTGTTTTGGTTTGCTTTCTTTTGTAGCTATGACTAACTCTATACGAGGACCATATACAACATAAGCAGAAGCTACCAAAGTAGCACCTTTAGGCTCACCATCATATATCCCAAAGATAGAACCAACAGATAAGTTCACATCAGCCAAGCTAGAACCATCCAATGGATCATAACAGACGATATATTTACCATCTTCATGGAGGTTTAGCATACCTTCTTTCTCTTCACTGATAAGTGCTTTGACTAAAGGAGTATCTTTAAAAGCCTCTTCTATGATAAGGTCACTTTTGACATCAAGTTTTAGCTGGTCTTCACCTGATGAGTTTGTCCCACCTATATATCCTAAATCTTCTGTTTTTATAGCATGGTCTATATCAAATGCTATTTTTTTTATCGTTTCAAAAATTGTTTGCATATTTATACCTCTTTTGCATTGTTGTTTATCCACTCTATGATTTGAGTAGTATTGTTTAAGTCTAATATATCAAGGTTTGATGGTATGTTGTATTGGTTTATATCTATACTATCATCTATAGCCAAAGCTTCACTACATCCAAGATAAGCTTCATCTATCTTATCTCTAAAGATGGCTATCCTAGGAAGTGGCAGAGTTTTTAGTCCTTCTACTAAAAGTATATCAAACTCATTTATCATCTCTATGATATCATCTATGCTTTTTTCTCTTTTGGAGAAGTATGTAGTGCGAGTAGGTGATGTAACTACCACTTCAGCACCTGTTTTACTGAACTTATCACTGTCTTTGTTTGGAGTATCAAATACAGCTTTGTCTTTTGGGTCATGTTTGATGATGGCTACTTGTTTGGTTTTTATCATCTGTGTAGCTATCTTTTGTATCAGAGTGGTTTTACCACTTCCTGATGGACCTGTAAATGCTATAGCATATCTTTTCACTTATACACCCTTTATAAAAATTATCAAATTATACATTAAGCTTTATTGAAACTATGTTAAAATCTTATATAACTAAAGGGGTATTGATGAAAAACTTATCGCTTAGTATAGTAGTAGCTATATTTTTGCATGGATGTTTGTATAATAATATGGATAGTTTAAACAACTTTTACCAAAAAGATATAAAATCCAAAAAACAACTTATAAAAACACAAAAAGCTATACTATATGATGGTAACAAAACAAAAGCTATCTTAGTAGCTACATATAGTAATGATTTTGATGATATCAACAGTTCAGATGAGAGGTTTGTGGTATCTTTTTATGCAGATGATATCAATGGTACAACAGATAGCAATCCATTTGGTAACTATTTTGTAACACTAAATTCCAATAATCCTATAGAGATAAAACCACTAGATATTGATGATAAGCTATTGTCTAACATATCATTTAAAAATGAGTGGAAAGAGTACTATCTTGTTATTTTTCCACATATGGGAGATAAGATGTATATGAGTTTTGGAGATAGTTTGAGTCATGATGAATCAAGATTATACTTTAGCAAGAAACTAAAGTATATATATAACAGATAGTATAGTTAGTTAAGGTTTTCTAAATTTATCTGTTTGTGCTGGGTCTGTTAGTTGGTTGATAAGGTCTATCATCCTTGTAGGGATACCTAATTTATTTAAGTATATGACATAGTTTGTCAACACTCTTTTGCCATACTCTCTAGCCTCTACATTTTTCATCTTTTCCATACTTAGATATGGTTCAAAGGCACCTTCTCTAAAGTATTTTGGGTTTTGTATAAGTCTTTTTGTAAACCCTATACCACCATTGTAAGCATAAGCTATAAACAATGGATGATACAAGTAACTCTCAAGATAATCCAAATGATAATCAGCATACTCTATGGCTTTTCTTGGTTTAAATATCTCATCATAGTCTATAACTTCACCTTTTTGTTTAGCTACATGGTCTATAAGAAATGGCATAAACTGCATCAGTCCTAAAGCAAACGAACGAGACACAGACCCTGGTACAAAACGACTCTCTTGTCTAGCTATAGCATATATCAAAGCTTGTCTTTTTCTTGGTAAATGTCTCATGATATCACGGTACGGAAAAGGGTAATATGATTTTGTATATTTACAAATCTTTGCTTTTATGTATGTGCTAATACCTACACTCTCTTTGGAGTCACAAAGTTCTGCTAACTCATCTAAGTTTGTAGATGGTAGTTTAAGTTTTGCTTTTATCCTTGCCCAGTGGATAGGGTCTGTTTCGTTTACATAAGGTGATCTATCCCGTTTAGGGTTTGGTGTGACTATGGTTTTTGGGTATTTGGCATTTGTAAAGTCAGCAGCAAGTAGGGTGTACATGTTGACATGATAACTTTTCTTTAGCATATCGAGATAACTTTTTTGATTTGTCAACAGATATAACCAAAAAAGAGTTTTGTCTTTTTCCCATCTTTGTGTATATTTGTAGTAAGCTTCATAGAAATCATCAGCAGCTTGTTGAAGTTTTCTTTGTTCAACCATTTTGATACCATGTGCAAAAAGTCTATTGGCTTGAGATTTGATACGCCAATTAAAAAGACTCTTTTTGGGTGTTTTTTTCTTTGGTGCAGTTGCTACAATACTAAGACCGGTTTTTTTTCTATATGCTACACGAAGTTTTTTGTTGATGTGAGAGATACCTCTGATAGCTACTTTTGCTTGATATGATGTAGTAGATGGGTACCTAAGATACCTCCAGATATAGTAATCCTTCTCGATACTGCGAGGCATCTGCTGTAACTCTTCAAGAGTGACAACTCTAGCTTCACTATATGAGGTATAAGATATAAAAATCAAACAGACAAGAAGTATCTTTTTTAGCATCATAACTCCTATAAAATTCCTATCAATACATTGTCTATAAACTGAAGAGCTAGTATGATAATAACAGGTGAAAGATCAACCCCAGATACTACTACAAATGGAAGTTTTTTTCTAACAAAAGTAAAAACAGGTTCTGTCAATCTATAGATAGTTTGAACTATAGGATTATAAGGGTCAGGTCTAACAAAGCTTAAAAAAGCAGCTATGATAATAATCCATATATATAGGTTTAAAACAGTATGTATAAGTTGTATTAGTGCAAAAAATAGTGCATTCATGAAATGACCTCCAATAAATAAAATTTGATACAATCATATATATCTTTGAGTTGTGATGAGTTCTCTTCACCAGTTATTAAGATACTAAGAGATGTATATAACTCATCTTTGTTTAGTTTGGTTTTGTTTAGAAGAAACTCTTCTAACTTTTCAAAACTATCAAAAAAAGGTGCATCCAAAAGGATTTGTTGTATCTCTTTTAGATGCTGTTGCTGACTATCAAACTCTTTTGGAGTAAAGATAGCTTTGATTTTGGATTCTAACTCTTTGATAGTATATATATCATCCTTTAGATATAGTTTAGCTAGTTTACCTATATCATCATCTGCAAATCCAAATATCTTTGAGAGTGTTTTGTTATCCATTAGTTTTAAGTGTTCACGGTTAATAACTTTGAGTTTTTCTATATCAAACTCTATATTTTGATTTGAAATATATTTAGTATTATACCAAGCTATAGATTGGGGCATACCAAATATATCTTTTGGGATTTTAGCATCTTCATAACCAGCAATTAGAAGATAGTTGATAATAGCATCTGGTATAAATCCCTCTTCAAAAAGCCATTTGATAGAGACTTGATTTTGTATATCAGGTATATAGATATATTGACACTCTTTATCATATCCTAATTTGTTTTTGATATAGGCTTGTTTTTCTATATCTTTGTGCTTTGAAAAACTTTCTATAACTATATCAATATCATTTAGCATATCATCACAGGCACAAGCAAAATTTGATGATGGTAAGCCTTGTTTATCTAGTATGATATCTTCATCCATACGGATAACAAATGGTGTTTTGTTCTGTTTTATTTGTGATATCTTCTCATTTGTCATATTTTGACAACTATTTTGACAAGTTTGTGTATCACAGATACATATAAATGCTTTTTTCTCTTCTAGTAAATTTATAGCGAGTCTTTGATGTATAGATAAATGTTCACTTTGATGATATCTCATATCATCTTTGATGGCAAACTTTTCTAGTATCTGTACTATCTCTGTATCTTTGCCTTCTTCTACCTTTGTGTTTGCATCTGCTATCCTCAACAAAAAGGTATCCTCTTTTTGTTGTGATACGATATAATTTATCATAGCAATTCTAAGGTCATTTATATGCATATCACCTATTGGTGATGGTGCAAATCGTAGCATTCCAAGACTCCATTATATTTTTGTGGGTATTATACTAAAAATGTATTAACACAAACATATATCAAGCATAGATAAAGATAAATATAGAGATAATAATATTTATATTTATTTTTGAGAGTTAGGGTTGTAAACTTATGAAAAAGACGATAGCGATAGTGGGGATAGCACTTTTGATGGTGGGATGTAGCCAAAAGGCACCTCACTATTCAAAAGGTAAATATACAAGTGCTGCTAGACAAAAAGCATGTATGAGACAATATACAGTAAGAGGTAAGAGATATACCCCTACTTATGTATCTGTGGGTGATACTATGAGAGGTATATCTAGTTGGTATGGACCAAATTTTCATGGCAAATATACTAGTAGTGGTGAAGTTTATAATATGTACAAACGAACAGCAGCTCATAAAACATGGCCTATGGATACTATGGTGAGAGTTACAAACCTTGACAATGGTAAAAGCACAGTTGTTAGGATAAATGATAGAGGACCTTTTGTAAAAGGTCGGATTATAGATTGTAGTTATCAAGCAGGTAAAGATTTGGGACTTGATAGAAGTGGCTTGGCAAATGTTAAGCTTGAAGTTATAGGATTTGCAGGTAAGATAGCATCTAAATCCAAATCAAATAGATATACAACTCACTCTGTCAAGTTGAGTAACTTTGGAGTACAAGTTGGTGCATTTAGTAGATATAGTGGTGCTAAGACAATACAACGAAAATATAACAGAATGTACCCAAATCATAAAACTATCATCAAAAGATTTGGAAATCTATACAGAGTATGGATGATGGGCTTTGGTAGTGAAGCTGAAGCTAGAGAGTTTAGAGACTGTAGTGTTCCAGATGGATTTATAGTTAGACCTTAAGGAGAAGATATGGTAGAAAAGATAAGAGAAACAAAAGAGACAAAGATAAAACTAAAACTAAATGTATATGGCAAAGGTATATCTAACATAGATACAGGAGTAGGATTTTTGGATCATATGTTAGAAGCATTTGCAAAACATGCACATATGGATTTGGATATCAAATGTGAAGGTGATACACATATAGATGACCACCATAGTGTAGAGGATATAGGTATAGTACTTGGACAAGCACTCAATGATGCTATATATCCTGTATCTCAAATAGAGAGATTTGGTAATGCTACAGTTGTGATGGATGAGGCTAGTGTAAGTTGTGATATAGACTTGTCCAATCGTGCATTTTTGGTTTTTGAGATGCCACTAGATGGTAAAGTAGGGAGTTTTGATACAGAGTTGGTAGAAGAGTTTTTTAGAGCAGTTGCTTTCAATACACCTTTGACTATGCACCTTATTTATAACCGTGGTAAGAACAAGCATCATATCATAGAAGCAGCATTTAAGTCTTTTGCATTATCTCTAAGAAGAGCGATGAGTATCAACTCAAATGCTGGAATACCTAGTACAAAAGGTGTATTATGAGTATAGAGTTGATAGTACTAGATGTAGATGGTACAATGACAAACAGTTATATCACATATAGTGAAAATGGTGATGAGATAAAATCTTTTAATGTCAAAGATGGTTTAGCGATAGCTAGTTGGAGAAAACTTGGCAAACAAGTAGCCATCATTACAGGAAGGACATCTAAGATAGTAGAGAGAAGAGCCAAAGAGTTGAAGATAGAACACTTCTATCAAGGTGTTGAAAACAAAAGAGAAGTACTTGAAGTGTTACTAAAAAAACTTGGCATTTCGATGGATAATGTGGCGACTATAGGTGATGACCTTAATGACTTGAGTATGCTTAAAGCATCAGCTATATCTTTCGTACCACAAGATGCAAGTAGCTATGTAGATAAGATAGCAGATGTTATACTCTCTAAAAAAGGTGGAGATGGTGCTGTTAGAGAGATGATAGAGTATCTTATCAAAAAAGAAAAACTAGAAGATAAGTATCTAGCACTATGGCAATAAAAATAGAGTGGGTATTGATTGTGCTTGTTATCTCTATAGGGGGATTATCATATCAGTTCAAAATCACCCAGCAAACAAAACACAAATCCAAAAAAACAAAAGATTTGGAGTTTTATGATACTACTTTTCGTAAAGTAGATACAAAAGAGTTGATAAGTAAGATAGATACGACATATGGTGTTTTGGAATCTAAAGTGTTGAGACTAAGAGATATAAATTATCAAGATAAATTGATATCTAAACTATTGGCAAATAAAGCTACTAAGTATGATGATGTTATGTATCTTGAGGATAATGTATCTTTGTGGCAAGTTGATGGATTTGAGTATCATACTCAAAAAGCTATATATAATAAAAAACAACAAACTTTAGTAAGTCCAAATAAGTTCAATGCAAAAAAAGAACAAGATTGGATAGATGGAAACCATCTTATATATCACTTGGATAAAAAAGTAGCAACAGCATCAAGTGTTCATGCTATCATAGAAATGTCTAAAAAATCGAAGGAGTAAGTGTGCTGAAAACTATTATATTTATGTATTTTATACCATTTTTTATATATGCACAAACAGTTGATATCACAGCTGACAATATGAAACTAGATGAAAATACCCATCAAATCAAATTTATAGGCAATGCAAAAGTTGTTCAAGAAAAGAGTTATATATATGCAGATACTATTATAGTATATTTCAATGAAAACAATGAAACCAAGCAGTATGATGCGATAGGTAGTGTTGACTTTGAATTTATCAAAGAAAATTCTCACTACAAAGGAAGTTCAGATAAGTTGACATATAAACCTATAGATACTATCTATATCCTAAAAGGTCATGCAAAGATAAAAGATATCATTAACAAAAGATTTATAAAAGGTGATATTATAACCCTTAATACGCAAACAGGTAATGCTGAAGTAAAAGGTAGCAGAAAAAAACCTGTAAAATTTATATTTGAAACGGAGAACAAAAAGTGAATGCACCTCGTATAGTAGAAGCAAACTTTATCAAATCATCACAAAGTATAGCCGACTCACTACCAGAAGATATGAGTGAAGTTGTATTTTTGGGTCGGTCTAATGTAGGTAAAAGTTCAACTCTCAATGCTTTAACCAATAGAAAAAATTTAGCAAAAAGTTCAGCGACACCTGGTAAAACACAGTTGATTAATTTTTTTGATACTATTTATATGTATAATGATGAAAAATATCCTGTAAGATTTGTGGATTTGCCAGGGTTTGGATATGCAAGAGTATCAAAAAGTCTCAAAGAGGTGTGGCAGAAAAACTTAGTAGAGTTTATCAAGCAAAGAACTTCTATAAGATTATATATTCATTTAAGAGATGCTAGACATCCACATGCTAAGATAGATGATGATGTGGAGTCTTATATATCTGAGTTTATAAGACCAGACCAAAGATACTTGACTATCTTTACAAAGTTAGACAAACTTAACCAAAAAGAAAAAACAAAACTAAAAAAAGAGTTTCCAAACTCTATCATGATATCCAATCTAAAAAAACAGGGACTTGATAAAGTCCACTATGAGATAATGAATACAATATTTGGCATAGACAAAGGGGAGAGATGATAGAGTTGGTTAAAGCTACACTTCTAGATATCTCTGATATGCAAGAGTTAGTTAAAAAAGAGATAAAAGATGGTGTGATTTTAAATCGTAGTGAAGATGAAGTAGCTACCAATATCCGTTCATATATTTTAGCTAAAAGTGGAGATAAGATAGTAGGGTATGGAGCTTTACATATCCACTCATTAAGACTTGCTGAAATTAGAAGCTTGATAGTAGATAGTAGTTATAGAGGAAAAGGTATAGGTAAAAAGATAGTAGAGTATACATTGCAAGAAGCAAAAGAGTTAAAAGTAAAAGAAGATGTTTTGGTGTTGACTTATTTACCTGACTTTTTTAAGCGTTTGGGATTTGAAGAGATAGAAAAAGAGCATATACCTGAGCATAAGATATGGGCTGATTGTATTAAGTGTATACATTTTCCTGTGTGCAATGAGATAGCACTTGTTTATAAACTCTAAGGTTTTAGTGGATGAAAGCGATACGAACTATATTTGTAAAAACTATACTTTTGATGCTATTGGTAGGTTTTATTGTTTTTTATCCTATGTTTATATCTATATATGTTTTTTTACCTCTTATGATAGGTTTTATGGGATATATACTACATAAAGGTATCGAAGAAAATAATCTTTTTTATATAGTTATATCACTTGTTTATCTTATCAATCTTGATTTAAATCTCTCTTTACCTATATTTTTATCTATAGTTGCATCCTTGATAGTGTATATTTTACTTAAAAATAGTTTTATATATAAGATAAGATGCAATATATGTATATCAATGGTTAGTGTTTTTATGATAGATTTTTTATATCTTGGATTGCTTTTATCTTATGATTTTATATTCCAAACACAAAGTGTAATATTGGATGAATTATTACTTTACTCATTATTAGTAGATATGTTAGTAGTGGTGATATTATGAAATATAAATTAACAATCTTGATATTTATATCTATATGGGCTATTATGATAACAAGACTATATCATGTTAGTGTAAAATCAAACTTTTATTATGAAAAACTAGCAAAAGAAAACATCCAAAGAAAAGCTTATCTTAAGCCTGTAAGAGGTGAGATAACAGATGTGCATGGAAATCTATTGGCTATGAATCAGATAGGTTTTTCTATATCTATTAAACCTCATTTAAAAAAGCAAGACCTTGACAAGATAAGTAATGTTTTAGTAGATACATTTCCTGATTTGAACAAAACTATCATGCTAAAAGTTTATAAAAAGCACTCTTCAGCCTATAACCATAAGTATATAAAAGTGGTTGATTTTATTAAGTATGCAGATATGATGTTAGTATATCCAAAGCTTAGTATGCATGATGAACTCAAAATTGAAGCAGAAACCAAAAGATATTATCCGTATGGAAAATATATGGCTCATATAGTAGGATATACAGGTAGAGCAAACAAAAAAGAGGCTAGTAAAGATATAGTTGTCAATGAGGTTGGTAAAGTAGGAAAAAGTGGGCTTGAAAGATACTACAACAAAGTATTACAAGGGGAACTAGGATATATACTGCATAAGGTTACAGCTACTAATAAGGAGGTAGAAGTTTTAGAAAAGCAGTTGCCTAAAAACAACAAAAATATACAGTTAAATATAGATATAGATTTACAGCAGATGATATACAAAGAGTTTGAAGACCATAACTATACAGGAGTTGCTATAGTTATGCGAACTTCAGGAGAAGTTTTAGCAGCAGTTAGCTATCCATCATATGACCCAAATCTTTTTGTAGGTGGTATCTCTGTAAAAGATTGGAAAAAGTTACAAGAAGATTTAGATCATCCATTTACAAACAAGATAGTACATGGTACATATCCTCCTGGATCATCTATCAAAATGGGTATGGCATTGGCATTTTCAAAGGCAAATCCTACACTTCTTAATAGTGATGAATTTTGTAGAGGATATATGACTATAGGTAAGAGTAAACACAAATTTAGATGTTGGAATAAATATGGTCATGGTTTTGTATCATTACGAAAAGCTATAAGAGAGAGTTGCGATGTTTACTTTTATAACAAAAGCTTAAAAGTTGGTATAGATGCTATGGCAAAGTATCTTAGAAGTTTTGGATTGGGAGTAAAAACAGGTATAGATTTGCCAAAAGAGTATAGTGGAGTTATACCAGATAAAGAGTGGAAACAAAGAAGATATAAACAGCCTTGGTATATGGGAGAGACTGTTATATCAGCTATTGGTCAAGGGTATGATTTAGTAACACCTATACAAGTAGCTAGGTATACAGCACTTTTAGCTACTGGGTATCTAGTGACTCCAAAACTTGCCAAAGTAGTAGATGGAAAAGATGTTAATATGACTAAAAAAAAGATACATTTCAACCCACTACATTTACATGAAGTTAGACTAGGAATGTATGATGTATGTAACTCTAAAAGAGGTACAGCATATAAAGCTATGCATGAATTGCCTATAGTAGTAGCTGGAAAAACTGGTACATCTCAAGTGACATCTATATCTCAATCCACTATACATAGACTTAAAGAGTCCGAATTGGCATATTACCACCGTTCACATGCTTGGTTTACATCATACGCACCATATAAAAATCCGCAGTTTGTTGTAAGTATCATAGTAGAACATGGTGGACATGGAGGAAGTACATCCGCACCAATAGCCGCAGATATATACAAATGGCTTTATACTCATAACTATTTTAAATAGACTTATATATGTGTAAGAGTATTCTTATATACAAAAAAAATTGATTTCTATATACTTTTGTTAATAGGTTTTAAATACATATAATATGAATTAAGGTACCATTGTAATTGTAATGATTGCAAGGGAACTAAAAGGAGTTTGAATTGTTAAATACTATTCAAGAGTTATTAGAACAAGACAGCAAATTAAGCATATTATATGTAGAAGACAATGATTTTGTACGAGAGAGTACAATGGATTTGCTAGATATGTATTTTGATGATATAGATATAGCATATGATGGTGTAGATGGATTAAAAAAATATAAAGAGTATTATGAAACTCACGGTGAATTTTATGATATTGTTTTAACTGATATCAATATGCCAAAAATGAATGGTATAGAGATGATAGAAAATATTCATAAACTAAATGATAGGCAAAATATTATTGTACTTTCTGCACATAATGAACCAGATAATCTTTTAAGGCTTATTGACTTAGAGATTACAAACTTCATACTAAAGCCTATAGATATGGAAAGATTTCAAAAAGTTTTTGTACATGTTATTGAAATCATACAGCAAAAAAGGCAATTTAAAACTATGAATGAAAATTTGGCTCTATCTAAAAAAATGGCAGAACAAGCCAGTCAGTTAAAAAGCCAGTTTTTAGCCAATATGTCTCATGAGATACGAACACCACTTAATGCTATCATGGGATTTATCACACTTCTCAATGAAAAAGAGACAGATGAACAAAAGCTAAAGTATCTCAATATTATTAAAAATGCTTCAGATTCGCTACTTCAAATCATCAATGATATCTTAGATATTTCCAAGATTGAGAGTGGTAAATTAGTTATAGAACCATATAACTTTAATCCATATAAAGATTTGATAGAGATAGCTGAACTTTTTCAAGCAAAAGCAGCTGAAAAAAATATAGTTTTCAATATCAAATATAACCAATCTATTCCTAAGATACTTTATGGTGATTTACTAAGGATTAAACAAATATATAGCAATCTTCTTTCAAATGCTATCAAATTTACACCAGAGGGTTCTAAAGTCAAGTCTGTTGTATGGTACAAAAATGGATATCTAAATATCATAGTAAAAGATTATGGTATAGGTATCTCTGAAGAGAAACAACAAACTATCTTTGAGCCTTTTACACAAGCTGATGGTTCAACTGCTAGAAAATATGGTGGTACAGGTCTGGGACTTACTATCTCATTGGAGTTGGCACATCTTTTAGGTGGTAAGCTAACACTTAAAAGTAAAGAGGGTAAAGGTAGTATTTTTAAACTCTCTATTCCTGTACCTATAGGTGAAGAACAACAAGATGATGATAGTGATATCGATAGTCTTAACCTTGAAGGTCATATCTTGATAGTAGAAGATTATGAAGCTAACAGAATGTTTGTAAGTATAGTTCTTGATAATGCAGGGCTTACTTATGAGATGGCACATGATGGACTTGAAGCTATAGAGAAGTTTAAAAGTGGAAAGTATGACTTGATACTTATGGATGAAAATATGCCAAATATGGGTGGTATGGAAGCTACAAAAGAGATACTTAAAATTGAGAAAGAACAGGGACTACCACATACTCCCATCATATCATTGACAGCAAATGCACTTCAAGGTGACAAGGAGAGATTTTTAGCTGCTGGATTTGATGATTACTTAAGTAAACCGATAGAACCGGAGTTGTTACTCAAAACATTGGCAAAACATATCAAGAGGTAGGTAAGGTATAACATGGGTGAGAATATAGAATATATACAAAAAAACAGAGTTAATATACTATTAAAAATATTAAAATTATTGGTTTTTGTTGTAAGTATGTATTCTATAGTTCGTTTATTAGAAAAAAATTATTTTCAAGCTATAGTTGATATATCATATGTTTCTATAGCAGTTATTAGTTATTATATCTTACAACATAATACTCGTAAATATACCATCATTGCTAGATTTGTATTTTTTATCTCTATTTTAGTTGCGATTATTGTTTTAGTTCATCTTCATAATTCACCTATGAGATTTTTATGGTTAGCTACTATTGTATATATGATTTTTTATCTTTTTGATAGAAAAGAGGGGATTTTTTGGACTATCTATATAGCTATGTTACTTTTTGCATTGATGATTTATGATAAAAGACTATTAGATATTAATTGGATAGATTTTATTATACTCATAACGAATATAATAGTAGTTATGACTATCTCTACTTGGTATGCAAATATAGAAAAAGAGTCTACTAAAAGATTTGAAGAAGCAAAAAATATGCTTACAAGAGAAGTAGAACATAAAACTTTGCAGTTAAAAGCAAAGACTAAAGAGTTACAAGAATTAAATGATAGTTTAGAAGAAAAAATATCCCAAAAGATAGAAGAGAGTAGAAAACATGAAGAGATACTTTTCAAGCAAGCTAAGTTTGCTCAAATTGGTGAGATGATCAATATGATAGCACACCAGTGGAGACAACCACTTAATGCTATATCTGCGACTAGTATATCTCTTGGTTTGATGATTGAAAAGCAAAAAGAGGTAGATAAAAAAGTAGTTCTAAGTAAATTAAACAGAATGGGTAAATATATACAAGATTTATCTAAGACTATAGATGATTTTAGGATTACATATAATGAAAATAGATATAAAGATAAAGTAAATGTAAAAGATGTTATAGATAATGTTATAGAGTTGTTTAAAAATGATTTGAATTATCGTAATATTGATATAAAGATAGATTATCAGTGTGAACTAGTACTCAATATATATAGAAATAAGTTTGCACAAGTACTTGTAAATATCATCAAAAATTCTGAAGAAGCTTTTATAAGCAATGGAGTGCAAGATTCAATTATATGGATAACAACATATTGTGATAACAATCACATATATGTAAGCATTAAAGATAATGCAGGTGGTATAAAGAAAAATATAATAGATAAGATATTTGATCCATATTTTACTACAAAAGAGAATTTTGATGGAACAGGTCTTGGACTTTATGTTTCAAAAATTATAATTCAAGAGAAGTTAAATGGTGATATTTGGGTAGAAAGTGATAAAAATTTTACAACTTTCTATATAAAGATACCAAAATAGTTATATGTGTAGATTTTTTCAATAATAAGTTGTATAATAAATATAATAATTGAATTAAAAGGATAACAAATGTCCGATCTAATAGAAGAAACATTGCATATGGCTACAGCTAAATTTAAAAAATTTGGTTTTCAAGATGCTCAAATATCTCAGCTCATTGAGTCCGGTAAAAAAGATTTAGAAAGGGAAATTCAAAAACTTGTATCCATTCTTAGTACAGATACATTGGATTTTGAAGCACTAAACAATTCTCTTCATGCACTCAAAGGTTTGCTTCTCAATATGGGAAATGATACTATTGCCAATAAATTAATAGAACTTAGAAATGGTGAAGATAGTGATACAAAAATAACAGAAATTAAAAATATATTTAAAATACAGTAATGATTTCTAAAAAAATTACACTAATAGGGGATTTTTCTACAGGTAAAACAAGTCTTATCAAAAGATTTGTAGATAATACATTTAGTGATAAGTATTTGACTACTATAGGTGTAAAAGTATCTAAAAAAGTTATCAATATAGAGCAAAATATTTTACAAGTGCTTATATGGGATATAGAGGGTGGAACACCCAGTAAACCTATCAATAAAACATATCTAAGAGGTATGCATGGTAGTATTATTGTAGCAGATATTACTAGAGAAGACACTATAGAAAGTATTAAAAATTATATTGATATAGCTATTGAAATATCTAGTGATATACCGATAGTTATAGCTATAAATAAGTGTGATATGCTAGAAAGTAGTAGTGTAGATGAAGTTGTAAAAAAATTAAAAACTATATATAATGAGTATGAAGTTTTTTCTGTTTCTGCTAAGAGTGGTAAAAATGTAGAAGAGTTATTTATCTCTATAGCAAATAAAATTTTAAATATATAGGGTGATTTTATGCATATTCAAGAAGTTTTCAATGCCATATACTCAAATCACTTTTATGAATATTTTGTAATTGATAGAAACTTTAAAGTGATAGAGTATTCGGATAAAATTTTTGATTTTTCTGACAAAGAGTTAATGGAACAAGAAAATAGTAATATATTTTTACTGGTTCCTGAACTTTTTGGATTGGAAGATGAGATATTGGATATATTTGATGCTAAATCAAATATGCATAAGGTTCCATATGTAGCTAAAAGTAGTAACAACTATGTCAATATCTATCTATATCCAGGAAGAAAAAAAATAGATGGTTCATATGAAAGTGTGATAGTGCTTTTTGAAGATATCACAAAGATAGCTTTATCTCAACAAGAACTTTTGCAAGAGAAAAATGAAAATATACTTTTGGTTAAAGAGATCTCTATAAAAAATACTCAGTTAGAAGCTTATAATAAACATATGCAAGAGCTTGTTCAAGAGGAGATAAGAAAAAATCTTGAAAAACAAAAGATGCTTGAGCTTCAAGCTAGATACTCTCAAATGGGTGAGATTATAGGTATGATAACACATCAGTGGAAACAACCGCTCAATGCTATTTCTATGATGGTAAATGTATTGAAACTAAAACATCATAATGGTACTATCAGTACACAACTTCTCAATGAAAAGCTAGATGATATTTTGATGCAAGTAGGGTATATGAGTCAAACAGTCAATGATTTTCAACACTTTTTTAACCCTATTAAAGAGAAGATATATTTCAATGCCTATAACTCTATACAAAGTGTATTGGAGCTTGTTAAATCGGAATATTTTTACAATAATATTAATGTTGTATTATCTGGAGACAAAAAACTACAAGTTGTTGGTATGCCAAATGAGTTAAACCAAGTAATACTCTCTCTTTTGAAAAATGCTAAAGATGAGTTTATTAAACATCCTCATGAACATATGGAGATAAAGATAGATATATCCTCTCAAGGTGATAAAGGTGTTATTACTGTTACTGATAATGCTGGTGGTATACCTGAAGATATCATAGATAAGATTTTTGATATATATATTACAAGTAAAAAAGATGGTTCAGGTTTGGGGTTAAATATCTCAAAAAATATGATAGAAGATCATATGAATGGTAAGTTATATGTGGAAAATGTAGCAAATGGTGCTAAGTTTACGATAGAGTTACCAACTCATATAGAAGATGATGATAACTTATAATCTATCAGATAGGGTAGAGTAGAGATTACTCTACTACTTCTACCTCTACACACTCACCTTCCCAAATACCATGTTTTGTACAGTATCCGTGAGCTACAAGTTTAAGTTTTTTACCTGTAGGGATGATAGTAAATGTTGTTGTGTTGTGCGCTTTTGTGTTTCCAAGAGTACCTGGTACATATGTAGCACGAGCAAGTAGTGTATCCCCGTTATAAAGAGTAACTGACTCGATATAGTGGTCAAAATCATCTGGGTGAGTGTATTCGTTACCCATTTTTACTGTTACTTCAAATGGCTCTCCAGCTTTTGCTGTACTTGCACAGTGGATAAATGGAGAGTGTCTGTCTATAAGGTCTCTTTTTGCTTCTCTATCTATCTCTGAAATGTCTTGATATCTATTAATCTTTGGCATATTGTATCCTTTTGTTTTAATTTGTAAAAGTATTATACCATAAAAAAGGTTAATTAGGATAAATAATGTCTGATTTGAAGTAAATTTATAGTGTATGCCCCAAAACGGGACATACAAAGTAGGGTAGTTTGATTATCTAGCCTCATCGAAAAGTTGTGTAGCTTTTTGGACATGGAAGTTAAGCCCTATCTCTTTTTCGCTACAACCAAGTGCTAGTGCTACCATTTGTGGCATATGAAGAACTGGAAGTTCTATATCTCTACCTACAACTTTACCTGTAGAATCTTGGTATGTATCCATCTTCAAGTGACAAAGTGGACATGGTGTTACCATCAAGTCAGCATTGTTATCTATAGCATCTACCATAGCATTACCAGAAAGCACTTCTGAAGTGTGGTTTGCTTGAAGCTCTACATGGAAACCACAACATTTGTTTTTGTGGTCATAGTCCACTGGGTGACCTTCAAGTGCATCGATAAGGTCATCTAGTGATGTAGGTACATAAGGGTTCTCTCCACCATTGCTTGAGTGGTGTAGTTCAGATGGTCTTATGTTGTGACATCCATAAAATGGTGCTATATTGAAGTTGCTTAGTGGCACTTCTACTTTATCTTTGATTTTATCTAGTCCATAGTCTTCGATAAGTGCATACAAGAAGTGTTTTATCTCACTTGTACCTTTGTACTCCAATCCTACTTCAGCTAGTTTTTCATTTACTTTTGCTTTTAGCTCTGGATTAGTATCAAGAGCATGTTTTGTCATAGCTGAGTTTAGCTGACAAGTGTTACAGATAGTAATCATAGTCAAACCAAGCTTTTCAGCATAACAAATGTTTCTAGCATTTAGTACATGAGCCAAAAACTCATCAAAATCTTGCAAGTGACTAGCTCCACAACAACTAGCCTCTTCAAGTATAACTATCTCAATACCTAGTTTCTCAGCTACTGCTAGAGTAGATG
>Ga0256843_1001195_pt1 | contig 20940 bp, 21 predicted proteins | sample AlvinellametaG_FD_191572 | JGI IMG/M metagenome (GOLD analysis project Ga0256843, IMG submission 191572) | Pompeii worm associated microbial communities from hydrothermal vent at the East Pacific Rise, Pacific Ocean - Alvinella | ecosystem: Host-associated > Annelida > Integument > Unclassified ... | reverse complement strand
TCAATCTCATCATTGTATTGAATTTCTACTAAAATCAGCTCACCATTCTCATTTTTGGCGAGTAAATCCACACGGTTAAATTTATCATTTTCGCTCTCTTGGTTTGCTTCAGACTCCAAAATCTCGATGATTTTCACATCAAACTTCAAAAGCTCTGTAAGAAACCCTTCCAAAATCCCAAAGTTTGCTTTTTGTCTGAGGATTTTTTTCATAGCCCAGTAGAAGCTTACTAATTTTCTTGGCATTGGTAGCTCCTTTTTGGGAGATTATAGCAAAAGGGCTAAGAGAATCAACTCCTCTAATCTTAAAAAGCACCTAAAGTCTCATCAGAATTTGAAATAGTAGAATCATTACTTTTTTTGGTCTTTTGCTGATTATGATGTTTTTTTGGTTCAACTTTTGGCTTTGGCTTTAAAGCTGATTTTTCTTTTTTTCCACTTTGAGTAGTATTTTTTAATACTCTTTTTTTAGGTGGAGTTGGATTCTCTAATTTAAAGTGAGATTTCATTTTAGGAGCTTTTATCTCTTTTTTTATAGGAGTAGGTTTAGGTATTATTTTATGACTTCTTAAAACTTTTCTTTCTCCTTTTTGTAATTTTTCAATCTCTTTTTTTACCTCATCAAGAGGATACTCCTTAAAATAACCATTATAGTAAAGCCACTTATAGATTTTCGCAGCAATTGGCCCAGCACTACTACCTCCATGCCCTCCATGCTCTACAAGCACAGTCACTACAAACTCTGGATTTTCAAATGGAGCATAAGTCGTAATCCAAGCGTGAGATTTTTTGAAGTAAGCAAGTTCACTCTCATTGACTCTCTTTTTGATATCCTGAGGAATAGAGACCACTTGAGCAGTACCAGTTTTGCCTGCTACTTTGATTGGAAGATGGCGCAAAGCCTTGTGAGCTGTACCTTTTCCATGATTACACACATCATACATTCCTGCTCGAATTGTCTCCATAAGCTCTTTATCATACTCTATTTTTACCCTTTTTGGTTTGACTTTTGTACCATTTATTTCACTAACATAAGTTGGGGTGGGCAAATAGTCTGTCGCCAAAAATGCTGTATAGCGAGCCACCTGCAAAGGTGTAATATTATCATACCCTTGTCCAATCGCTGCGATTACAGTCTCACCCTTGTACCAAGGTTTGTGGTAACGTTTCCACTTCCACTCTTTATTTGGGATTATTCCATTGTACTCTCTTGGAAGGTCGACTCCGGTTTTGATACCAAGTCCTAATTTATGCAGAGTCTTTGAGATATTATCGATTCCTACTTTCAAGCTTTTATTATAATAGTAGACATCACAGCTCTCTCTGATTGATTTTTGTAAATCCACCTCTCTATGCCCCCACTTCGACCAGCATCTAAACTTATGTTTACTTCTATCAATTGTAATAAAACCTTTACAGTACTCATCCTCTTGAAGTAGACTCTCATTAGCATCTGCTGTGGCAAGAGCTACACCCATTTTGATGACAGAGCCAGGAGGGTAGACAGCATTTATAAACTTATTAGTAAATGGGTGTCCTAAATTGTTTTGAAGGGCTCTCCAATCCTTGAAGCTAATCCCACCGACAAATAGATTCGGATCAAAGCTAGGATTACTTACTGATGCCAAAATCTCACCTGTTGGTCTCATCACAATTACTACTGCAGCCTTTTTTTGCAAGATATCAAAAATATACTGTTGAAGCTTAAGATCCAAATTTATCTTTAGGACACGATTGCTAATAGGCTCTACTCTTTCTAAAACTTTAAGCTCTCTATTTCTAGCATCTACTTTACTTAAAACTCTCCCAAGCTCACCCTCTAAATAACGATTATAGTAGAGTTCTAAGCCACTCTTTCCTGTCCTACCGACGATATCTACGACCTTATCTTTTTTATTCTCTTTTTTGTTTGACCTTCCCACATAACCTACCACATGCGCAGTAACAGCTCCGTAAGGGTAGTATCTTTTGTACTCAGTATCTACTTTTATCTTTTTATTATTGATTAAAAGTGGATAGTATTTCATCATTTTGGCATAAGGTATAAAATCTATAACTTTAATAAATTTGTGGTTGTAGGGGGAGTTTTTTCTTTTATAGACTCTCTTCATCAAAGTACTATTTAAATCTGGAAAGTACTCTTTAATAGTCTTTATAACTTCATCAAGCTGACCTTTTTTTATACTTAGATGTGGAGCCACAGATAGAGAAAACCCTATTTTATTTACTGCTAAAAAGTTGCCTTTGTTGTCTAATATTTCACCTCTGACAGGCTTGAGATAAGTTACTCTTTCGATATTCTCTTTTGCTAGTTTTTCGTAGTAAAAGTTTGATTTGATACTGATGTGATAGAGCCTAACAATTAGCAATCCCCACATGGCTACAAATATGAGCAAAATGATGGACATTCTCAAATTTTCTCTCATATTAATATCACCATAATCAAATCAAATGCCAAAGAGTAATAAAGAAATGAATCCACTCCAATTGTACTTGTGGAGAAGATAAAATCATAAGCTAAAATAAGTAGTAGATATATTATATCAATTAGCAAGACCGAGAGAAAATATACACAAATTTTACACCGTTTGATATAGATTTTGAGAGGATAAAGCCATAAATCAAAAATTAATACAGATAAAATTATCAAAAATGTAGGAAGAGATAGAGCAATTTCTAGCTCAAAAATATAGATTAATGATAAAATCAGATACTTAAACTCAATCTCTTTTTCCAACGCCCTTACAAAAACGTAGCCACTAAGTCCAATAAAAAGTGGAAGTGTTACATAGATTGAGATTAAGAGTGGATAAAGGATTACAATACCAACTACAAAAATCCAAAATAGAGTCTCTTTGATTTCACTTTTTTTGAACTTTAGCCACAAATTAACTCTCCTGAGTCAAATCATAAATCAAGGAGGTCTCTTTACAAAGTGGAAAGTGGATGCACTTGATGCAATCTGCCCAAATTTTATGTTCAGGAATCGTCTCTTTTGGAATCTCTACAAAGCCAAGCTTCATAAAAACTTCTGGCAAGTATGTAAGTACTAAAACTCTCTTTACTCCTAAATCTTGAGCCTCTTTGAGAAGATTATTGATGATATTTTTGGCTACTCCTTTACCTCTAAAATTCTCTTTTGTGACTAAACTTCTAATCTCTGCTAGAGTAGGAGAGTGAATATGCAAAGCTCCATAACCTACCAACTCTCCATCAGAAAAACCAAGAAGATAGCTTCTAATATTTGTTGCTACCTCATCATCACTCCTTTTGAGAATAACCCCACTTTCTATCTCTTTGGAGACGAGATTTTGCATCTTTGGAATATCTCTTAAGGTAGCTCTTCTAAGCTCTAACATTTAATCTCTCCAAAAATGGTCTCCAAAATCTCTTTGATGACTCTCTCTTTGCCTATCTTTTTGAGGTTGGAGATAATTATTGAGTCTTCAAACTCTCTTTTGAGGGCTGATTTTTCCTTTTGATTGAGTTTGTCGCCTTTTGTAAAGATGGTTAAATATCTCTGGTCACCTCTTATAAACTCTTTAATAAAGCTTTCTACCTCATTATCAATTTTGCTTTTTGGGTGCCTAGCATCTCTTAGATGAATAAATAGTCGAATTGCTACTCTATTTTGAATAAACTCTACAAGGTTTTTTTGCCACTCCTCTTTAAGCGAGTGAGAGACCTTTGCATACCCAAAACCTGGCAAATCCACAAATCTCACCTTAAAATCTCCACCACAGGTGCGATAATCTACATCAAAAAAGTTTATGAGTCTGGTTTTACCAGGAGTTGCTGAGCTTTTGGCTAAGCCTTTTCTATCTGTCAAGAGATTTATTGTGGAGCTTTTTCCTACATTAGAACGCCCCAAAAAAACCACCTCAGAGATACTTTCTTCGACACTATCTTTAATGCTCTGAGCTGATTTCAAAAACTTTGCATCCAACACTTTGGGTTTTAAATTATCCAAGAGACTCCTTTATTGTACCTTCTATTTTTTATTTTTTTTCTTCTTATTGCTTTTGGTATCACTGACTTGGAAAATCAACCTTACAGGACCTTTCTTTTTACTACTTGCTCTAGCTGTTGATTTTTTATTATCCAAAATCAATCTCTCTGCACTCATCTTTCTTTTATTTAAAACATCATCAACAAGAGCTTTACCATCTAAAATATAGATATCACTTTTGACAATGTAAGTAAGCTTGTTGCAAGTACCTTTAACATGCTGTTTTGGCTTTATGATTTCAAAGGTGACATCCTTAATTGCTTGATACTCTTTTGCAGAGTTATTTTTATCCATGAAGACGATAAATTTTTTTGCTTTTATCCAGCTTTTACCTTGAGTTGCTTTGGCATTGCCTTCAAAAATAGCAATATGTTTATTCTCATCAGAAGCAAATTTGTCAGAGATGACCTCCAGAGGCTCTTTTGTTTTTTTGGGTTCTTTTGCTACAGCACCGATGACCAAGATTAAAGTTAAACTCAAAAAAAATCTTCTCATTTTACGCTCTTTTTTTAATAATTATATCAAAAAAGAGACTACTCCATCTCTCTTTCTCTATTTTTAAAGAATCTTGCAATCCCTCTTGCAATCCCCCTTGCTAATCTATCTTGATAGCGAGAATTAAATAGTCTTCTTCTTTCCATTGGATTACTGATATAACCTGTCTCAATTAGTATTGCTGGCATATCTGCTCCCACCAAGACCCAAAAAGGTGCGGGTTTTGCTCCACCATTTACTACACCTCGGTAGTATCTTCTCAAGCTTTTTATGCTGTTATTTTGGACATCTATTGCTAATTTTCTAGAGAGTATCATTTTAGAGTTTGTAATTGTATTCAAAAAGATATTCATACTCTCTTTGTACTGTTTCTTAAACTCCGCGATATTCTCTTTTGCAGCTACCATCTTTGCCCGTTTACTTTTTGCTTTTGAGAGATAATAAGTCTCAATTCCTCTAATTCTTGAACGTTTTCTTCTACTCCCTCGAATTGCATTTGCATGAATTGATACAAAAAGATCACCTTTTTTGACATTTGCAAAGTGAGTCCTAGCTGGAAGCTTGACAAATTTATCTCTACTTCTGGTCATCAATACATTGAATCCCAGTCTTTGTAGATGCTTTTTAAGCTTCAAAGCAATAGATAAGACAGCATTTTTTTCAAGATATCTTCTATTATCAGGAGAGACTGCTCCAGCGTCTTTACCTCCGTGACCAGGATCTATTATTATTAATGGACGCTTCTTACTAAAAGATGTCTTATAGATAGAGCTTTGAGAATCATCACTCCTTTTAATGGAGGAAAAGAGGTTGTTTATCTTTGTTTTTAAATTGGTAAAAGGTTTTGATTGATGAGGTAGCGTAATCTCATAGATACTTTTGCTCTTCTTGTAGACTTTAGCACTGTAGGCAATTGTAGATATGATTATTACCCTTAATGTATCCTTTTTGTACTGAATCAAATCTATTTTTTTTATAGGAGATGAGTAAGTAAGGGTAGAAGCTATTGCCTTTGATTTAAGTCTGGCCCCTTTGAAATCTACCAAATACTCAATACTATCCCCCTTTTTGAGCGAAGAGATAGAGATTTTGTTCACTGGCTTTTGAAACTCCAGTGTCAAGCTCTTATCATCTGCTACAGCATCAAAAAGGTAATTAGCCCCACTTAAAAAAGATATAATCAAAAAAAACAGTACAAAAAGTCTACTCGCCATTTATCAATTTATCCATCAACTCTTTTACTGATATTATCTCATCTAATCTATAACCGTTTGCGCCTGTAAAAAATAGTCCGCTCTCCTCTTTTCCTTCATAAGCATCACTCAAACGGTCAGCGATGCAGTAACCTACAACTTTAGCTTCCTCTCCTCTGTGGCAAGGTGCTACACAGTTACTAATACAAGCAATTTTTGGAGCTTTTTTCTCTTCGATCATTTTATGAAGATTAGTTTTTACCCCTCTAGCTGGATAACCTACTGGAGACTTGAAGAGTTTGATATCCTCCTCTTTAGCATTGATGATTACTTTTTTGAAGTTATCACTAGCATCACACTCAAAAGTGCCAATAAATCTAGTCCCCAATTGAACACCATCAGCGCCAAGCTCCATAAACTTGATAATATCATCTCTATCCCAGACTCCACCAGCAGCTATTACAGGAATATCTCCCCATTTTTTTGCTTCTTCGACAATTGGAGGAAGTATAGATTCTAATTGATTTTCAGGCTTGAAGCAGTCATCATATTTAAAACCTTGATGTCCACCACTTAGAGGTCCTTCGACTATTACAGCATCAGGAAGACGACCATGAGCTTTTTCCCATCTCCTGCATAAAATTCTAAGTGCTTTAGCAGTAGAGACAATAGGTACTAATGCTACATCTGGAAAATCTTTGGCAGCTCCTGGCATAGATAGTGGCAATCCTGCACCAGTAATAATAATATCTGCTCCAGCTTCACAAGAGTCTCTTACTACTCTATCATAATCATTGATTGCATAAAGTACATTACAAGCAAGAGGTGCATCTGCACAAATTTTTCTAGCATTTTCAAATATTTTAAAGAGGGCTTTTCTTGAGTAGAAGTTTTCAGCTTCATATGGTCTGCGACCCTCACCCATGATTTTGTCAGCATAGGCTCTATTTTCATAGACCCCAGTCCCCACAGAGCTAATGACACCTAATCCACCCTCTTTGCTAACAGCTCCAGCTAATCTATCCCAACTAATACCAAGACCCATTCCACCTTGAATGATTGGCTTTTTTATGGTGTGTTTACCTATTTTTAGAGGTTTAAATTCCATTACCCGACCTTTACTTTTGCAAATTTTCTTTTACCTACTTGTAAAATATACTCACCCTTTGAGAGATTTAACTTCTCATCAGAGATTTTCTCTTTGTCAATTCTTACAGCACCTTGTTTTATGTCTCTTCTTGCTTGAGAAGTAGAAGGTTCAAGCCCACACTCTATAAGAGCTTTACATATCCAAATACCATCTTCTAGTTCAAACTCTGCAATATCATCTGGAATCTCCTTTTTTTTGAAGAGATTATCAAAAGCCTCTTTTGCTTTTTGAGCCTCTAGCTCATCATAAAACCTAGCAGTAATCTCAAGAGCCAACATCTCTTTTGCTACTTTTGGATGGATTAAACCATCTTTTACTTTTTCTCGTAGCTCTTTAATCTCTTGGAGAGATTTATCACTTAAAAGTTCATAGTATCTCCACATCAAATCATCAGAAATCGACATCACTTTAGCGTAGATATCTTTTGGATCTTCGGTGATTCCAATATAGTTACCAAGAGATTTACTCATCTTTTGTACACCATCTAGACCCTCTAAAATTGGCATCATTAGTACAGCTTGCTCTTTGCCTATGTTGTAGGCTCTTTGGAGATGCCTACCCATAAGTAGATTAAACTTTTGGTCAGTTCCACCAAGTTCAATATCACTCTTTAGTGCCACACTATCATAGCCTTGTAGAAGTGGATACAAAAACTCACTAATAGCAATTGATTGATTGTTTTTGAATCTCTTCTCAAAGTCATCTCTTTCTAGCATCCTAGCTACACTATATTGAGTAGTAAGTGCAACCAGACCAGCACTTCCTAAATCTTCGAGCCATTTTGAATTAAATACTAACTCTGTTTTCTTAGGATCTAAGATTTTAAAAGCTTGTTCTTGGTAAGTTTTAGCATTCTCTTTTATCTTTTTTGGAGGAAGCACCTTTCTTGTTTCACTTTTGCCTGTTGGGTCTCCAATCATTGCTGTAAAATCTCCAATTAAAAGCTGAACAATTGCTCCATGCTTCTGAAAAGTTGCCAACTTTTGGAGTATGACGGTATGACCCAAATGTAAATCGGGAGCAGTAGGGTCAAGTCCTAGTTTGACATAGTAGTTTTTCCCACTTTGATAGTACTCTTTTATAAGAGCTTCTATTCTCTCATAATCTATAATTTCAGCTACTCCTCTTTTTATCTCTTCAAGAGCAATCTCTGGACTCATCTATTTACACTCCTCTTATTTATTATATGCATCATCTAAGGCTACAATATCTATTAGTTTGAAATTTTTATTTAGCTTCTCTTTTATCTCTTTTTTGCTAAGTCTCTCAGATTCAATGTCAATTCTACAATACTCTGCTTTATCACTTCTGTAGATTCCCATCTCAATACCGATGATATTTAGACCTATTTTTGATATGCTTGTTAGAAGTTTAGCCAAAATTCCTTTTTGGTTTTGTAAAGCTATAGTCAAACGGTACTTTAAAAGTTTGTTGCTGTTCCACTGTGCATAGAGCATTGGTGAACCGTCTTTTATCTTTTTATAAGCCTTTTTGCAAAGTTTATGATGGATGATGACTGCTCCATCTTGATACAATCCTACAATCCCATCTCCAGCTTTTGGGTGACAGCAGTAATCAAACTCCACTTTTTCTAACGGTTTATTGGTAAAAAATTTAAATCTATCAATAATTTTAAGGTAAGGTCTTTTATAACCCTTTTTGAAGACTTCCCAAGGTCTAACTTCACTGATATTATTTGCTGTGGCAACTTTGTAGATTTTCTCTCTTAAGACATCTAAAACTACTGGGACTCTATCGATTTTGGACAGAGCATTTGCTTTTTTGAGAGCATCTTTTATCTCATCTATACTCATATCAAAAATTGTAGCAAGAATATTTAGAGCTGACATCTCATTTACCTCTTTTGTACGCTGATTGCATCTTTGTTTGATACCATCTTTTGCTCTAGAGGTTTTAACTACATCAATCCAAGAGCAGTGCAAAATCGGCTCATCTCCTACTTCTATTCTAATGATATCCCCATTTTTCAAACTACTAAGAAGAGATGATTTTTTCTTATTAATAAAAGCAGTAGAGGCTCTATCTCCAATCTCTGAGTGGACAGCATATGCATAATCTAAAGCAATTGAACCTTTTGGGAAAGTAAATCTTTGACCCTTAGGAGAGTAGACAATTACATCTTCTACAAAAAGGTCACTTTTAGCTTGGGAGAGAAACTCTTCAGCAGAATCATCTCTATAGGCTAGATTTTTGAGCCACTCGAGATTGACATCATCTCCACTACCCTCTTTATATTTCCAGTGAGCCGCAATTCCATACTCGGCTAAGTGATGCATTTGAAGAGTTCGAATTTGAATCTCTGCTACACCACCATCACTATCAAAAAGAGTGGTATGAATTGTTTTGTAGCCATTCTCTTTTGGCAAAGCGATATAATCCTTGAAGCGACTAATAATTGGTTTAAAGTTTAGATGCAAAGCTCCAAGCGCTTTGTAACACTCAATTGGCTCTTTGACGATAATTCTTACTGCAATCAAATCTAGCACCTCATCAATACTAATTCCCTTTCTTTGCATCTTCATGTAGATTGAGTAGAAGTGCTTGACTCTGCCTGTTACTTCAATATCGTCTCGATGGAAGCCGTAATTTCCAAGTAAATTTTTAATCTTGGTAATGAAAGAGTTTAATTTGATATGAAGACTCTGATTATTTTTTTTGATATACTCTTCAATCCTTTTATATTCTTCTGGGTAGATATATCTAAAGCTCAAATCTTCAAGTTGGTTTTTTATCTTTGAGATTCCCAAGCGGTGAGCAATTGGGGCATAAACAACTAAAGTCTCCTCCGAGATTCTAAGCTGTTTTTTATGTGGAAGAGCATCTAAAGTAAGCATATTGTGAAGTCTATCACAAAGCTTAACCACCAAGACTCTCACATCTTTAATAGAAGCTATCAAAATCTTCCTAAAGCTAAGAGCTGAAGCTATCAGTTTTTTATTTGATGATGATGGTTCTAGTTTCTGGTCTCTAATCTCTACAATTTTGGTAAGACCTTCGACTAAGACTTTGACATCTGTTCCAAATTCAGTTTCAATCTCTTCGATTGTTGTTGGAGTGTCTTCTACTACATCGTGAAGAAGAGCAGAAATTACCATTACCTCATCTCCACTGACAGAAGCAGTTATTGCTGCTACTAAAATAGGATGAATGATGTAAGGCTCTCCACTTTTTCTCTTTTGCCCTTCATGAGCTTTCATCGCAAAATTGAGGGCTTTTTCTGTATTTGGAGTAAACTTTACTTGCCTTTTTAGTAGTTCGATTGCATCATCGACTCTGTTTAATCGCTTTATAATATCCAAAACAGCATTCAAGGCTTCAACTCTCTTCGATAATTAGTTTACCTTCAGCTATCTCATAAATAGCAATATCTGTAGCTTTGTGCTGTTTTGGATCCATATCCACAAGTGGAGCAGATCCATTGTGAATCTGTTTGGCTCTAATTCCTACTGCACGAGAGAATTTATATCTGTCGTGATCCATTCTCTCAAGAGCTTTTGCCACTACCTTTTCTAGTCTAACTTTATCTGTAATTTTTGTACCTTTTTCCATTACTACTCCTTTGTTAAATTATATCCAAACTATCTCTATTTTTTTTGATTAACTAACTATCGAACAGAGTCTTGTATCGCCTTGTAAAATCTTTAGAAGATTACCCTTTTCAAACATATTACAGATGACAATTGGCAAAGAGTTCTCTTTTGCTAGAGCAATTGCTGTATCATCCATAACTCTAATATGCTTTCCAAGAGCTTCATCATAAGATACTTCTAAAAGTTTTTGGGCATCTTCATACTTCATTGGGTCTTTGTCATAAACTCCATCTACTTTTGTAGCTTTTATCAAAAAGTCAGCTTCAATCTCGCTGGCTCTAAGAGTCGCAGCAGTATCTGTAGTAAAGTAAGGATTACCAGTTCCACCAGCAAAAATTACGACTCTACCTTTTTCTAAGTGTCTTCTAGCTCTTCTGACGATAAAAGATTCACCAATTTCTTTCATTTCGATTGCAATTTGTAATCTAGCCTCAAGGTCGATACTCTCAAGAGCCTCTTGAATTGCTACACCATTGATGACAGTAGCCAACATTCCCATATAATCACCACTTGTACGTTTTATTATTCCATCAGCAGCAGCGGAGACTCCTCTAATGATATTTCCACCTCCAACGACAATAGCTACTTCTATATTATTATCGATGAGTGTTTTTATCTCATCTGCTATAAATTTCAAAATTTTAGTATCAATACCAAAACCATCACTACCTGCCAATGCTTCGCCAGAAAACTTAACTAAAACCCTTTTTCTTTTTTTCACTATACACCCTTTGTAGCAGACTCTTAATTTTATGCGATTATATCCAAATAGATTTAAGTACTATTTTATGCTAAATATAATTTTTTATGAAGAAAACCCCATAAATTATGACTATCTATTTTGAGGATGAGTTGAGCATCTTCTCAGCCGTAATACTAGCAATGATAGAAAATATTACATAACACATAAAAAAGTACAATCCTATCTCAATCTCAGCTTTACTCACATCTGTAGAACCTGTACTTAAAAATACTAGCAACAAAGAGACTACAAAGACATCTGCCATCGACCATTTTCCAAGATGCTTGAAAAATAGTACAACCTTTTGGGCAAACTTCTGCTTCTCAAAGATAGACAAAAGTAGCAAAGCTAGAGTTTTTACCGCAGGGATAATGACAGAAAATAGCAAAATAGTAATGGCTACTGGATAGTTGCCCATATTGTAGAGTTTTTCGATTGATCCAATAATCCCTTTTGACTCAAAAGATAGCACTACATCACCTAAATACTCTACATTTTTATGAACCATAATTAATAAAATTGGAGTAATCAATCCATTGACTAGACTCAGCAAAGCTCCAAGCGATATCAAAAATGTAGTCACCCTCCAGTAGCCAAGTAGACTTACAATCAAAAGTAAAAATGCTACTACTCCATACTTTTTGGCAAAAAGCATCGCCTCAGCTTTTAATCTAGCTTGCTCTTTTTGTAGCTTTTTGAGCTTCTCTTTGGTGTCATTTTTAACAAACCCAAAAGTAATTGTCTTGACGAACTCTTTGAGCTGAGACTCTGCAAGAGTTGACGGGTTCATCATCTTTACACTCTTTTTGACTGACTCCTCATAAGCTCTTGCAGTCAAAAAACCCTCCTTGCCTTGCCAAAACATAAATCCAAGAAGTAATCCACCAAGAATCAAAGCTATTATATTTCTCATCTTAAACCCTTTTTGGTTTTTATTATACACTTTTTGGCTCTATCATTTTGTTATAATCTCTTAGCTTTTTTTAGGAGTGATAATGAGATGGTTTTTTGTAATTGTAGTGACCTTAGCTCTTAAAGCTAGTGAACACTACACCAAAGTCGAGCCTCTGGAGCGTTATACAATCAAATCTAGCGTCTCAGGTAAAATAGTCTGGAGTGATTTAGAAGCTGAAGGTCAAATAGTAAACAAAGAGATAATTAAAATAGATTCTAAAATAGACCAAAAAGAGCTAGAAAATGCGATAAAAACTAGACAAATTACAAAAGAGAGTTTGGAGTTGGCAGAGGAGATTTTACCACTTCTTAAAGAGAATTTCAAACGGCAAAAATACTACTACCAAAGACTAAGTAAAACAGTCTCAACCTCACAAAATCAGAAAGATTTGACATTTAGTTCAATGGTCTCTAGCAAAAATCAGTATATCTCTACAAAAGATAAGATTTTATCTCTCCAAAGACAAATTAGTGATATAGATTTTAAGATCGAGATGTTAAGAGATAGAATTTCCAAAAAAAGTATCAATCTTAAAAATCTCTACCTCTACAGACTATTTGTCAAAAAAGGGGACTATGCTACTCCTGCAAAACCTCTAGCATTGGTAGATGATTTGAGCAGAGCTAAGCTTACAATATTTCTTAGTAAAGAGGAGCTAGAAAACATTGATAAAAAAAGTATTTATATCCAGGGAAAAAAGACCAACCTAAAGTTTTCAAAAATTTGGAAAGAGGCAGATGAGAAGTTCATCTCATCTTACAAGGCTGAGATTATTTTAGAGCCAAAATATAGATTTTCTACATTAGTGAAAGTAGAGGTAAAATGATAAAAACTGCTTGTCCACTTGATTGTTATGATGCGTGTTCGATTCTACTTGATTCAAACAAGCCTGAAATTTTGTATGCAGATGATACCCATCCACTATCTAATGGGAAATTATGTTCTTTGATGACGAAGTACTTCCCAAATGCCACAAGAGTTACAACTCCAAAAATAGATGACAAAGAAGTAACTCTAAAAGAAGCTCTAGATGAGGTGACAAATCTAATCAAAAAGAGTAAAAAGACTCTTCTTTGGAGAGGAAGTGGGAATCTTGGAGTGATGCAAGATGCAACAAATATTCTACTCAAAGAGATTGAAGGCTACACTACTACTGGTAGTCTTTGTGACGAGGCTGGAATTGCAGGGATTATAGAAGGTAGAGGAGTAAATTATCAGCTTCCACCATCACAAATTGCAAAAGCTGATGTTGTGGTGGTTTGGGGGAGGAATATCCCAGTGACCAACGCCCATCTGATGCCATTAATCAAAGATAAAAAACTAGTAGTAATTGACCCTGTCAAGACATCTTTAGCAAAAATGGCAGACTTGCACATCCAAATAAAGCCTCGTAGTGATTTTTATCTAGCAATTTTACTTGCTAGATTTTTGACGATGGAAGATAGTCAAAATGATGAGTGGCTAGAAGAGTGGGGAGGTGACTTTGATGATTTTTACGATTTTACTAGAAGCTTTAGAATCAAAGCGCTACTAGATTATATGGAACTCTCCCTCGATGATATGGGAGATTTGATGAATTATCTCTTAGAGGAGAGAGTTGTTTTTTTAGTTGGTGCTGGGGTACAAAAGTACTCAATTGGACACTACACACTGTGGGCTATTGACTCTTTGGCTTCGACTCTGGGTCTATTTGGCAAAGAGGGTTGTGGTGTGAGCTATCTTGGGAGTTCTAGAGCTGGATTCGAAAACCCATTTAATTTCAATCTCAAAAGTAAGCCAAAAGCTACAGTAGATTTTAGTGAGTTTGATTTGGTCATTATCCAAGGAGGCAACCCAGCAGAATCGATGCCAAACTCTACGGCTGTACAAAATGCCCTAAAGAGTACAAAAGTAGTCTACTTTGGACTTTATGAAAATGAGACACAAAAACTGTCTAATATTATAATTCCTGCCAAAACTTTCTTGGAAAAGAGTGATATTCGTCTCAGTTACGGTCATAGTTTTATCTCAAAGATGCCAAAAGTTTACGATAGTCAAATCGGTATAAGTGAGTATCAGTTTACAAAAGAGATTTTAGAAAGATTAAAAAAAGGTAACTCTTTGGAGAGTGAAGAGTACTATTTGAACTTCTGGCTTAACCAAGCAAAAGAGATAGATAATTTTTTGATGCTTCCAGATTATCAAGAGATTCCATATAATAATGGTTTTGGGAGAGATGGAGGAGAGGAATTTGTATTTATTGATGATTTTGATGATGAGTTTGAGGATATCAAAATCTTTAGAAAGTTTCGTAAAAATTATAAAAGAGAAGATGACAATCTCTTTTGGCTTCTTAGCCCAAAATCTTCAAAATCTCTAAATACTCAGTTTGAAAGGGCTAAATATCTATATGCTCCAAAATCTAGCAATCTAAAAGATGGTCAAATGGTAAAAATTTTAAGTAAGTGGGGGGAGCTAGAGCTTTTAGTTAAAATTGATGAGAGATTAAGGGATGATTGTGTACTAATTTATGCTGGCACAAAAGGAGTAAATAATTTGACTCCTCCAATCTTAAGCGAAGAGGGTGAAAATGCCTGTTTTGGAGAGGTAAAAGTATCGATTCAAAAATTATAAAATTTTTGGATTTGGATATAATATACCCAATAAGAATATTCTATTTTAGGAGATAAAATTATGAAAAAAGAGCCAATGCTTAAAGTGACATTTACAAAACTATCAAAAGAGTTGGATTATCTTAAAACAAAAGGTAGAGCAGATATCGCTCAAGCTATAAATGAAGCAAGAGAGCTTGGGGATTTGAAAGAAAATGCTGAGTATCACGCTGCAAAAGATAAACAAGGTTTAATTGAAGCTAGAATTATTGAGCTTGGAGATATTTTAAGTAGAGCTCAAGTAATTGACCCATCGACTCTTGCTCATGAAAAGGTAAGCTTTGGTTCGACTGTTGTCTTAACAGATTTGAGCAATGACAAAGAGGTAGTCTATACTATTGTTGGTTCTCAAGAGGCTAATCCATCCAAAGGCTTAATCTCTATTCACTCACCAATTGCAAAAGCATTAATTGGCAAAGAAGAGGGTGATGAGGTCGAGGTAAATCTTCCAAATGGAAAAAAGAGCTTCGATATTGAAGAGATAAAATATGTAGAGATTGAGTTGGATTGATGGCAAAAATACCAGTTGCAGTAGTCGGAGCCAGTGGTTATACCGGCTTGGAGTTGATAAAGATGCTAATTTCTCATCCTAAGTTTGAGATTAGTTATTTAGCGACTAGTCAAGGAGATGAAACTCTTAGCTCCCTCCACCCAGCATTAAGCAGAGTCTATCAGAGCCAAATCTCAAAAACTGACCCAAAAGAGATAGCAAAAGTAGCAAAGCTAGCTTTTCTTGCTCTCCCACACAAGACATCAATGGCAGTAGCAAAAGAGCTTTTGGAGCTAGGAGTAAAAGTAGTAGACCTCTCTGCAGATTATCGCTTGGAAAAGGATATTTACGAAGAGTTTTATTGTGAACACGAAGATTCTCAAAACCTTAAAAACTCAGTCTATGGATTGGTAGAGTATTATAAAGATGAGATAAAAAATAGCTCGTTAGTAGCTGGGCCTGGATGCTATCCTACAGCATCTTTGCTTGGAATTTTGCCATTTATTCCCTACATCGATACAGACTCTCCAATATTTATCGATGCCAAATCTGGAGCCAGTGGTGCTGGCAAAAAACTCTCAAATACCACCCATTTTGTAACAATCAATGAGAATATCTTCGCCTACAATCCAATCTCCCATAGACACGCTCCAGAGATTGCAGAAAAGATTGGCAAACTATTTAATAAAAAGATACAAATTATCTTTGTTCCACATCTAATACCAGCTACAAGGGGAGAGTTGGTTAGTATTTATGCTACTCTAAAAGATGAAATTTCTCCTCTTGAAATTTTGCATAAACACTATGCCAATGATAAATTCATTAGGGTAAAGGAGTCTCCTGTAGATATCAAAAGTGTAGCCGGAACTCACTTTTGTGATATCTTTGCAAAAAGTGATAAAAAGGCTCTTTTTGTCAGCTCGGCAATAGATAATCTATTGCGTGGTGCATCCTCCCAAGCTCTAGTTTGTGCAAACTTGATGATGGGCTTTGATGAGGATTTAGGTATCCCCAAAATAGCTTATGTACCTTAATCTAAAAGAGGGAGCAATCTTTATTGCAGATGCCCACTATCCACACTTTGGGAGTAGACTCCTTGAAGTTTTAGAAGCAATTGAGTCTGGCGAGATTGATACCCCTCAACTGATTTTGATGGGAGATATTTTTGATCTACTTTTTGGGTGTGGAAAGTATATTCAAAGCTTCTCAAAAGATGCAATCGAAGCTCTAAACAGAGTATCAAATAAAAAAGAGGTTATCTATTTAGAAGGAAATCATGATTTTTATCTCAAAAGAGTTTTTAGAAATATTAAAATATATCCCATAGCAAAACAGCCCCTCAAAATGAGGCTAGGTTCTAAATTAGTAATGCTCTCTCACGGAGATAAATTTGAGGTTGGCATTGGGTACAAAATTTACTCCTCTTTGATTCGTAGTGGAGTCGTTTTGAATCTTTTAAGAGTAGCTGAGAGATTTATCATCAATAGAAATATCCAAAGACTAAAGCAAAAGTCCATCTGCAGAGGAGAGTTTGTAGGATTTGAAAAAAAGGTCAAAAAGATTCTTACACACTACCCAAAAGATGTAGACTTGGTAGTAGAAGGACATTTTCATCAAGGGGTAAAGATACAAAATTATATCTCCTTGCCTTCACTTGTTTGCCAAGAGGCTATAGGAGTCGTAGAAAACAGGGAGATTGTTTTCAAAAAGATAGATAATCTACTAAAGGCAAAATCGTGAATATAATTTTTGGTCCAATTATTTCTAGGAGATTTGGGAAATCTTTAGGTATTGATTTGAGTCCAAATATCAAACAGTGTAACTTTGACTGTCTCTACTGTGAATTAAAATCTAGCAGACCTGTTAAAAACTATGATGATGTTATTTCAGTAGATGAGATTTTAAATCAGATTCAAAATGCTCTAAAACTTTATAAAGATATTGATGTCTTGACATTTACTGCAAATGGTGAGCCTACTCTTTATCCATTTTTGGATGAATTGATAAAAAGAGTCAACAAAATCAAAGATAATACTAAAACTTTAATCCTCTCAAATGCTTCGACCATCTCAGACCTAAAAATCCAAAAATCTCTTCAGCAATTTGATAGTGTCAAGCTCTCTTTGGACTGTTTTTCTCAAAAATGCTTCAAAAAGTTAGACAGAGGAGTAGGAGTCGATATCCAAGAGATAAAGCATGGAATAGAAGAGTTTTCAAAAATCTACAAAGGTGAACTTGTCATCGAAGTATTGGTCGTAAAAGGTATCAATGATAAAATTGAAGAGATTCAAAAAATCGGAGAGTTTTTAAAAGATGTAAAACCTTTTAGAGTAGATTTTGGTTCCATCGATAGACCACCAGCTTATGATGTAAAAGGAGTCGAGTTTGAGGAGTTGTTAAGGCTATCTTTACTATTTCCTAAAACTCTAAAAGTCACCATCACATCTAAAAAACCTGCTACCACCCAAAAAGTATACTTTTCAAAAGAGCAAATTTTACAGACTCTAAAGAGAAGACCTCTAAGTCAAAAAGATATAAAAACACTTTTTGATGAGGAGGCAACAGCAAATCTCAAAGAGTTGTTAGCTGAGTCGAAGATTTCTCTTGTCAAAATGAATGAAGAGGAGTTCTTCACTCTAAATTAGAGCATCTCTAGGCTCATCAAATACATATCTTCACCATCAACGACAGAGACATTCAAAGAGTTACAATTTGGACAAGCCAGACCAAAATCATCAATCTGGCTCTCACTTTTGCACTCTTTGCAGTAGATTATTATCTCTTGGATATTCATCTCCAAAGTTGCATCCTCGCAGATTGTACCCTCCTTAAACGTATCAAAGGCTGTCTCTAAAAGATGAGGCTCGACACCACTTAAAACGCCAATTTTCAAAACAACTTTGATAATCTTTGAAGCTTCATTCTTTTTGGCGTGGTCTTCACACTGATTTAGTAGAGCTTGGACTATCGAATACTCATGCATAAATTACCTTTTACTTTTCCATAATCTTTTGAGTCTAGGTGGAGTCTCAACTGGACAGAGTTTGTAGACAAACTCTCTACGGAGCTTATGAAAATCACTACTTCTCTCCCAAAATTGAGGATGAATCACCTCCAACTCTTTGACTTTTGAGTCCAAAATAGTATCGTAATCTTCTTGAAGTCTATCTCTTTTTGCCTCTAGCATCTCAAAAATCTTATCATCATCTTCTGCCAAAGTTTGTACAAATTTTCTCAATTGAGCCTGATAATTTTTCGCAGGTAGCACCTCATCGACCAAACCAATCTCCTTTGCAAAACCAGAGCCAACAGGCATTAAATCATCCAAAAGCTTTTTTGATATCTCTTTTCCGACTCTTTTTGGGAGAGTGTAGGTGTGAAATTCACTGCCATCTAAACCAAGACTTTTATAGTGTGGATTTAGCACTACTCCATCTCTAGCTATGACTAAATCAGCACTCAATCCCAAAAATACTCCACCAGCTCCAGCATTTCTACCAAAAGAGGTAATAAAAATATTATCTTCAGCTAGTAGAATCGACTCAATTAAATTATTAATAGCATTGATATTGCTCCAACCATCTTCTCCTTGTTTTTTACTATCTTCTAAAATATTTAAGTGAATACCGTTACTAAAAAACTCCTCACCACCCATTAAAACAATAATCTCAAAATCCTCTTTTAGGTACTCAATTGCATACTTCAATTCAATACATTGAGTCGCACTCATTGCTCCATTGTGAAAATTAAAATAGAGATAAGCTACATTTTCTTCAAACTCCCCTGCTATCTCATAAAAACTCTGGTAGCTCTTGTCAAAAATAAGAGGAAGTCTCTCTTCTTTGACTCCTTGGAGACGATTTTTTAGTACATAAGATGCTGGCAGTTTGAAGCGATTTGGCTCCATCAAATGGCTAACCCACACTGCTCCATCAACAGTTTTTAAGCAGATTGCACCACTTCTTTTGGCAATAATCTCTTTTGGTTTGGCTAGGGAATTGACACCTAATCTCTCCTCCACCCAAGCTCCAAAAAGAGAACACTCTACTCCTAAAATCTCATCTTTTACTCCTGGTCTACTATCTAAAAGATTTATCTTTTTTATTATCTCTTGGGTAGTATCACTTTGCCAATTTATCACTTTTTGAGACTCTGGAATTGGCAGATGGATAGGATTTTTTATTTGAGGAGTGGAGTTTGACTCAACAATATTTTCCAACAACTCTCCCAACATATCCACAGCCCAAAAATTCATCTCTTGACGATAAAGAGCTGATTTCTTTTTGGATTTTATATCAAAAGCTCTACTAGCAAAAATATCGCCACCATCAAACTCTTTATCAGCTTTTAGCCAAACAGCACCCCAAGATTTACTATGATTTAATAATGCCCACTCTAGAGAGTTTGCTCCTCTATCTCCAATTGGACCTGGGTGAAAAACAAAAGTAGGATATTTTTGATAAATCTCTTCTGGGATAAATTTGGTCAAAAATGGAGCTAAAATAATATCTGGGGCTAGAGGTTGAATCTCTTTTATCATCTGCTTTTGATTAATAGCATAAACTACACTCAGCTCAAAACCTCTCTCAAAAAGCCAAACATAAACAGCTTGGGAGAGAGAATTGAAATTATCAACAAGTAACAAGATATGTTTAATATTTTTCATACGAAAAATTAATATAAGTTTCTTTAAAATGAAGTTAAAAGATTTTTATCTTTTTTAAAAACTCCCCCAGCTTCTGCTTTGGGGGAGAGAGGATTATAAATCAAAGCAGACTCTGTTTAGTTTGGACTTTAATTCATCTACACTATTTATAGCATTTTTGTAACTATTAAAGCCCCAGTTGACCAGTAAAAAGTCGATATTTGCCCTTTTTGAGGCGATGAGGTCGCGTTCACCATCTCCTATAAAAATAGCCTCTTGTGGAGTTTTGCCTAGTGACTTTAAAATTTTATTTAGCATCTGAGCAGATGGTTTGGCTTCTACTACATCATCTCCACAAACCACCTCATCAAAAAGCTCCAAAATCCCAAGAGCTTTAAGAGATTTTAGAGTGACGCTTCTGTAAGCATTTGTGGCAATTGCCAAAGTACAACCTTTGGCTTTTAGCTCCTTCAAAAGTATATCGATACCTTCGTAGACCCTGATTAATTTGTCTTGATTTTGATTGTAAAACTCTACAAAAAGATTGTGATGAGTAGGTGAAAAACTTTTACTATTATAAAAAAATTCTGCTTGATTGATTGAGATATTATTAATATTTTCAATAATATTTTCTTCATCCATTGGCTCAAGCCCCAAAGCTTTTCTGACATGATTGACAGAACCCACAATTACCATAGAACTATCTTGAATAGTCCCATCCAAATCAAAAATAGCAAGAGTTTTCATCATTTTCTTCTTCCATCATGTCTATCTATTGCTCCAAGGTAGATAGAAAGACCAATCATCAAAGCAGTAATTCCAATCAATAAACCAACAGCATAGAGAAGCTTATTTGGGTCAGTAATCGCAAATTTAAAGACCAACATCAGCGCTTCAATCGATAAAGCAATAATAATAGAACCAAGAAAACGCACCATGGTTTTATGAATATCATCTTCTGCATGACGTTTGTGACTACCTAAAACCTCCTCCTCAAAAA
>Ga0256843_1001191_pt1 | contig 20995 bp, 22 predicted proteins | sample AlvinellametaG_FD_191572 | JGI IMG/M metagenome (GOLD analysis project Ga0256843, IMG submission 191572) | Pompeii worm associated microbial communities from hydrothermal vent at the East Pacific Rise, Pacific Ocean - Alvinella | ecosystem: Host-associated > Annelida > Integument > Unclassified ... | reverse complement strand
GCAATCGAACTGTTTTAAAAACTCTTTTATATTTCTTGCTGCTTGACGGATACGGTTATCATTTTCAATGAGTGCTATACGAACATACCCCTCACCATACTCACCAAAACCAATACCAGGAGCTACAGCAACACCAGCTTCTGTAAGAAGACGTTTTGAGAACTCTAGTGAACCTAAATGCTCTACACAATCAGGCATCTTCGCCCATACAAACATGGAAGCCTGATTTTTATTGATGTGCCAACCTGCACGTCCAAATGCTTCAATGAGAACCTCTTGACGGTGGTTGTATTTTTCTGTAATGTCACGCACACACTGCTGATCGCCATTGAGTGCTACAGTAGCTGCTACCTGAATAGGTGTAAACATTCCGTAATCTAACCATGATTTTATCTTTTGAAGTGCACCAATTAGTTTTGGATTTCCTACAAAGAAACCAACACGCCAACCTGCCATATTGTAGCTCTTTGAGAGTGTAAAAGACTCAACTGCAACATCTTTTGCACCTTTTACCTGCATGATTGATGGTGTTTTGTAGCCATCAAAAGTGATATCACCATAAGCGATATCAGAGATAACATAAAAACGTTTCTCTTTGGCCATTGCAACAAGTCTCTCATAAAACTCAGGTGTTACTGTCGCTGTTGTTGGGTTGTGTGGAAAGTTTACAAGAACATATTTTGGTTTTGGAGAGCTCTCTTTGAAAACTTTTTCTAAATTTTCAAAAAATTTATCTTCATCAACTCTATAGTGCTCATCAAACTCGATTCCAAATTTGATTACATTTCCACCCGCTAAGATAAATGAATACTCATGAATAGGATAAGTCGGGTCTGGAACAACGGCTACATCACCTGGATTTGTAATAGCGTATGTAAGGTGTGCATAACCCTCTTTTGATCCCATCGTTGCAACACACTCTGTCTCAGGGTCAAGCTTACAGTCGTAACGGCGCTCATACCAATCTGCTATAGCTTTAAGAAGTTTTGGAATACCCTTAGAAACTGAGTACCCATGTGTTTTTGTCTTTTGGGCTGATTCGACAAGTTTTGCACGGATATGCTCAGGAGTATCTCCATCAGGATTACCCATAGAAAAGTCTATTACATCTTTTCCAGCGCGACGCTCAGCCATTTTTATGTCATTTACTTCTGCAAATACATACTTAGGAAGTCTCTCAACTCTATTAAATTTAAACTCATCAAACATTTTTAGCCCTCTAAAATAATTACTGCTATTTTAGCAAAAAATATTTAGAATAAGCTAATGTTCTCTTTTATCTCGCTTCTGTCGGCTTTAGAGTAAGCTCATCTCTTACATTTTTAAGTGTGTATAAATCAGAAATTTTAATATACGAAGCATTTTTTGGAATTTTGAGTGTAATATCACGAGATATCTTATCTTTTTTTATCAACTTGACTAAGTGCAGCGAAGCATCATAGTAGGCAATATATGGATACCAACTATTTCGTCTCGAACTTACAATACGCAGCTTTTTAATACTTGATACATTAAGCCAATGTGCATAGAGTGAACGTTTTAGTTTAACTTCCTTATCTGCCTCTAACGCTTTTATATTAAGATGACCACCCAACATATCTATTACATAAGTCCACTCTTTTTTGGAGTTTCTCTCAATATCTATAATCGTACATCCACTCTTTTTTAGCTCCTGTTGTAAAATTAGGGGATCTGTTGCATACTCAGATGTCAGTTTGATACTCCACATAAACTCTGATGAGCTTAGATTAGAAGCAGTTGTAACATAACGATAGTAACCGATATTTCGAAGAGTATCGCCCATAATCTTTACAAAGAAAAGTGGAGATCCACTCGTTTTAAAATTGAGTTGAAACTCCTGTGGAGATTTAAAAAAGAGCTTTAAGAGACCGTTCTCTTTGAGTGTCTGCACAACCTTTACCGCATCAACTCTGTCATTTATGTAAAAAGCCTCTTTTGGATCAAAAACAACATTGATAAAAGCTTTGTTGTTCTCATAACTAGACTCACTTAGAAAACTCTTTATCTTTGTTGTCAAAGGATCTTCACTTACCTCGACCTCCTCTACAAAAGCCCCTTGAGTAGAGATATTTTCATCACTCTGTATCTCCTGTTGCATAAACTCATTCGCACCTGAAATACTCCAAAGTAGAGATACAACAATTAAAAACCTTACCATGAACTTCCTCTATTTAGTTCTATAAATTCATATTTTGAGATTGGTTTTAATTCACCATCTTTATATAAAAATCTAACATCTTTTTTTGGATCAAACTTCTTAATCTCATCACCTACAATAAAATCAACATACCCATGCCCTAAAACTATAAGCCAGTTCTTCTTTGGATCTAAGTCGAGTTCGCCTTCAAATGTTTTTTGATATTTTCTATTTGTCTCAAGCTCAATATAACCTACCCACACCTTTGTATTGTTCGAGACAATTTTAAATGTTTGAGGGAGTGATTTTTGAGGCATCTCTGCACTCTCTTTCTCTTTTGGTGCAGCAGCCATACCCTCTTTCTCAAGTGAGCTGTTTTGTTCAAGAGAGCTATTTGTCTCATTGATATCTGTGACTACTATACTCTTTTTTACATCCTCAATAATAGGGTTTTCCGTTGTAACAACTGTTATATTTTCATCCTCTTGTGTTGAGTCCAAACTGATATATGCAACAACAGCAAAAATAGCAACAGCAATAAGAATATAGATAATAGTAGGATTTTGATTTTTTGTTGGTGCTATAAAGATGCCATCATCATTCATATGCTCCAAATCATCCCCGTGAAGCTCATTAAAGTGTTCTATACCACTCTCTTTTAAAGAGCTCAAATCCTCTTTATACTCTCTCTCAAGAATAGAGATAAAACCGACAAACTGTACCTTTGTAAGTCCGTCAAAACTCTCATGTAAAATAGCTTGTACATGCTCTATAGGTATATGTGTCTCCTCATATATCCTTTGAGCACCGATATTTTTTAATCTACCTAACGCTTCACTCATATCTCATCCTATCCATCAAAATAGCACCTGCCACACTAACGTTTAGTGAATCAAAATCGTGTGACATCTTTATACTTACTACATTATCAAGTTTAGAAGTAACTCTAGCACTCAGCCCTTCACCCTCATTTCCTAAAACCAAAACTCTCTTCTTCTCTATTTTGGCTTCACGAATATCTATACCACCCATATCTGCACCATAGCTGACAAAGCCGGACATCTTTAAATCATTTAAAACTGTATGTATATTATGCTCCAGCGCCAAAGGCATATCAAAGAGTGCTCCTGTACTTGTACGAAGTATAGGCTCAATATTGAGTCTCTTAACACCCGTTGCAATGACTGCATCAACTCCAAGTGCATAGGCACTTCGAATAATAGCACCAATGTTTCCTACATCAGTCAGTCCCGCTAAAACAAGTATAAACTCTTTGTCAAAGAAGGTTTTATAGTCATGAAGAGTATAATCATCAACTTCAGCTAAGAAGCCTTGATGGTTGGCATTTTTACTCATTTTGACTGCTGCTTCATTGGGAATACGTTTGATTTCAAATCCCATTTTCATTAGACGAGAGTACTCTTTTCTATCGAGCTCTTTAGCTAAGTATAGCTTCTTGATTTTTTGCGGATAGTGATTGATAAGATAGTAGATTGGTTGTTTGGCATAAATTAACATGTGGATATTTTAGCCAAAAAAAACGTCGAAATGTAAATCTAAGATAAATATTTTGATAAAAATGTAATATTAATCTTCAAGTAAGCGTTGATAACAACTCTTAGTGTTTTCTCCCGTTATTTTAGACACAAGTTTAGCCTGAACTTTCTTAGGAAGATCAAGTGCTAAGATATCTTTTTCACTAATTGCGGATGCAGCATGTTTTTTTGAGGCACTCAAAACTACAACCCACTCACCCTTAAAGTTACCACCGAGCTCTTTTAAAATCTCAGCAGCCCGGCCATGAAAAAACTTCTGGTATCTTTTTGTAAGCTCTTTGGCCAAAAAAATCTCCCGCTCTGGTGCTTCTTGGCTTAACTCTTTTAAAAGCTTCTCTAAGCGGTGTGGAGACTCATAGAGTACAGTTGTGTAACCATTGTGAAGCGCCTCTTGAAGCTGCGCAGCACGAGAGTTGCCTTTATGGTCTAAAAAACCAAAAAAGAGCATCTGTGTCTGACAGAACCCACTTGCCACAAAAGCAGTTAGCACTGCATTCGCCCCCGGTAGGACATCATACTCTATTTTATTCTCAATGCAGTAGCGTACAAGTGTCTGACCCGGATCACTCACACCCGGCATTCCCGCATCACTCACATAGACAATATTTTGCTCAAAAAAAGATACTTCTAGTTTTTCAACAAAAGCCTGTTCGTTATGGGAGTGCAGTGAGATAAACTCCTGGTTCTCTTTTGGAGTAAAGTTGTAACGCTCTTTTAAAATATTGAGGAGTTTTTTAGTAACGCGAGTATCTTCGCAAAGGAGTATATCAGCCTCACTCAGAGCATCCATAGCTCTAAGTGAGATGTCGCCTATGTTTCCAATAGGTGTTGGAACTAGACTTAGCAAGAGGGTGTCTTGACTATTTTTTACCGTAACGAGCTTTAAATTTCTCGATACGACCAGCAGTATCAACCATACGCTCTTCACCTGTAAAGAATGGGTGACACTCATTACAGATATCGATTCTCATCTCTGGTTTTTGGCTTTTTGTTACAAAGCTATTTCCACATGCACACGTTACTGTACAGTCAACTAAATTAGGGTGAAGATCTTTTTTCATCATTTTACCTTTTGTTATGCGTCTTGTGTACGCATAACTATATATTTTTTAATTCCGTATGGGTGCGGAATTTTATGGGGCGAATTATACCCAAGTTTTTCTTAAATTACAAAAGTATTTTAGAGGCTACTGCCAAAGCGGCACTCTCAGAGCGTAGTACCATAGGAGTATTTAGACGAAAAACCTCCTGCTTTTGTAAAAGTTCTCTCTCTGAGTCAGAAAATCCACCCTCACAGCCTATTAAAACAGTGCTAAAGTCACTCTCACACTCTAAGACTTTATCGGTAAAATCAAAGACTTTTGTATCAGGATATGCCTCTAGAAAGCTCTGTAGGTTTTTATAGCTCTCAAACTCCATAAGTTCGGTTCTACCGCACTGCTGATTAGAGGCTTCAAGAATACGCTCATAACGTTTAAAATCAGCCTTGAAGTTCTTCTGGCTTCGCTCACAGTAGATAAAAGAGATTTTACCCACTCCTATCTCATTAAGTGAAGCAAGTACTTTTTCAACTGATTTGGAGTCAATCACACACCAGCCAATATGAAGCTCTTTTTTAGGTTTGATTTGAACTTTTTTTGACTCAATAAGCTCTAATTGCACAGCACGTGGCTCAATAGAGACAATTTTATAGGTGTGGAGTATCTCTATCTTTTGTCTCTCTCGAAAAGAGAGTATATCACCCTCAACATGACGGCGAACCTTGATCAAATACTTAAAGTTCTCACCTCTTATATTTAACTGCTTGGCACCAGCACTCTCATCAAACAGAAATATCATACTAAATCAACCACATCCAAATTGACATTAACAATATAAGCACAAATTCAACTTGCAGTATTGTTCTTGCGAAGGGCTTATAGGCATTAAAAGCATGATCTTTTGTCGTACTTAGATACTTTAAAGCCTTCAAACGTTTTGCCTCTAATACTATCATTACAACACCAAGAATACTCATGGCAATATTCTCTAGAGTAAAATCAAGATGCTTTGCTGCCATCATAACAATTCCCGTAAAGAGTAGTGAGCCAAGAAGTGTTACCTCCAAAGGAACAAGATAAAGAGAGTTTACTCTTTTGTATTTTGCAAGCTCTTTTGAACTTATTAGAATATAAAGATTTAAAAAAATCATCACTAAAACCGCTACCGCACTCCAAGAGTGTAGGTCTAAACCCATATTATACATTTCATTCATAGCGAAATTATATTATAATATATCAATTTAAAAAAGGGGTAGTCCTATTATGGCTGTAACAATTGAAAAAGCATTAGAGTTAATCTACACAAATACCAAAACAAAATCTACAAAAATCATCCCTATTGAGGAGGCTTTAGGCTCCATTTTAGCCCAAGATATCGTAGCAACACACAACCTTCCTCCTTATGATAATTCTGCAATGGATGGGTATGCTGTTAAGGTAGAGGACTCAAATAGCTGTGTAAAAGTAGGATGTACTATCTTTGCAGGCGACAACTTTCAAGGTGAGCTGAACCATGGTGAAGCGATTAAAATAATGACGGGTGCTCGTATTCCGCTTGGAACACAGTGTATTGTTCCTGTTGAGGATACAACTGAATGTGCAGATGGAGTAAAACTGCCAGACAACCTTACCCTCTCAAAACATATTCGCCTAGCAGGTGAAGATATAAAAAAGGGGACAAAACTTTTAAGATGTGGAGATAGAATTGATGCTCACCAGATCACCCTTATAGCCTCTCAGGGCATCAGTCATATAGAGGTCTATAAAAAACCTCGTGTAGCCCTCTTTGCCTCTGGCAATGAGCTTAAGATGCACTTTGAGAGTGTTGAAGAGTACCAGCTCTACAATACAAATACACCTACACTTCTCTCTCGTGCCAAAGAGCTTGGATGTGAAGTAGAGTTTATCGGAACAGCGAGCGATACACTTGAAGATATCCATGCCCACATTAAGAGTGCACTCGATTGTGACTTTATCATCACAAGCGGCGGGGTAAGTGTCGGTGATGCAGACTTTACGAAAGAGGCCTTTGATGCTTTTGGATATGAGATACTCTTTGATAAAGTTGAGATTAAACCTGGAAAACCGACAACTTTTGGAAAGATTGGAGATAAAGTAGTCTTAAATCTGCCTGGGAATCCTCTTGCCGCAGCTCTTAACTTTGAACTCTTTGGACGCAGTATCATCTACGCCCTCAGTGGTGCAAAAGCAAAATTTACAAACACAATTGAAGCAAAAATGAAAGATGATTTCAAACTTCGTGCCGGAAGAAGAACACTACTTCCTGGTTATTTTGATGGAGAGTACTTTAGTGTATGTGAGCAGTTCGCACCGGGAATGATTTCACCTCTTGGTTATGCAAATGCCTTTATTATGGTAAATGAGGAGTGTGATTTTATTGCTAAAGAGAGTAGTGTTAAAGTTATCTCTACAAAGTTTAGCTTTGTGAGTGAGTCTCCAAAGAGTCTAATCTCCTGCTAAACAGATGTAGGGTTTACAAACTTCTCACCACGTTTGAGCTTTTCAAAAAGCTCTGCATCATTAAAGTCCTCTAAAACCTGATCTGAAAAGATTATATCTTCAAGCTTTATAATACCCATATCTTGTGAATAGGCATCATCCTCAAAACACTGTGCATAGCCGGTATCTGTCTCATGCACAATAACACTATGCAGACGAACATTTTTCTCTCCATTTGCAGTTGAAGTAAGTGAGAGAAGTTTTGAGATCATTACAAAGATTACACGGCTAAACTGCTCAGCTGAAGGTGAGACAGGAAGCTCTACCCATCTTGCAGAGTGCTTTTTCATATCATTGACATACCAGGCATCATCCTCACGCCAAAGAGCGATGGCATGATCAAAACTCTCTACCAAATCCTTCATATTCTGCTTCATCAGTCCAAAATCATAGACCATCTGCCCATGATCTAAAAAGTTCGACTCAAAAAGAAGCTCGACTTTATAAGAGTGCCCATGAATAGAGCTACGGCACTTCACAGTAGAGCAGCCACGCACAACATGCGCATTTTCAAATTTAAACAGTTTTCTTATTATCATGATTCATAATCCTTCTCACGCTTTTTCCCTTAGAAGTGGAAGATAGTTGTAAAGTTGTATCATTCTACTATACGCCTTTGTTTTCATCCCATATACGAATATGGAGTCTATCACTAAAGTTATACCCTTTAGCCTTACAAAACTCTATTAAAGGTTCTGTATTACGCTCAACCTCTTGCTTACTTCCACCAAGCGGCATACAATAGACAGGTATCTTTGGTGCATGCATAATAATAGACTCTATCTCCTCTTCAAGCCCTAAATCAATAGAGTCTGCATCAATAGAAAATTTAAAAAATGCATCCTTAGAGTTAGTTGCAAGGGCATAAATAACATCTCCTCTTACCCTCTTTTGAAGTGGTTCATGAGAGTTTTGCAGTTTTACAGAGAGGGCAAAAATACACTCTTTATAAACCGGATACTTTTCAAAATCTACTGCTAAAGATGCATTTGTCTCAAATGTTATTCGATGTCCACGCTCAACTAAAGCCTCTAAAAACTCAATAAAAAGTGCATCATTAGCATAGATAAGAGGCTCCCCACCTGTAAGAACTATATCTACTGCATTTGGAAGCTCGTATAAAGAGAGTATGTTTAAAAGTTCATTAGCTTTAGTAACTGGTATCCAGTTTTGTAAAAAATGCTCTTTATTTACTGCATAAACGGTATCACATCCAACTACTTCTGTCCCATCAGGAGCTCTCTCACGACAGCCAAAGCCTTCACACTTCATATTGCAACCGCCAAAACGAAAAAAGAGACTCGGACTCCCTAAATACTTCCCCTCACCCTGAATTGAGTAAAAATGTTCAACGAGATACATCAGCCACCAGTCTCATAAAACGCACGAGATGACATCTCTGTATCATCTCCACCCCATCGATTCTTCTCAGGTTTATTTTTTACAACCTCTTTAAGAACAAGTGCAGCAGTTTTAATATCGCCCTTTTTAATTGATTCGGCAATACTCATCGCTTCATCAAAGTACAAACAGGGAATTAGATGCCCCTCTGCAGTAAGTCTTATACGGTTACACTGTTTGCAGAAATCATCTTCATAAGGTTCAATAAGTCCAAATCTATAACCATCTTTCATTCTAAAGTAGTGCGAAGGAGATGAGCCATCAAAGCCCTCATCCTCAAACTCATAATGCTCTTTCAATATAGAGAGAAGCTCTTGTGATTTTAAACCTGAAATATCAGCCTTTGCATGTGCATTCTCCATATACTCAATAAAACGTATTGTCATATTACGCTCTTTACAATACTCTAAAACATCAACTATCTCATCTGCATTCATACCCTTCATTGGAACCATGTTTACTTTGACTTTAAGTCCAACATTGAGTGCTTCTTCTACACCAGCTAAGACATTGGCTAAAACATCTTTTTGTGCTATCTTTTGCGCTACTTCAGGCTTAAGAGTATCGATACTTACATTAATACGCTTGAGTCCTGCATCTTTAAGCTTTTTTGCTGCACCTTTTAAGAGATAAGCATTAGTAGTCATAGCCAAATCAATTGATGGCTCATAGTCATATATCATCTTAATAAATTTGTCTAAATCTTCTCGTAGCAGTGGTTCTCCACCAGTTATACGAATCTTCTTCACACCCTCGTCAATTGCAACTTTCATAAACTCAAAAAGTTCTTCAAACGAGAGAAGGTTCTCTTTTGGAACCCAAGAGAAAGGTTTCTCCGGCATACAGTATTGACATCGAAAGTTACATCTCTCAGTAACTGAAACACGAAGATAGTCAACAACTCTATCATAGCTATCAATTAGCATATATATCCCTATCTTTTATTAATATCTCTGAATTATATCTACTCTAGTTGAAAATAGCTTGACTTAAAACAAGTCAACTCTTAAGTGCTACTATCTGCTACTCATCCCTATCATAGTAGAACTCAGTTTCTTCACCATCTTCAATCTCATCAACATCGCTCTTTTGCGAAGATTTCAAATCACCCTTAGGCAGCTCAACTATCTCTAAATTACCACTGTGTGAATCTACTACCTTAAGGTAGTAATCTTTAGAAGCTTCTAGATTTAACTCCATAGTTGCGCTCTTGCTTCCTCTAACAACCTCAATCTCAACTTCATTAGGATCGACACCAAAACGTGCTTTCTCACCGGGAATAAGAGTTACTTCACTATCTTCATTGTTAATATAGACATGATACTGAGTCTCAGAAGATGCGTTCTCATCTAAATAGATATAGACAACACCACCGTTGTAGAGAGGGCTATCTTTATCAAAACCGATCTCCATATTTGAACAGCCACTAAAGAGGAAAAATGAACTTATAAACAAGAGTATCTGCTTCATAACCATTCCTAATAAAATAATCTTTCAATCATTCTATCGCAAACTTATTTGCTAAGCAAATTACTACTCTTCGTAAATCTCTACTGTTGAACAGATAATATCATGAAGTCCCTTTTTATCTTTTCTATAAAAAGGGGTAAGCAGGCCAAAAAGGATTGTCGCTGAGAATAAAAATGCTATAAATCTACAGAGGGCTTTAAAAAAACCTATATTTTCATAGTTTTTATCGTCAACAACTCTTAAGTTATACGCTTTCTTACCTGGAGTCTGACCAAATTTTGCTATCAATAAGGCATAGATTACTCCATAGAGTGTTACACCTAGGAGCGGGGCTAGTTGTGAAGATTGGAACTCATCTTTTCCACCCATTACTACATAAGCAATTAGATAGAGTATAGGTGCATATATCATAAACATATCAGTGATAAGTGCTTTTATTCTATCAGGATAAGTTGCATATTTTACGGTAATTGTTGGTTTCGTTTTTTGTTGTTTTTGCTGTTTTTTTATATCTCTAAATCTCATAGAATGATTATATCAGAGCTTAACTTTAGGGAGGGTAATAAGAAGGTGAAGTTCTCTCATAGAGGAGAGAGAACTTCAAAGGAAGAAGGGACTAGTGTAAGTCTCTCCATACCTCTTTTTTCCAAAGAATTGCAAAGAGTGCGAAAATAAAGATATAAATCATTACATTTCTACCAACCTCTGCACGTTCGTGACGTTTAGAGTCACCAACATCTTCTAAGTGTTCAATAACTTTATCAGCAGACTCTGCAGTTACACCAACACGTGGCATTGCAGTACCTTTAAGATAGTTTTGAGGATTCTCTACAAAAGTTTTAATGTAGTGCTCACCACGAGAACGGATATACATACTTAAATCTGGTGGTAATGTACCCATATACTTTCTTAAAGAGTCTTGATAATCAAGAACTTGAGTATCAAATGCTAACTCATCTTGTTTTTTCTTAAACGCTGGTTTTGTACCAATTTGCGTCCATTTGTCATAACGCATTGCGTGACATCTACCACAAGCTGTCTCAAATGCCATTTTAGGTGTTAACTCTTCTTGCTTAGGAGCAATTGATTGTAAGTATGCAACCATATCAGCTACTTCTTGATCGATATCTCCACCTGCACCATAGAACGCTGGCATTGGGTGCATTTGACCTTTAGCTGCATCAAATTTGTGCTCAACTAATAGAGCGTGAGCAGGGTTTTTGATTAAATCACCTAAGAATTTAGCATCAAACACAACACCTGCGTTTGATAAATCTGGTGGATTAACACCATAAGAAGCTGCAGCTGTTACAGGATCCATAGGAGCCGGCATACCTTCAACCTCAATACCATGACAACCAGCACAAGCACCGGCACCAAGTACTAAATCTTTACCGCGAGCCGCATCACCTTTTTTAGTTAATGCCGGTAAATCTTTATATGCAAAGCCTTCACTCTCTACATGCTTATGCATTTGAGAGTGAGCAAAAGGCTCAACTAAATAGTAAGTCACTAGAGTAAACGTAGTTACTACTGCTAATATAAATAATTCTTTCACTGTTTACTCCTTAAACTTTTTTTTCAAATTTTGTAATAAATGGTAGTGCAATCCACAGACCAATAAACGTAAGCGCTGCATAAAGACCAATCGTACTGAAGACACCTTCAGGTGGAACTTTACCCATTGCAGTTAAAATAATCATGTCAATTAACATTGCCCAGAACCAGTATTTAAAGAGACCACGACGTGATGCAGGAACTGCATTTGGTGACTTATCTAAGAACGGTAGTGCAAAGAAGATTACTTGTGCAAATGCAAATGCAATCAGACCAACATCAGTAGAGAATGGACGTAAGATCTCATAAGACCATAAGAAGTACCACTCAGGGTAGATGTGTGCTGGAGTCTTAAGACCATCAGCAGGGTCAAAGTTTACAGGATCCATCGCAAAATCATAGTGATAGAACACAAGATAGAAGAAGAAAATCAAGTAGATTCCAACAACCATCATATCTTTAGACATAAAGTCATTAACAAACGCAATTACTTTTGAGTTTGCTTTATCACCAGCTTTATATTTTGCAGCTTCTGCTTCAAAATCAATCTCTTCACCATCTTGGTTGTTTACGTGTGGAATACGAAGCGCACCAAAGTGTAAACCGATTAATCCTAAAATCGCTAAAGGAATAAGAAGTACGTGAAGCATAAAGAAACGGTTAAGGAATGCTTGAGCAGGAACATAATCCCCACGAATCCACTCAACTAAACCATCAGCATGTAAGCTACCACCAGCAAAAAGGTTAGTAATAACCATACCGGCCCAGTAAGACATTTGACCCCATGGAAGCATGTAACCAGAGAATGCTTCAGCTGAGAATGCAACAAAAAGAAGCATACCAGAGATCCAGATCATCTCACGGCCTTTCTTGTATGAGCCATAGTAGATACCAGTAAACATGTGAATATAGATAATTAAGAAAACTACAGATGCCGCAACACCATGAACATGTCTCCATAACCACCCATATCCAACTTCTTGCATAATAGTGTAGTTAACACTGTCAAATGCTAAATCAACATTTGGTTGATAATACATTAATAAGAAAATTCCAGAGATTAACAGTAGACCAAATGTGATAGCTAAAACCATCCCCATTGCCCATAAGAAGTTAATATTCTTTGGAATCCAGTACTCTGTTGCCATAACACGGCGAACAGTATCAATACCTAAACGTTGGTTTAACCAATCGTGCAGGCTCGTAGCTTTTGTAAAATGTGCCATTTATTTCTTCCTTTCGCCTATGCTCTTAGTGTTGTGCCAGATTCTAGCATCTTCTTGTATTCAGGTCCTTCTTCACCTAAAACCAACTTCATACCATCAATCTTAAATGGTGGTATATCAAGACCACGTGGTGGCGGAGCTTTTGTCACTTCACCAGTAAAGTCATACATTCCCCCATGACATGCACATAAGAAACTCTGCTCATCTGCATTATATCCTGGAATACAACCAAGGTGTGTACATAGACCTAAACATACAAGATAGTAATCATCACCAACTTTGATCAATCTATCCATATCTTTAGGATTTCCCTCTGCTTTTTTAACCATCTCTGCAGTCTGTTTTAAAACAAAGATAGGTTTCCCTCTCCATTTTTCAGTTACTAATTCGTTCTCTTTATATGCTGACATATCAAGAGTCGTAAATCCTGCTGCTTTTACACTTGGTAATGGATCCCATGATCTCTTCATTGCATAAAGTGAAGCTACGGCTCCAACACCAGCAACAGCACCGAATGCTTTTCCCATAAAACCTCTACGGCTACTATCTTTCATATTTCTCTCACTTATTGTGAATTTTAAAATTATATTATATACCAAATAACTTTTAATTAATTATAAATTTAAGCTTTCTTTTATGAAGTGAGAAATTTTGTTACCATTTCGTTCTATTTTTCCATACTCTCTGTTTTTTATTGTTTCTAGAACCACAGATAATCTGTTTTTATCATAATTATCAATTATAGGAATATTTAAACTTTCAAAAAGTTCTCTAAACTCATAGGTATAGTCGGCTCTTTGAAAATAGATTGGTTTACCACCACTAGCAAGGGAGTCAAGCACAGCTTGAGGAGAAGAGGTAAGAAGTGTGTCTGTTGATTTAATCATCATCTCATACTCCTCAAACTCAAAATAGTTCTTAAATTTTTCTTTGAGCATATCCTCATAATCCAAAAAATAGTAAAAACCTAATTGTAAATGAGGGTTAAGTCCCTCAATAAATTCAAAGTGTTTCTGCAGATCTTTTTCATAGTCATCATCACCAAAAAAATATGTCAACTCTACACTCTTTTTAAACTCACCAAAATAGTCACTATCAACTGCAACAGCTTTACATATCCCTTCACCCTCCAAATATGGAGAGATTAAAAACTCTCTCTGCGCTTTTTGATCATTTGCATCATCACTTATACGAACAAAGGATGAAAAATATCCCCTCATATCTTCAAGCATAATAGGATTTGCCTCACTTGAGTCAAATATAAGTTTATCTCCATTATGGGCAATTTGTGGAATATTTCTAACAACATCAATTCCAACACTCTTCTCTATTGAAAAATCACGTGCAACTTGTGCAATTCTATAATCAGATGTCAAAAGTGTAATATCAACATCCTCTAGAGCATGAATTATTGCAGCTGCTCTTCTAAATCTATCAAGTCCTATTCGATGTCCTGTATGCACATAGTAGTATAGTTTCATAACCTAACTCTCTTATAATAAAATCTTCTCTGTAGCATCTAGCTATTTTGCAAGTGTAGCAAAATATTATATATATAATATTAGAGTAATTTAAATTGACTTTTTTAGCTCTAAACAATACAATAACAGACAAAACACTCACTAAGGCATACCATGAAAACTCTTCTTCTCTTTTGGCTTCTTTCACTAATAGTACTCGATGCTAAAGAGATCTACATTAAAACCATGACACTCAAGCAGAACTCTTCAAAAGAGGCTCTACAGAGATTAAAAGAGCATGGCTATAGTAATATTTATACGATAAAATATAAAAACTATCTACGAGTCTATATTGGCCCATTCAAAGATATCTCTTCAGCAAAAAAAAGTTTAAAAGAGATTAAACAAAATATTGCTAAAGATGCTTTCATTACAACACTGCATAGAGAAAAAAAATCTCCACATAAAACTCTAAAGACACTTCCCTATATTAAAATCACGACTATTAAACAAAAATATAAAGATAAGACAATAAAAAGAATAAAAGAGCATGGGTACAATAATATATATACCATAAAATATAAAGATATGTTACGAGTATATATTGGGCCTTATACAAGAGTTACAAGAGCAAAGAGTGACCTCTACAGAGTTAAAAAAGAGTTAGCTAAAGATGCTTTTATTACAAACTTAGAAATAAAAGAGAAAACTGTAGAACCAAAACCAAAACCAAAACCACAATTACCTATAAATGAGCCAAAAAAAGCTCCAAAGAGTAAACCACAAAGAGAAAAACAAGTAAAAAAAGAGAAGCAAAAAATAATTAAAAAAACAAAAAAAGTTTTTCAAAAGAAGATCCCACAAATTAAAAAGAGAAGAGTTCAAGATACCAATGAGGAGTTTTTCATTACTCTTTATGCTGGCGGAGGGATACTTGCTATCTCTAAAGAGGGTGATATAAGTTTAGATAGAGAGTTAGATGAAAATCCTCTTACCTATGGAGTAGATTTTGGGTACTATCTATCCAAAAATAGTTTCATAACACTTAGTTATCAATATTCAACTACACAAGATCTCTATATACATAATCTCTACGCATCACTAAACTATCAGTTTGATACTACACTCTCACCCTATATAGGTTTAATAGGAGGTGTTAATATGCTTACATGGCAAAACTATCCTCTAGACTCAATCGCATCTATGGATAGCAGTAACTCCTATCTTATAGGTGGAGTTCTTGGGAGTGAGATAAAACTTAGTAAAAATATTTCCCTCTTTTGTACCTATAAGTATCTGCTAAGTGATCACACTTTTAATCTTATCTCAACCACAAACACAGCAACAATAAAAATAGAGGGTGAGCAGACTCTAAACCTAGGATTTAAGTTTAGATTTTAGACTACTTTTCTCCTCGCTTAGCAGCCATTCTAATGTAGATATGAAGTATCTCAATAGCTGCCGGTGTAATGCCTGAGATATTCATAGCTGCTTGGAGTGTTGGTGGGTTAAAGGCCGCAAGCTTCTCTTGAACCTCTTTTGATAGTCCACTCACTCCTGTAAAATCAAAGCCCTCAGGAATTTTCACCTTCAGATACTTCTTCATTCTCTCTATCTCTTGAGACTGTTTATCGATGTATCGGGCATATTTCCCCTCTACTAAAATCTCCTCTTTAATGTAGTCATCAAACTTCTCAAGTTCTGGAACGATTTTGAGCATCTTCTCAACTGTAAAAGTTTTACGAGCCACTAGTTGTTGTGCTGTTGAGACATCTTTAAGCGGTGCCTCATCCATTGATGCTAAAAGGGCATTAAACTCTTTGTTTGGAGTAAATTTAGTATCTTCTAAAAGTTGCGCACCATACTCTATCTGTTCCTTTTTGATTTTTACCTTCTCATACACCTCATCAGAGATAAGACCAAGTTCATACCCGTAATGAGCCAGACGAGTATCGGCACTCTCCTCACGAAGCAGAAGTCTATACTCTGCACGTGATGTAAACATACGGTAAGGCTCATTTGTCCCCTTGGTGACTAAATCATCGATTAAAACACCAATGTATGCCTCATCACGACGCAAAATAAGCGGATCTTTCTCTTCAAGTGCCAAAGAGGCATTCAGACCTGCCATAAGCCCCTGTGCAGCAGCCTCTTCATACCCTGTAGTACCATTAATCTGGCCTGCTAGATAGAGCCCTTTTACCTTTTTTGTCTCTAAAGAGTGTTTAAGTTCACGTGGGTCTACAAAGTCATACTCTATAGCATAACCATAGCGGACAATCTTGGCATTCTCTAAACCCTTAACAGAGCGGATCATATCGCGCTGAACTTCTGGAGGAAGAGAAGTAGAGAGACCATTAATGTAGCACTCAGTATTGTCCATAGTCTGTGGCTCGATAAAGAGGTGGTGTCTATCTTTATCTGGAAATTTATCTATTTTATCTTCGATAGATGGACAGTAACGTGGAGATTTTCCAGCGATTTGCCCTGTAAAAAGTGGTGCACGGTAGAAGTTCGACTCAATTATGTTGTGTGTCTCTTCGTTTGTATAGGCGATGTAACATGGGAGCTGTTTTTTACTTTTGCGGAACTCCTCTCTGTCGGTTCTAAAAGAGAAAGGGTTTGGTAGCTCATCACCACCCTGCTCCTCCATTACAGAAAAGTCAATCGTAGAACTGTCAATACGAGCACATGTACCAGTTTTCAGACGTGCCATATCAAGCCCGGCATCATTTTTGAGTGATGCCGAGAGCCCTACACTTGTCTGTTCTCCAAAACGCCCACCCACTTGCTGCACTTCACCAATGTGGATGATTCCATTTAAAAATGTTCCACTTGTTATGATGACTTTAGGCGCATAGTACTCATTTAAAAGTGCCGTTTTAACACCCTTAACTTCATTTTCTTCAATTATCAAAGACTCTACAGTATCTTGTGCAAGGTTCAAGTTTGGAGTTGTAAGAATTTTATTACGTGCAATAATACGATACTTATCCATATCTATCTGCGCACGACTTCCTCGAACTGCCGGACCTTTTGTCTGGTTGAGTATGCGAAACTGAATTCCAGCCTCATCAGTGATGAGCCCCATCTCCCCACCAAGTGCATCAATCTCACGCACCAAATGCCCTTTAGCAAGTCCACCAATGGCAGGATTACACGAAGTCGCCCCAACATTTTCAGCCAACATAGAGATAAGAAGCGTCTTTTTCCCTCTGCGTGCTGCTGCTAACGATGCCTCAACACCTGCGTGGCCACCACCTACTACTATTACATCATAATTCATCTACTATCCTCTTTCTCAGACTTCTACAATTTGGAATGTATATCGAAGCTAGGCTATTGATTTTTAGATATTTTACTCTGTGCCCATAGGCAAAAATGCAACTGTCCGAGCGCAGCGAGTTTTGCATTTTTAAGAGAAAAATATCGTGAAGAAAATCAATTTGTCCTGTATGAGATATATATTCTAAATTGTATCTAACCCGTAACTTTAAATGCAATTTTAACATTTTTGTGTATCATTTGCATAATATAAACTCAATTAATTAAGGTTTTTAAGGTGAGCACAGAGCTGTTTAAAGATTATGTACCAGAGATTCTTGTCTATGATGAAGCTGTTGATGGTAGCGGTGAATATAAAATCCGTGATAAGCACTTAAATACAAAAGAGGCGCTGCTTGAAAAAATCCGAAAAGCAAAAGCGGCAGCAAAAGGGAACCAGACAACTTTTCGCCAACCAATCCGTACTGAAAATGAGGCTAAATGATACAAGAAGCACACGCTGCATATAATGCAAAAGATTACGAAAAAGCATACAGACTCTACTCTGAGTTAGCCAAGCAAGGCAATATCGATGCGATGACATCACTTGGGTATATGCACCAGATGGGTCAAGGGTGTGAGGTCGATGAGGCAAAAACACTTGAGCTCTACACAAAAGCAGCCGAAGCAAAACAGCCTTACGCACTTTTTAACCTCGCTATTTTATATGAAAATGGTATAGGGGGTGTTGAACACGATATGTTTAAAGCATTTGAACTTCATCTCGCTGCTGCTGAGCGTGAAGTGCCACCTGCAATGTATGAGACAGCACTGATGCTTGAACGTGGTCTTGGATGTGTGCAGAACTACTCTGAGGCTGCATTTTGGTATGAAGAGGCTGCAAAACGTGGACATCTACAGGCATTTAACAACCTTGGTGTTTTATATAAAGATGGTCTTGGTGTTATTCAAGATGATGCACGAGCATTTATCTGTTTTAACAAAGCTGCAGAGGGTGGACTTGCACAAGGGTATTATAATCTTGGATTACTCTACGATCAGGGTATCGGATGTGAACAAGATCATGATAAAGCACTAGACCTGTGCCGTAAAGCTGCCTATGCAGGGCATGAAAAAGCCAAAGAGATTATTAAGAATCTCCAAGAAGATGGAAAAATTGTATTTTAATTATTTAACCCATACATCAGTTAGCCTCTTTCGAGGCAGAAAGGAAACCTCATTATGTTTACAGGTCTTATTAGAGAGATTGCAACTGTTAAAAGCTTTGTGGGCTCAAAGCTTACTATCAAATCAAAACACAAAGCTGCCCTGGGGGATTCTATCGCCATTAATGGTGCCTGTCTTACAGTTATAGAGCTGCACCATGATGGCTTCTCAGTTGAACTGAGCCCTGAGAGTCAAAAGCTTTTAGCGATTGAGAACTACAAGGGTGAAGTCCACATAGAGCCTGCGATGGCTATGGGAGATAGATTTGAGGGGCATATTGTTCAAGGTCATGTCGATACTATCGGTGAAGTTGAGGCCATCAAGAACAATGGAAACTCCTATGATGTTTTTATTAAAGTAGATAAAAAGTTCATCCCCTACATTGTTCCAAAAGGCTCTATTACCATTGATGGAGTAAGTCTTACAGTCAATGATGTAGCAGATGAGAGTTTCCGTTTGACTATCATCCCACATACCATGAAAGAGACCCTCTTTAAAAACTATAAAAAAGGCTCACGCGTCAATGTTGAGACCGATATGTTTGCACGCTATATTGCACATATTTTAAAACACCAACAAGCCTCTAAAAACTCCCTAACATGGGATGAAGTTGATGCTATACAAAATAGTTTCTAAACTTTTATGACAACTTGTCATATATTTCACTCTATCTATTAAAAAGTTGTACTCTTCTAAAGTGTATAACTAGAGGATAACAAATCAAAAATCAAGTATTAAAAGATACCTTTGGCCACAACAGTTTTAGAGAACTACAAGAAGAGGGAGTTGATGCCATTTTAGATGGCAGAGACCTACTGATGATACTACCCACAGGTGGTGGGAAGTCTCTTGTTTATCAACTCCCAACTATGATGATGGATGGTATTACCATTGTCATCTCTCCCCTTATTGCTCTCATGCAAGACCAAGTAGCAGCACTTCGTGCACAAAATATCTCCGCTGCGATGATTAGCTCTGCACAGAGTTTTGATGAGATAGATGAGACCTTAGAACTTGCACATACAAATAGACTCAAATTTCTCTACCTCTCCCCAGAGAGACTCAATAACGGCTCAACACTCAAGATGCTCCATCAACTTAAAATCAACTTTTTTGTCATCGATGAGGCACACTGTATCAGCCAATGGGGACATGAATTTCGAGATGACTACAGAGCTTTGGGAAATCTCAAACAAAACTTTCCAAACACTACAGTAGCTGCCTTTACAGCTACCTCTACACATAATGTTACTGATGATATTTTAAAAGAGCTACGACTTCAAAACCCCCTTTTGCTCAAAGGCAAAATATTTAGAAAAAACATCTTTATCTCAACCGAGAGACGTGTTGGAAATGGTCAGGCACAACTCAAAAACTTTCTACTGCGCCATAAAGATGAGAGTGGTATTATCTATGTAAGCTCACGTAAAAAAGCCGAAGAGCTTAGCATCGCACTCAACCAAAGCGGCTACAGATCACTTGCCTATCATGCCGGACTTCCACAGCATATCAGAGAGCAGAACTTTAAGATATTTGTTAATGATAAAGTTGACATTATGGTTGCAACTATCGCCTTTGGTATGGGGATAGATAAGAGTGATATCCGTTTTGTAGTCCATATGAGTCTTCCAAAATCCCAAGAGAACTACTACCAGGAGATTGGACGTGCAGGACGTGATGGAGAGGATAGTGAAGTACTTCTGCTCTTTAATGCAGGTGATATTGCCCAGCATAAACGCTTTTTACAAGATATAGAGAATGAGGCTTACACAGAGCACCTCAACATAAAAATAGAGCAGATCTACAAGTATGCTACAAGTGAAATCTGCTACCATAAACTCCTTGCAGAGTATTTTGATGACACTCTAGAGCCGTGCGAAACACGATGTGACAACTGCCTCGAATCCGATGAGAAACGCCAAGATATAACCAAAGAGGCTCAAATGCTCCTCTCTGCTATCTATAAAACAAATCAGGGTTTTGGTAAGAACTATATTATCGATATTCTTCGAGGATCAAGTGAACAAAAACTCTTAGCAAATGGTGCCGACAAGCTCTCTGTCTATGGTATCGGTCTGCATCTGAGTAAAAAGGAGTGGTTTGTTATAGTTGAGCG
>Ga0256843_1001189_pt1 | contig 21003 bp, 23 predicted proteins | sample AlvinellametaG_FD_191572 | JGI IMG/M metagenome (GOLD analysis project Ga0256843, IMG submission 191572) | Pompeii worm associated microbial communities from hydrothermal vent at the East Pacific Rise, Pacific Ocean - Alvinella | ecosystem: Host-associated > Annelida > Integument > Unclassified ... | reverse complement strand
GGTATCTCTCACCTGTATCACAAAGAAATGTTACTATTTTTTTATTTTTAAATCTATCTTGCTTACTTATAAAATCACTTGCCCAAATATTTGCACCACTACTAATACCTACAAGTAAACCCTCTTTAGATGCTATTTTAACAGCTGTATTTATTGCATCTTCATTGCTTACTTTTACTATTTCATCATATATATTTGTATTTAATGTTTTTGGTATAAAACCTGCACCTATTCCTTGGATTTTATGTCCAGACATTTTTTCACCACTTAATACTGCACTATCTTTTGGTTCTACTGCTATTATAGTTATATTTGGTAATTTTTCTTTTAATATTTTTGCAGTTCCACTAATAGTTCCACCAGTACCAACGGCACAAACTAGAAGATCAATATCGTTACCCATATCATCTAATATTTCTAAGGCAGTTGTAGTTTCATGTATTGCTGGATTTGCCATATTTGAAAATTGATCAAGTACTATTGCATTATCTTCTTCTTTTACCATATCTAAAGCTTTTTGTATACTTCCATTCATACCATCTTTTGCTGGTGTTAAAACTACATTTGCTTTAAAAGCTTTCATTAATGATATTCTTTCCTTACTCATAGAATCAGGCATAGTAAGTGTTAGTTTCATACCCCTACTCGCACATTGAGCTGCTAGACCCACTCCTGTATTTCCACTTGTAGGTTCTATTATATGTGTATTTTTATCTATTATATTATTTTTCAATGCAACATCTAAAATATTCATAGCAAGTCTATCTTTTATACTTGAAGTTGGATTCATAAACTCACATTTTGCATATATATTTGAGTTTATATTGTTTAATTGAATAATAGGAGTTTTTCCTACTAGATCAGATATATTTTTGGCTATTTTCATAAATACCTTTCTTCTTATTATAATTTATTATATACAATTTGCTATTATATACATATGAAAGATATAATATTAGCTCAAAATATAAGAATAGCCAAAGAAGGCCTAGAAGATATAATAAGAAATATAACTATGCTTGAAAATTTAAGTGGTCAATATACTAAAGACCTAGATGATATAAGAAACAATTCAAACAAATATTTAGATGATCTAAAACAAGATATATCAATTAACCAAGTTGATAAAATATTGGATTTTATATCTAAAAAACATAAAGAGCTATTTGATAAATTTAGTTAAAAATAGCTATTGTAAAATCATTTTGTAAATAATCATCTTTTACTTTGATATTTGAACTTAATGTTTTAGCATAGTTTATAAGTTCATCTTTAGTAAAACCACTCACACTATTTTGACTTAGATGGTTAAAAATAAAAGCTTTTTTACTATACTTAAAACATCTCTTTATAAATAATTTTATAGATTCTTTATTTAAAGTATTTAATGCTCCACTACATACATAATAATCAGCATACTCTAAATCATCATTTAGTATATCTTTATGTTTAAAAGTTATATTTTGAAATCTTTTTTTAGATATATCTACCATCTTTATATAGCAATCATACCCTATATAATTTATATCTTTGTAGTTGTTTAGTTGTAAATATTTATAATACTCACCAAATCCACACCCTGCATCAATTAAAGTAGATTTATCATTTTTTATAAAGTTTGATATTGCTTCAAATCTTTTGTACTGAGTATCTTGATTTTTCCAATGTACACCCTTAGCACTTACTCCATATTTATTTATAGTGTTTTCATAAAATTTATTATTTGTCGTATTATTCATAATAAATTATTATAGTAAATAGTTTAAGTATCTATACTTAACTTACTTACTTTAAAACATAATTTTAATCCATAGATTCACCTTTTTCCATAGGCATATTCGTTCTTGAATACTCTACAATACTATTGTCATAAACTTTTACATCTTTCATACCAACAATAAATTTTGATACAAACCATAAACCTCTAGCTTTATGTCCTGTATTACAATATGTAATTAATGGTTTTTCTAACTCAACTCCATAACCGCTATTATTTAATGTTTTAATTGCAGTTTGCTTTGAAACAAATTCAAAATAATTTCCCATATCTTTTGTATATCTTATCATTGGTGTTAATTTTGCAGTTGGTATTCTTCCATGTCTTGCTAAATCTTTTCTTTTATCAATTCCAGTATAAAATTTACTCACCCTTGCATCTGTTATTTGTTTATCTTCATCATAGATATATTCTACAACATCTGGTAAACTTGCAATAATACTCCTATCATAAGTTTCAAGTTCTATATCACTCTTTGTTATCGTTGGAACTTTTGTTGTAGTTTCTTTTTTTTCATATTTCCACTTTGCAAAACCACCATTTAAAAGTGCAGTATTTTTTATACCATATAACCAAGTATTCCATATACCACTTGCTGCATCTGCGAAGTCTTTATTTTTTGTACCTGCACTATAAAATACTATAACACTTTTATCTGTAACACCTGCATTTTGAAGCATTGTTTGAACTTGACCTATTGTATTTGGAAGTTTTGGGACATTAGCTAATTTTCCAGCAAACCAACTCTTTTTTGGATAATTTATAGCACCTTTTATATGACCTTTTTTATAAGCATCAGCTTTTCTTGTATCAATAATAACTAAATCTTTATCATTGATATTTTTATTTAACCAATTTGTATCAATTATATGATTTGATGGAACTTCAAGTGCAAACACCATAGAAGATGTAGCTACTAATAGTAATGTTTTTTTAAGTAAATTTTTCATTTCTTTTCCTATATTTAATGTTATTTAGCTAACTTGCTAAATAGATAAATGATTATATATTCTTTTTTATCTTTTGTCAAATATATTTAGCTAATTTGTAAAATACCTTATTGATGGTATAATATTATATTAATATAACTTGGAGCAACTATGATAGATATGGAACAAAAAATAAAAATATTTAAAGCACTTGGAAATGAAACTAGATTTTTGATATTTAAAAATGTATTTACAGGTGGCTATGTTTGTTCTATTGATAATAGCCAACCAAAAGAAGATATAATTGCTCAAGCTACTTGTGTAACAACCATTGCAGAGCATTTTAATTTTTCACTTCCTACAATATCAAGACATCTAAAAGAGTTAAAAGATGCCAATATTATCATTATGCAAAAAAAATCAAATAAGATTTATATAACTCCAAACCCTGAGATTATAGAGGAATTAGCAAATTGTTTTACCACTTTAGTTAATAACTATACTTACTCTTCAACTCAATTAAACTAAAATCTAATCACCAATTTGAGTATATTGAAGTTCAAGACCTCTTGATGTTGTTAAGAAACCATTTATATGGATAGTTCCTTCATGTACAGCTTTATGGTGCTTTTTACAAAGGGGGATTAGATTAAACTTATGGTTTGCATTTATATGTCCAATAAAACCTTTTTCATCTTTTGTTTTTTGCTCTTTTATATGGTGAACATCATCAACTTTTGCTCCACAAATTGCACAAGATGCTACATATAGATCTTTGTTATATTTACTTGTTTTTTTATTTGTCAATCTCTCAACTGTATTATAATCATCTGTTAGATCTTTTCTTATTTTATTTGCTATAGATAAAAACTCTTTATCCATATGAAGTGATTTTGCATACTCTAATCCATACATACTACTTCCACTTCCATAAGATAGTTTTCTATTAAATATTAGTTTATCTTGTACCTCATCAAAAATCACACTTAAATGTAAACACATAATATTTCGTAAATTTTCTATCTCTTTTATTTGAGGTAGTTGATGAAGATGTGTAGCAAACATAAATATAGCTTTTAGTTTTGATAGTTTTAAAATAGCAGATGCTACAATACTAAGTCCACTCATAGTTTCTGTACTATGACTTATCTCATCACCTAAAATAAGTGAAGATGAAGTTGCTCTATTAAATATATTTTTAAGCTCCAACATCTCAACTGCAAAACTAGAAAGTCCTCTTGCTATATTATCACTACCACTAATTCTTGTAAATAAACAATCAAATAACGAAAATCTCATAGAATGGGCAGGTACAAAAAATCCACTTTGAGCTAAAACAACACAAATACCTAGTGTTTTCATCAATGAACTTTTACCTGAAGAGTTTATACCATATAGTAATACTCCTGTTATGTGATTATCTATAATACTAAGAGGTTTTGAGTTTTTTATAATTACATTATTCTTATACTCTTCTTTACTTTTATTTAGATTTCCAAGTATTATATCGTTTGGTATAAATATACCCTGCTCTTGCCCTTGTTCTATTATTGGGTGTCTACTTTGGATTAGCTCTATAAAATTATCATCATCACTTTTTCTTACAATCTTTGGACATACATAGTTTAGTTTTTTTGATGTTTTTATATTTGATATAGTAACATCAACTTCAGCTACAAATGATACAAGTTCATTTAACATAGATGAGAACTTCTTATCATAATATGATATTTGCTCTTTAAATACACTTTTATTTAGTTCTATTATTTTTCCAAGATTATGTACATATTTATCTGATATATTTGAAGTTAGTTTATTTGTTATTTTTACACTAGATGTTTGTATTTTTATATTAAAATCTTTAAATAGATACAGCTCATCATCAACAATAATATGTGAAGCTAAAAACTCATCTTTTATACTAGAGTATCTATTTTTTGTAAGTTGGAAACAAAACCCCTCTTTAGGTAGGCGATTTATATCACAATAATTTTCATCACTTGTACCTAAAAGGTTTAATATATGTGATTGGATTAGCTCTAGTTTTGATTTTAGTTGTTTATTCTCTTGCAATAAAGCATCTATTTTATTATCTATATTCTCTTTTATGATATTTGTAGATATATCTTTTAACATAAACCTACTAGCCTCTTGTAGATCAAATGTATTGTTTATAACATCCATAAATATATTTATCTCATCACTACTACAAGGTGGTTTTATAAAGTTATAGTTTTCCATAAAACTAACTACTTCTTTTATTGAAAATAAAGAATCATATAAATACGATAACTCAAAAGGGTGAAGTCTATTTAGTTTTATCCTTCTACTTAATCTTTCTATATCATAAATATTACCCATAGAGTTTTCAATAGGTGCATGGTAATCATATAGATCATTTGATAATTTATATCTTCTTAAAAGTTCTTTTTCATCTTTTATTGGATGAGCTAGTCTCTCTTTTAAAAGCCTTTTACCCATAGCTGTACTAGTATGGTTTATTATTGAAAATACAGATGGCTGATTATGTGATTCTAATATATTTAGTTGCTCTAGTGCATTATTTCCTAAATATACATATTTTGATATATCTAATTTTTGTGGCTTAAATAGTTTTTGAACTATTTTACTATCATGTCCAATTATAAAATCGATAAGTATCGCTAAACTCTCACTTGCAAGTGGGTGTCTTTCCATATCAAGATGTTCAATAGAACTTAATAATGATTGAATATCAAATACATTTTTAAACAACTCATTTTGGTAGTTTATTTTAGCTCTTTGTGTATTTATATGTGTAGTTTTATGAGTTAACTCAAGATAATCCAAAACATCTTTTTGGTTTATACTTTTATCTAAAAATGTAACTATAACTTCACTTGTTTTATGAGATACCATATGGTTATACACTTCATCTAGTGCATAAGAGTTATCTTCACTTGTTCCAAATATCTCATTGTAGTAACACTTTCCTGTAGTTACATCAATACATGAATAACCTATTAAATAGTTGTCTTTTACAACATCAACAACAATTGAACTTATATTGTTTTCATCTTGATTTATAGCATAATCAAAATTTGTACCTGGAGAGATAATAGTATCTACAACCCTTTTTACATTAGGTGGAGTACCTTTTTGTTTTATTAAAACTATAGTATATTTTTGAACACTTATAATTTTACTAATATGTTTCTCAATCGAAACAGCAGGTACTCCTGCCATTAGAGGATTACTTTGATTATTTTCTAATATATTTTTATTTTTTCTTGTAAGTTGGATATTTAATAGTTCTGCAATCTCTTTTGCTTTTCCTATTTGTTCCTCTTCATTATTTACTTCATAAACTTCAAAAAAAGTTCCAATCTCTATTAAAACTATTGTATCTTTTCCATATTTTTTTTCATAATATTTTTGAAGTTTAAAATATGTTTGAGTTAATAATAATGACTTATCATCAAGTAATTCTTGTGCTGTTTGATCGTTATTCATTAAAAGGGTGCTTTTCCTGTCCAAGATCTAATTAAATCTCTATCTTCTTTTGATAGTTTTGCTTCACTATGTTGTGAAACATAAGATTGTAATGGCATAACTCTATATACTGCTTTATATATCTCTTGAAGTTTTTTATCTTTTTGCTCAGGTGTATAAGTTTCCCAAATAGAAAAGTTAACCCATTTTCTTCCTATTTTTATATGTCTTGATATTGTCCAAGATATTGGAGCTACTTTACTATACCAAGGAAGTTTTGCACTATTACTATGACAATCATAACAAGATCTTTTTAAAATAGCCATAACCTCTTTAGGAGCTTTTATCTCATCTTTTGGATTAGTTGGAGTATTTTTAATATCAACTTGAAAAACTTGAATCAAAATAAAAAAACCAAAAGTATATATAAATATATTTTTTAAAACTACTTTCATACTAGTTATCCTCAAAAAACAAATTATAAGGTCTTGCTATCTCATTTATAAAACCTTCTACACTTATGTTTCTCTCTTTTCTTGCAAACTCTTTTGAATCAAAATATACTAAAATACTAGGCATTGAATAGATATTAAATTGTCTTGCAAGTTCTATATTTTGCTCAATATTTATCTCTATTTGTTTTATCTTTGGATAATTTTCATTAAAAGCTTGTGTGATTTTTGGTTTTAAGACTTTACACACTCCACAATTTGTACCAGAAAAATAAACTAGTAGTGCATCATTTGATTTTATTTGATTATTTAACTCTTCTATTGTCATATCTTATAATCCAAAAGTAACTAAAAGTTTTCCATCTTTAATAGTTGTTTTCTTTAAAGATTGTTGCATCAATTTATTTTTCATATTTTTTGAATTTAATGTATAAACTGGATATTTTTTAAATACTTCTGCTACTACACTATCTAGGGTATTTTTAATATTTGATGGCATCATTGAAGCTAAACTAGAGTTGTTAAATTTCATATCATCAATTTTTGGATTTACTAAAAAGAATGCTTTTTTATCTTTATTATAATTTATATTTCCAGATATATGTAAGTTACCTTTAATAGAATCAAAAAATGGTGGTTTATATGAGAACCCTAATCCTGTAACCATTCTATCACTATTATTTTTTAACATAACTTTAGGATCAACTAATGTTATTTTACCAACAGATAGATCTTTTGAAACAGGAAAACTACTTGTAATATTTTTTTGTATAGTATTTGCACTAATTTTCATAGTGTAACTAGGATTTGTAAGACTACATCCAACTAAAGCTATTGCAAAAATAGCTAATATTGTGTATTTGATTGTTTTTATTATATTTATATTCATACTATATTTTAACATAATAATTATTTGAAAATGCACAAAAGATATATTAAAGTAACTATATAGAATAATTTGACAACAGTTTTAAAATCATTTAATTAGTTTACTAAGGAAAAATATTTATCTTTTGTACTTATGTTATTTTACTCAATAAAAGTAAATAGAATGTGAACTATTATTTATTAAAGTAAAATACTTTTATTTGTTTTTATAAATGTTAATATTAATTTATTTAATTTACTATTGTGTTTTTTAACTACATCAACATTTATATCTTGAAGGTCTTGTTTTTTAAAATACTCTTTAATTAATAATTCAAGATCTAATATATTTTCTTCAAATTTTAAGATAATAGCTTCCTCTTCAAAGATAATCTCTTCTTGTAAAATCTTAAACTTATTTTTTTTTAAATAGTTAAAAAAAGATACCTTTTGCTTAGTTGTTAGTTGTAAATAGTTTTCTATAAATATACACTTCATTTTGTATCCTTTTTAATATATTTTATTATATTGAAAATACAAATTTATATTATTTATATTGAGGTATTGCTATATTAAAATAGAAATATCCAACTATAGACACTAACACCAATGCATAAATTATTATAAATTTGTTATTTTTCAATTATTTGCCTTTATTATTTATAGATTACTCTATTATTTGTTTTTTGAACAGGTCTGTTATTTGTATGCCCAAATATATCAAAGAATTTTTTTACTTGATCTTTTGATATTGTAACACTTGTTTTAAAGACATTCCATTTTACACCTTCTGTACATGGTGGAGTTGTAAGTGAACCCATAAATTTATAATAATCTTTATTTTGAGGAAGTATTGCATAAACATCACTTGCACTTAATTGGAAAGATTTTTCTTTATTTAATTCTAAAGGAAATTGTGACCAAATTTTATCAATAATTGGATTTGATTCACCCTCTTCAAACATAACTGCAACAACCGCTAATTTTCCATCTTTACTTGCATGAACAAAGTGTGCTTCTAATGGATAAGATTTAGAGTTTATATTATTTTCACTTGGAGTATGGAAATGAAATTGTTTTAATTGGTATTCTTTTCCATCAATTACAACACTACTACCTTCTTTTATATTAACTTGTACTGTATGTCCATTATTTATTACGCTAGTTGATTTTGTATCATAGTTTAATCCTAATGCTTCTAAGTTAATATCTTTAGTTGGTACAATATTAATTGGAGATTGCATCATTCCATTTGAACACATTGCAAATTTTTCATTTAAATTTCCCCAATGAGATGGACCTATATCACCTGTATATCCCCAGTGTGTATTATGAGAATTATGATGTTCCATATTTTCATTATGGCTTACACAACCTGTAGTTAATACTAAAGCAGATACTGCTACTAGTGATAATTTAATTAATTTATTCATATTTTTCCTTAATAATAATTTTTATAGAATGTAATAATTACAAACTATATTATCTAATATTTTTAATATCACATAATATAGTTTAATAAAAATTAATTGTAAAAATTGAATATTTATTATATTTACTTTGTACCTCTATTTTAAAATTATGTATATTAGCTATTAATTTTACTATTGATAACCCTAAGCCATAACCTTTATTTGTTCTTGATTGCTCAACTCTATAAAATCTATCAAAAATATTTTTAATCTCATTTTCTTTTATACCTATTCCATAATCTTTAATTGTTAAACTACTTTTATTTAACGAGATCTCTATTATTGAATCTTTATGTGAATATTTAATTGCATTTTGAATTATATTTGAGATCATCATTTGAACTAATAAAGGATGAGCTTTTATTTTAATATTTTCAAAATTTATAAATTTTATTTGGATATTTTTCTCTTGCATTAGCAATCTATTTTGAGATATAATATTTATTATTATCTCATCTATTTCAATAGTTTTAAAAGTTGCTTCTATCTCTTTTTTATTTGTACTTGATAAAAATAATAAACTATCTACTAACTCCTGTAAAGCAATTGTTTGATTTAAAGTATTATTTAATATCTTTTTATACTCATCTTTTGTTCTATCTTTTCTAAGTCCAAGTTCTACTATACCTCGTATTACTGTAAGTGGGGTTTTTAGTTCATGTGAAGCATCATTTGAAAATCTTTTTATTTTAGAATATGAAATATTTAATTTATCTAGAATATTGTTAAATGTATTTACAAGTTCTTCTATCTCATCATTTTTAGTATGAGATATTAATCTTTTTTCAAATTCCTGCTCTTGTATTTGATTTACATCTTTTATTGTTTGCTTTACAGGGCATAAAGATTTTTTAATAATAAAATAACCAACAATTATAGATATAATAATCAATACTGGTATCCAAATTAATAAAATATTTTCAAGATGTGTAATTGAAGTTTTTATATGTTGCTCTTTTAACATAACAAGTCGTGTAAATTCATTTATAACAATAAATGAAAATATACTTAATATAAATACAATAATCAATGAATACCATACAAGTAGTTTTGTTTTTATATTTTTAATCATCTTGTTTACTACTTATTTTATATCCAAGTCCCCTTACATTATGTAAAAGTTTTACTCCATATTCATCACTATCGATCTTTTTTCGTAATCTATAAATATATACCCTTATTATATTACTTGCTGTTTGCTCTTCCATATTCCATAATACATTATTGATCTCATCTTCTGAAATATATTTATCTTTATTTATTACAAGATATTCTAGTAGTATATACTCTTTTGAACTTAAGCTTATATCTTTATTCGCCCTTGTTACAGATTTTTTATCTATATCTACTACTAGATTATCTATTTTATAAATATTTTTTTGATTATTATCTTTTCTAAGTTGTACATTTATCCTTGCTAATAACTCTTCAAATGAAAAAGGTTTAGATAAATAGTCATTTGCACCGCTATTTAAACCTAAGACTTTATCTTCTATTGAACTCTTTGCACTAAGCATAATAATAGGTACATTTTGATTTATATCTCTTAAGTCTTCACATAAAGAAACACCATCAATATAAGGTATCATCAAATCTAATATAACTAGATCATATTTATTTGTAGTTATTAAATAAAATGCTTCTTCACCGTCAAAACAACAATCAACTACATAGTTTTCTTCAACTAATCCTTGTTTTAAAAACTCTGAAATATCTATGTCATCTTCAACTATTAAAATTTTCAAATCTCTACCTTATTTTACTACTACTTGTATTTTATATTAAACTGTAAAATTAAAGGGAGATGTTCTTTATGAACATTTTATAATATTTATACAAGTACTAGTTAGTATATTTTTCATACAAGGTAATTATATAATTAAAAAGTAAACGCAGTGTTAACAGAAGTTAATCTTCTCCACAAATTGTTTTATATATACAAAAAGTACAAGCTTTTTTATCTTCACATTTATAAAAATTAACTGTTTTAGTTTTTAATGATTTAAATATATCATCAAGTCTTTTTATTTTCTCTTGTAAAACAATCTCTTCTTTTATACTAGCATCGTTTAGATCATAATATGCTACTTTGCTTACATTTATAGCTCTTGAAGCTAAATAATAAAACTCTAATTGAAAATCAACACTTTTTTCATATGTTTTTAATGTATCAATTTTTAACGATGAAGATGTTTTATAATCAAGTATACAATAAGTATTATCTTGTAATTTATCTATTCTATCAATAGTACCTTTTATAGATATTCCATTATAGTTTAACTCAAATGGTTCTTCTAGTTTATATACTTTTATATTTTCTGTTTCAAATCTAGTTTTCTCATTTTGTATAAACTTTTTTAGTTTTCTTTTGTAAACTTCAAGTTCTAAACTAAGATACGGATTTTTATTTTGATATTTACTTATATTATCACAAAGGTATTTATACGATAAAATCGATTTTTTATACATATCATCTAGTACATTGTGAATTATTAGCCCTACTTCATACCCTTTTGGTTTTAAACTTATTGAGTGTTCTTTTATTTTTAAAATATAGTTAAAATAATATTTTCTTCTACACTCCATATAAGTTTTAAGTGAAGTTGCTGACCATTGTTTTGTACTTAGATCTATATCTAACATTATTTGTTCATCAAATATATTTAGATCAACTTTTGTTTGAAGGATTGAAGAGAAATCAACCTTATTTATATTAAGTTTAGTAAATAGTTCACTTGAAAATCTAGAAATTGTATTTGAATCATCATCTAAATATGATATAGATATTTGTTTAGCTTTATCAAATAAACTTTTATAATAATACTTTTGTAGATTCTCTCTATCTTTTAAACTTGGTAAATTTGTATGCTCTTTTACTTTTGATGATAAAAACTTATCTTTTATACTTCTTTTTGGTATTTTATCATCATTAAAATCTATTACAATTACACCATCAAAACTAATATTTCTAGTCTCTAGAATACCTAAAACTGTAACTTTTCCACTTCTTGTATCATCAAGTGTTATTTTACTAAGTTTAGAAAAAAATATATTATATGCATCTTTTAATTTTAGTTCATTATTTAACTCTTCTTGAATATTACTATTAAAAAATAGATTATCTATTGATAATTTTATATCATCTACTTTTTCAATAATATCTTTTGATTCTTCATCTTCTATTATATAATCTATTAATCTAAAGAAACTCTCTTTTTGTAAACTATTATTCCATATTGATTTTAGCTGTTCTAAATAATCTTTATTAATTTCTAAAAAAGATATATTCTCTTTATACTTTGGTTCATCATTATTTAAAAATTCAGCAATTGCACTTGCTTTTTTAAATGAAGTAGATGAATATATATCATTTCCCATTGCAAAGTTAAAATAATTTTCATTATCAAATAGCTTTAAATATGAAGCAAACTTTTCATCAGGTAATACCACTACAATATTATTAGCACTGATTTTACTTTTTACCATATTTACTATTGCATATTTTATAAAAGATATCTGTGTTATTCTTTGTTTTACTGGATATATTATATGATTATTTAACTCTTTTTTATAGCTTTGTTTATTTACTATTTGTTTATTACTTAAATCAATTTCATATATATTATTTTTTTTTAATTCAAGACCAATTTTTTTAAACATATCAATATTTTTTGTATTAAACTCATTAAGTGTTAGATTAATATTTATCTTTGAATATTCACTAGCTTGGCAAATAACTTTAAATTCAAAACTAGAAAAATAACCCTCATAGTTTATTATGATATTATCATACTCTTTTAAGTACTCAATATTTATCTCATAATCTTTTGGTAATATTGAACTATCAATATAATTATTTTCATCTAATATGTTTGTATATGACTTATAAATAGATTCTAAAATATCTAAATGTTCCATATAAAAAGCATATGTATCACTAGAATTTATATCTTCAATTGTTTTAAATTCACTATTTAATTCATTGAAAAATTTAAATATATATTCACTTTGATTATAAAATTTTGAAAAATTTTTACTTAGACCTAATTTTTCTAAACCAATATTATCTATTGCTTTTTTTAAATATAATATTCTTAGGTCTTTATTGATTAATGTTTTATTTTGATTTATTATTATTTTAGAGAAAAAATCACCAATTGTAATAGTTTTACTTAAAAATTGATTTGATGATTTTTGAAAATCTATATAACCCCTAATAGCTCTACTAGTAGGAAATACTATTAAAGAGTTATTTAGCATAATTTTTACTTAGAGTTTGTCTTAATATAAAAATGACCGATATCATCTCCAACTGTAATTTTACCCATAATATTCCAGTAAGATTTTTTAGGTATTTTAAAATTATTTACACCATCTTTTAGTTCAAATTTTATATCATCTTTATGGTTTACTGTTGTTGTTACTAATATTTCAGCATCATAATCTGTGATTGGTTTTGAAGTTTTCTTATCTATTATTTTTAAAGATATTTTATTATCTCCATTATTTAATATATGTTTTCTATCTTCTGTTTGTTTCATTACTCTTTGAGATAAAAATATATCTTTATAAGATAGCTCATTAAATATCTTATCATTTATCATAATTTTAACATCATATTTATTATTAAATACTATATTCTCTTTTGCTATTTGGTTAAAATTATCATCTATTTCATGATAAGTACTAAAAAAAGTATTATCATCATCTAATCCAACACCAGCACTCATAGTCATCTTAATAGTCCAAAAAATTAGACCTAATGAAAATATAAATTTTGCTATAAATATAGCATATGTAGTTCTTTTAGTCATTCTTTTTTGCCTTTTTTTCTCTCATTACTACAATAGTGTATGCTACAATACCTACAAATACCATTGTATACATAAATATCTTCCAAAAAGAACTTACAGTTTTACCAGCACTTCCTATACTCGATTCTAGTTTTATATTTTTACTTTCTGCTAATTCATCAGCAATTTGAGCATAACCATTAAGTGAAGCTGCACTAACTTTTGACTTTAACATATTTTTATCGTGTGATGCTAAAAGTGGAATTACATAATCATCAAGTATTTCATCTTTTTGTACTATCTTTTTAAGCTTATCATTTGAATATAATAAGTTTGTATAATATTGATCAATTGCCATAGTTAAGATTATAAATGGTTTATTTGTGATTGATTTAACTTGATTAAATAACTCTTTTTCTAAAACTTTTACTTGAGCATATCTTTCTTTTCTAGGAAGTGTTGGATCTATTTTATTACTACCTTTAATATCTAAATATACTTCTATACCAACTTTTTTTTCAAGCTCAACTCCAATAGAGTTTATTTTCATATATGCTCTTTGATCCAGTAAACCACTATGGTTTATTATATATGTTTTTTCATTTGCACTTACTATTGAAATAAGTAAAAAAAACAATAAAAATATATTTTTCATATATTGTTCCTAATTTTAATTTATTAATAAAATAAACAATACTTATACTATCAATACACATTGCTTATTTTATTTTTGTATTATATCTAATATGAAATTAAACAATAAAAAAAGGGGTGTTAAAAACACCCCTTTTTAAATCTTTTTGAATTTTCAAAAAATCATATTATCCAATATAGATTCTTGTTGGATCCAAAAATGATAAATAAATTGATATTGCAGCTGATGCCACTAATAAAATTCCAATTACTCTATCCATAATTTTCCCCTTATTTTTCTACAGTTCTATAACTGTTATTGTTTAAGCTTTGATCTTTAATAGCATGAATATCTTGATTTACACTATAATAAACTTCTGCATTATTTTTTTGAACTGCGATTGCATTGTATCCAAGTACACCTAATATACTTAAAAGTAATACAGTTGCAATTAACATTCCTGTAACACCATGAAGAGCAAAAACTCCTCTTTCGTTATCATTCATTTTAACAGGTAATCCCATGACTATTCTCCTAAACTTTCGATATATTTAGCTACACCTTTAATTTGTGTATCTGTTAATCTTCCACTAAATGAAGGCATAGTTCCAATAAAACCTTTTTTACCTGTAGCTAAAACTTTAGTAACTAGAGTTTCAGTATAAGTTGTAAGATTTGGAGCCATTCCACCCATACCTTTAGCATCAGCACCATGACAAGAAGCACATGCTGCAAATTCTGCAGGAGCTTCACCTTTAGAACCTGTAGATATCCATGTTGCTATTTTATCAGCAGCATCACCAGAAGCCATACCAGCTGGCATATCTCCCATTGGGTATCCAAGTCCTGTAGAACCGTTTGCAATAATTTTTAAAACTTGATCTTTTGACATTCTTGTTGTAAAGTCTTGAGCTTTACCGTTAATACCTTCACCATCTACACCATGACATGGAGCACATTGTACTAAGAATACAGATTCACCCATATTTTTAAGTCCTTCAGCATCAATATTTTTATGAGCTTCTTCAAACTTAGCTTGATGTTCTAGTGTTTCTTGATTCCATTGACCAATTTGTGAGAATTGATTTGTTGGATAACCTACGAACCAGTACCATAACATCCAAACAATAGTAGCTATAAATAATAATGCCCATCCAATTGGAAGTTCATTTTTATATTCACCAATACCATCCCAGTTATCTTCAACTAATTCACCATCTGCTTTATCATTTTTAATTTGATTTACATACTTTAATGCAACAAATACTGTAATAACAATAATTGCAACACCACCAAGCATTGTTAAGTCATTTATATAATCTTCACCTAGCTTAAAAGAATCACCTGCCATAAAGTAAGTTCCTGCTAATAATGCTACGATAAGAATAATTCCACCTATTACCATAGATTTCATACTAATTTCTCCCTTTTTATTTATTTGCTTTAATTTTAGGCTCTAATGGAGCAGAATCAATACTATCATCAAGAACTAAATTTGAATAACTCTCATAATCTTTTTCACCAGTTTTATCTCTTTTGTATATTGAATATACCCAAGAATAAAATATAATAAAAGTGATTAATGTCATACCAAACTTTGCCCAACCTTGTATCTCTAGTAATGTTTCATGTTCCATAATTTAACCTTATTTTAAAGAATTTAAGTAAGCAATTAATGCAACTATTTCAGGTATTTTACCATTAGCTACAGCATCTTTTACGTCTTGATCTTTCATATTTGCAGCGATCTCTTGTGCTTCTTTTAAAGCTAAAGATTTTGCAACTTCAAGATTACCTAATTTTGGCATACCTGTTTTATCATAAGGAACACCAAATACATTTTTAACTGTTAAAGCCTCTGCATATGCAGTTTCTATATCAGCTATGTTTTTAAACATATGAGGGTAAGCTGGCATAATTGTACCTGGTACAACATCCGCTGGAGCTTTCATATGATTTTCATGCCAATCAGTTGTTCTGTAATTTCCAACTCTTTTTAAATCTGGACCAGTTCTTTTTGATCCCCATAAAAATGGTCTATCATAAGCGTACTCACCAGATAATGAATACATACCATATCTATCAGTTTCTGATTTAAATGGTCTAATTAATTGTGAATGACATGCATTACACGAATCTTTTATATATACATTTCTTCCTGCAAGTTGCAACACTGTGTAGGGTTTAGTCCCTACAGTTGGTTGTGCTTGTTTTGAAAAGTCAGGTAGTACTTCTACTAACCCAGCAAATGCAATAAATAAAAATACTGTTACCGCAAAGAAAAACGGTCTTTGTTCTAACCAATGAAACATAATTTATCTCCTTCTTTCTTAAGCGCCCATAGGCGATGCACTTGTTGGTTCTTTATCAAGAACTCTACCAGCAGTTGCTGTTTTGTACATATTGTAAGCCCACATAAATGCACCAATTAAGTATAATAATCCACCTATACCTCTAATTGTATAGTAAGGGTGTAATACTTCAACTGTATCAATAAATGAGTAAACTAAAGAACCATATTCGTCATATGCTCTCCACATCATACCTTGAGTAATACCTGCAATCCACATAGATGTAAAGTATAATACGATACCTACTGTTTGAATCCAGAATTGTGTTTCAAGTAAAGATTTAGAATAAATCTCTCTTTTATACATTCTAGGAGCCATGTGCATTAAAGCAGCCATAACCATAAATGCAACCCAACCAAGAACACCATCGTGAACGTGACCTGGAATCCAATCTGTAAAGTGAGCAATAGCATTTACTGATTTAATAGCTTGAATTGGACCTTCTATTGTAGATAACATATAGAATGTAGAACCCATAACCATAAATTTAATTAATGGATTTGATTGTAATTGTCCCCACTCACCTTTCATTGTAAGAAGCATATTAATAGCTGATCCCCAAGATGGTAAAATAAGTACAACAGACATTGTAGAACCCATAGTTTGAACCCAATCAGGAATTGTTGAATATAATAAGTGGTGTCCACCAGCCCATAAATAAACAAACATTAATCCCCAGAAAGCAACCATAGATAATTTATAAGAATAAACATTTTGTCCAGATTCTTTTGGTAAGAAGTAATAAATCATAGCAACAATTGGAGTAGTAAATACGAATGCAACAGCATTGTGTCCATACCACCATTGTACTAATGCATCATTTGTTCCTGCATATAAAGAAACAGAGTGAATCATTGAACCATATCCACCAGAAGCAAAGTATGTTGGAACTTCTGCATTATTAAATAAGAATAACATTGCAACAGCTAAGAATGTAGCAATATAGTACCATACAGATACATATAATGTTCTTTCTCTTCTAATTCCGATCATTCCAAAAATAGCGATTCCCCAAAGAACCCACCAAACTACAACCATTAAATCTAATGGCCATTCTAACTCAGCATACTCTTTAGATGTAGTAATACCACTTAATAGTGTAACTACTGCTAATAAAATTGTTATTAAGTAAAGAGCAAAATGTAATTTTGCTACCCCCATTAAAAATGGTGATTCTTTTAAAGACACCTTTAAAACTCTTTGACCTACGTAGTACCATGTTGCGAACACACCACTTACTGTAAATCCAAAGATAACCGCACTTGTATGTAGAGGTCTAAGTCTACTAAATGTACCATATTCTCCTGCTAGATTACTCAATTCTGGAAAAGCTAACTGAAAGGCGATAAGAACACCTAATGTCATCCCAATTAAACCAAAAACGATTGATGTAAATGTGAAAGCTTTAGAAATTGAATAATCATATTCAATACTAGTATTGTTTTGCATTATATTTCTCCTTTTATTTTAAGCAAAGATAAGTATTTTTATTACAATAATAAAAACACTTAACACTGTAAATCACATTTTAGAAAAATATTCTTTAACATATGCTGAAGAAAACATAATTTATCGATGTAATATTATTATTTTATATTATATTAAGTTATAAAACAAGATTTAATATTACTTATTAAATAATTAATCTAATTTTAAGAAATGTAATACTATAATGTTTTTTATATTTAGGAGTTTATTATGAAAAAACTATTTAATCTAGCAATTTTATTTTTAGGTGCATCAATTATTTTTACTGGATGTAATCAAAACACTATTGTAATACCAAAAGAGAAAGCAAGTACAAATACTATTAATGTTACATTAAATGATGCTATATTATCTTTAGCAAATCAATTATCACAAAATAATAAACTTCAAACAAATGATACAGGTACTATTACTTTAACATCATTTGTTGATCTTAAAAAATTAAATCAAACAAGTCAATTTGGTAGAGTTTTAGGAGAATCTTTATTTTCAGAACTATTTATTAGAGGTTTTAATGTTACTGATTTTAGAGGTCAACAAGCAATATCAGTTAATAATAGTGGTGAATTTTTTATAACTAGAAATATTAATAAACTTTCAAGTGAAGTTCCAAATACTTATATACTAGTTGGTACTTACTCAAAAATAGATCAAAATGTAATAATAAATGCAAGAATACTTGATAACAAAACAGGAAAAATAGTAACAAGTGCAAGAGCTATGTATGCAAATGATGATTGTAGTTTATTTGGAACTTGTAATAATATTAGAAGAAAAATAAAAATAGTACCTCAACAAATAAAGATGGATATTATTTCACAAAATAGTTCACATCAAAGAATAAAATTTTAATAAATTTATAACTCTTTAAATAGTTCTTTGTTAGAATGTCTTATTATTAAAGGTATTCTAATTATGATAAAAAAAATTTTACTAACAACTATTATATTATTTGTTTTTACATCATGTACTACAAGTACATCTAAACATATAAATAAAAAATACAGAACAAGTGGTTTTTCTTTTTTTGCAAATAATCATTTTGATGATTTAAACAATGCAGTAATTGAACTTGCAAATCAACTTCTTTTAAATATCAAATCATCTAATCAAAAAAATAATCAATTTACAGTAACTACTTTTGTTAATTTAAATGACTTTGAATCAACATCATCATTTGGTAGAGTAATAAGTGAAACTCTTATAAATGAACTTCATACAAGACATTTTAAGGTTATAGATTTTAGAACACAAAATGACTTAAGTGTAAATAGTGATGGAGAATTTATATTAACAAGAAAAGTTGATAAACTAAAAGATGAAATACCTCAATCTATGCTTATTGCTGGTACTTACTCTATTATAAATGATAAAGAGATTGTACTAAATGCAAGAATAGTTGATAACTTTACTTCTGAAGTTATATCAACTGCAAAAGTTATATACACTTACGAAAACTGTAAAGTGATGAATATATGCTTTAATAAAAAAGTAATATCTACAACAATGATGATAGAAAAAGATAAATAAGATGAATTTTATAAAAATAATTAGTTTAGTATTAGTATCTACATTTTTTATATCGTGTGGTAATTTTCCAACATATACATCAAAAGTGAAAAAATATTTTGTAAATCCTGAAACTACAGTAGATTTTAAAGATATAGCTTATGATTTAACAGCACCTATTTGTCCTAAAATACAAGAAGATGATATGATATATATAAGTGATTTTGTAAATGAAAAGGATCTTAAAAACCATTCTCAACTTGGATTTTTATTAGCAAACCAAACAAAAGTAAATATTCAAGATGAACAATGTAATCCAAAAATATTAATACAAGATTTACAATTAGCAACATCAATGAAACTTAGTAAAAATGGTTCTAGAGTATTAACAAGAGATATAAATAATATAAAAGTAGAAGAGATTGATGAAGAAAAGAAGATTATAGTAGGTTCATATCTTATAACATCAAATCAGATTATTTTATTTTTAAAACTTATAAACTTAAATGATGGAACTACTATTGCTTCAAGTACTACTACTAGATTATTAAATGATGAATTTAGAAGTTTAGAAGGTATCCAGACTATAAAAGAGAAAAAAGAACAAAATGTAAATAATATCTATAGACCTTTTCATCTATAGATTTATCTAAATAATTATATTATCTCTTTTAACATAAGGTTATATGTAGTATCACCTCTAAACTCATTTTTGTTTACTGTGGCATTGAAGTTTATATTTTCTCCTATACTTAGATCTTGACAATCTTGAAAAATAAGCATATCTATATTTGCAACCCCATTACTTAAAGTTACTTTTCTAAACTGTTTTTCACTACCCATAAACATTATATTTAGTATTTGAATATTTTCAAAATAAAATACAGGTAAAGAGTTTTCTAATCCAAATGGTCTAAAAGAGTATATAGTATTAAATAATTCACTATTTACATTATGAAGATCTATTTGACATAGTGCTTCATTTGTTATTATTTTATCCTCTTTGGGGATCTCATTGATTGCTTGATTTATAGCTTTTTTAAAATCATTTAACTTACTATTTTCTACAAGTAAACCAGCTGCACCTTTGTGACCACCATACCCTATTGTATAATCTTTTACTTTAGTAATTAAATCATATAAATTGATATTTGCTACACTTCTTGCACTAGCTTTTGCTTTTTGCTCATTTGTATGAAATACAAATGATGGTTTTTTAAATGTATCACATAGCTTTGAAGCTACAATCCCAACTATACC
>Ga0256843_1001187_pt1 | contig 21046 bp, 18 predicted proteins | sample AlvinellametaG_FD_191572 | JGI IMG/M metagenome (GOLD analysis project Ga0256843, IMG submission 191572) | Pompeii worm associated microbial communities from hydrothermal vent at the East Pacific Rise, Pacific Ocean - Alvinella | ecosystem: Host-associated > Annelida > Integument > Unclassified ... | reverse complement strand
GGTTCTATAAAAACCTTAAAAAAACATTAAAAAAGATTGATAAAAATAAAAAACGTTTACTCAAAAAGTACTTCATTTAAATATTTTTCACAATAATGACATCTAATTCTTAGTGGAGATGTATTTTCAATCTTAAATCTTCCTCGTATTTGCTCTTTATTTGTTATACAGTTTGGATTTGTGCATTTTAATATGCCTTCAATTTCATTCGGAATTTGCGGTTTGAGTTTTTCAACTACTCTTCCATTTCTAATAATGTTAATGGTTACATCTGGGGATATTAACGATATTTTATCAACATCCTCTTTCTTTAACTCGATTCCTTCAATTTTTAAAATATCCTTTTTCCCTTTCTTTTTTGAAGGAACATTTATGGCGATCATTACAGATGTCCCTTTTGGAACATTTAAAATCTTAAAAACAACTAATGCTTTTCCAGCATCTATATGGTCAATAACAGTCCCATTTGTAATTTTCCTAACTTTTAACTCCTCCATATGAATCACTTATATTAAAAGTTTTTCCATTCAATTTTAAGACATGGAGCGATTAAAAGATTGACTAACCTTACCAAAATTAAAAATTAAAAATATTATAAAAAATTTTATTTTCATTTTTTAGTTTATATATTTATTAATATAGCTACTAAAAATTAAAAATAAAAAAATAAAAATTAATCATTGTGGGATTATTTAGTTGATGCTAAATTATTCCTCCTTTTTAAACTCTTCTGGGTTAAATTCTTCTGGAATTTGGCCTTTGATTAACTTTCCACTATGTTTCGGATGATATTTATCAAAGTCCGCCTCTAACTGTCTTAATACTGATTCCAACGATTCTTTCAAAACATCAATAAACTCCCATCTCTCATGCTCAGAAACGTAGGCAATATCTTCTCCTTCTGCTTCCAATTTATTTGGTAATGAGGCCTTTGGTCTACCCTCTCCAACATATAACTTGTTTGGTGTTTTAACGTAGGTTGTTATTCTGTAATATGGAACTCCTCCTTTATCCCTATCTTTTTTAATTGTTATCTTTATCCAGTGTATTTTTCCAGCATGTTTAACCATCTTTTTAACTTCTGTTGCAATAATTCTCTCAGCAAGATCTTTAAATTCAGGATCCAGTGTCCCGTGCAATTCAATTTCAATCATGGCTCCTTTTTTCAATTCAGCAATATATTTGATAATATCTAATCTTGTTATAATTCCTTTTAACGATTTTCCTTTAACGACTGGCACTCCTCTAATATCATACTCCTGCATAACTCTCGCAGCATCTGCGGCAGTAGCATCGGCATCTACGGTTATCAGAGGAGTGTTCATAATCAACTTAACTGGTTGTCCCATCCTTGGAACTTTCTCCCCTTTAAAGTCCCCAGCTGTCATTTTTCTCTTTGGTTTAAAGACCTTTTTTAATATATCTACTTCTGTAACCATTCCCACAGGATTACCTTCGTCATCTACAACAACTAATCTCCCTATGTTGTTATCTCTCATTAACGCTCTCGCCTTTCCTATCGAATCATTTTCATTAATGGTTATTACATTTCTTGTCATTATCTTGGTAACTTTTGTGTCTTTCATTATTTTAGATCTCGCAACTCTTGCCATTATGTCATAATCTGTTATAATTCCAACCATCTTTCCAACATTATTAACTATTGGAGCTGCTCTTTGTCCACTATCTAACATCTCGCAAACTGCATCTAAAACAGGTGTGTCTTCATGAATGCAGTGTGCTTTATACATGAGTGATCTAACTTCTTCGTCTGTTGATGATGCCAATAATAGATCCCTCATGCTTATTAAATAATACTCCTCCTTACCATCTTTTTTATCCACAACGATTAAATGATGAAACCCATTCTCCTCCATAATTCCGAGTGCTTTTGAAACGGGAGTGTCAGGACTTACAGTAACAACCTCTCTCGTCATTATCTCTTTTACTGGTTCACTCAACATTAATCTCACCTTAAAAAAACTTTTGACAATTTTATTATTTAGTGGAATTGGTATTTAAACCTTAACAGAGAAATTCAAAAAATGCAAATCTTCGAGTTAATATTAATCCTAATATTCAAAAAAAATTTAAAATATTTAAAATTCCTTTTTATTACTAATTTTTTAGATGTTAATATAATGTATTATTTTTTATAAAAAATCGTAAACTATATATACGTAATCATACAAAATTTAATTTCGTAATACTACCTACATAAAAACCAACATAAAATAATAATAAATATTTGAATTATATTTAATCGTAATACCAAAATAACGAGGGGATTGCTAATGTTCGACTTCTTAAAGAATAAAAAGGCACTATCTCCAATACTTGCTCTACTAATAGTGTTAGGAGTTACAATAGTTGTAGGAGCAGTATTCTATGCATGGGGTAATGGATTGTTTAGCAGTAGTCAGCAAAAAACCCAGGGAGCTCTTGAAGGCACGACATCAAATATGTTCTATGATGCGAACGCAATCAGGGTCTCTGCAACGTGCATAAACAATATAAAACATCAAGAAGTTGATGATGACAGCTCTTGGCTTGGATTCCCAGCAGGTAATGGATACATTGGAATCCCTTCAACAAGTTCATGGGGCTCAAACGCAGTATATAATACTAAATATGGAACTGTATTTTATGATGAGAGATTTATCATTCAAATACCTGTAACTATTGATACACAAGATTACAAATTAACAGGCGTTAAAGTCATTGGAGGAACTCCAGAGATAGTGAATATGGGAGGAACCTATACAACTGCGTTTAAAAATAGTGATGTGAAGTTTTATGCTTACTGGCTACATTTAAATGATAACTATCAACTACTTGATAAGAATGGAAACGTGTTTGTAGGTTATATAAACTCTTCAGGCATGTATGAAGTTTCAAGTGGCTATGTGGTTGCATGGAATCAAACAAGAGACACATATGGAAAATTGGCTTCAAGTGCAGGAGTTTTAAATGAATCCCAGTGGACTGCAGTAGATTCTACTACAGGAGTAGCCCCAATATTAGAAACTGCATGGCCAATGTATGATACAGCTTGTAGTAATGTTAAATTATATACTGCAAGTGGAGAAGAGTTTAAACCAGCATTTGGAAATGGAACATTAGTGGCAACATGGTTCCTTAAACCAAAAGCGTTGGATTCATTATTTAACAATCCAGAATATGTTATAGGAACCTTACAGAAAAATTCAGAGACAACGGTAAATACTTACCTATTCTTCAACACCATAAAATTACCAAACTATAAAGGAACCACAAATGATGGATGGATGACCTTTGAAGTCCCATTAAAAGTTACATCAAATGAAGGAGTAAGTAAAGTGGTAAAAGTTGAATTCACTGTCTATGACAACTAAAAATTCAATTAAAGTTAATAAACTTAATTTTTAATATTATTTTTTTAATTCTTTATCTATTTTAATTTTCTTCTTTTTTCCAATATTGAATATAACTTATTTGCAAGGTTGAAAATCATATCTTTATGTTTTAATCCAGAGATCCATCTTTCTGGAATATTCTTAAATCCAAAAAATGCTCCAGAAATTGCTCCATACATTGAAGCTAAGCTATCGGTATCTCCACCTGCATTTACACATGCAAGCATTCCTTCCTTAAAATCATTTGTTATAAGGTAAGAAGCTATTGCAGACGGAACAACATCCTCAGTTTTTACACCCGTTCCAAAATGATCAAACGCCTCTTCAAATTCCTTATTTATGAAATGTTTTATCTCTAAAATCCTTTTTGAAAAACTCTCATCAACATCTTTTATGAAATTACAGCACTCATCTAAAAGATCAACATCCTTTCTACCGATCAACGCTCTGCTAACAAAAAATGCAATAGATAAAGATCCTGCAATCGCAGTAGGGTTGTTATGCGTTATCTTCGATATTTTTATAACCTCCTCCTTTAACTTTTTATGATCATCATAAAACACTAAACCAAGGGGGTAAGCTCTCATTGCTGCTCCACAACTACTACTATCAACTCCTGAATAATCATTATTTTTTAATTTCTCTATTGCTGTTAAAGATGTTAACCCAATATCAGGAGGATTCTTTTTAGCCCATTCGATCAGGCATTTAGCAAATTTTTCAATATCTACACCATCCATATCTATTGAGTTTATAACACAGATTGCCTGTTCTGTATCATCAGTCCACTCTCCCTTTTCCAATTTTCCAGATAAATAATTTTTTGGTTCCACATAATCCTCTACAAATCCATAAAGAGATTTTATATCCTCCCTTGTCAAGTTTTCAGTTGGCATTCCCAAGGCATCTCCAATAACTGCTCCAAAAACGGCTCCAAATACTTTATCTTTAAACTTGTCCATACTTTCCCCAAACTCAATTTTTATATATCTATTTGAGTAATATTTTCTCGTCATATTTTGAGCAGTGTATTAAAAATTATTGCCCTACTAAGTTAGATTGGCAGTAGTTAATGTAGTAATTACGCGATTAATATATTCGTTTTACACTCTAATTTTAATAACCAATGCCATTATTTAACGATTTGAAATACATAAAATAATAAAATATTATTTAAAAATTAAATTATTAAACAAAAAATATAAAAAAATAGATCATGTGAGGGATGATTATGAGTGTTGATTTTAAAAAAATAGAAAAAAAATGGCAGGAAAGGTGGGAAAAAGCAAGATTATTTGAAGCAAATCCTGATGAAAGGGAAAAATTCTTTATAACGGCTGCTTTTCCTTATTTAAATGGTGTTTTACATGCAGGACATTTAAGAACATTTACAATCCCGGAAGTTGTTGCAAGATTTCAAAGAATGAAAAATAGAAATGTTTTGTGGACATTTGGTTATCACGTTACTGGAACTCCAATCTTAGGTTTGGCTGAATTGATAAAAAATAGGGATGAAAAAACAATATGGGCTTATACTCAATTGCATGGAATTCCGGAGGAAGACCTTCTCGAATTAACAACCCCTGAGAAGATAGTAGAATACTTCTCAAAAAAAGCAGAAGAGGCATTTAAAAGAATGGGATTTAGTTTAGATTGGAGGAGAAATTTCAAAACAAGCGATGAAGTGTTTACCAAATTTATTGAATGGCAATTTTATAAATTAAAAGAAAAAGGTTTAATAGTTAAGGGATCTCATCCAGTTAGATACTGTCCAAGTTGTGATAATCCGGTAGAGGATCACGATATTTTGATAGGGGAAAATGCCACACTGGTTGAATACACATTAATAAAATTTACAACAGAAGATAATTGTATAATGCCGATGGCTACTTTAAGGCCTGAAACGGTCTTTGGAGTAACAAACGTTTGGGTTAATCCTGAAGCGACTTATGTTAAAGCAAAGGTCTATTTAGAGAAAGAGACAGATAAAGGTGTTAAATTAATAGATAATGGAATATGGATAATGGCCAAGGAGTGTGCTGAAAAATTAAAACATCAGAATAGGAAAATTGAAATTATCGAAGAATTTAAGGGAGAAAAACTCGTAGGAAAAAAAGTCAAAAATCCAATTACTGGAAAAGAAGTTCCTATACTACCCGCTAAGTTTGTAAAAACCAATATTGGAACGGGCTGTGTTATGTCAGTTCCTGCTCATGCACCATACGATTACATTGCATTAAGGGATTTAGGTTTAGTTGATAAAATTGGACTTATTCCTCTAATAAAACTTCCAAATTATGGAAAGTTCCCTGCAAAAGAGATTGTTGAAAAGATGGGAATAAAAAGTCAGGAAGAAGAGGATAAATTGGAAGAAGCAACTAAGAAAATTTATAAAGAAGAATTCCATAAGGGGGTTTTAAACGAAAATTGTATTGGTTATGAGGGACTTGCCGTAAGGGAAGTTAAAGACAAATTAACAAAGGATCTGATTGAAAAAGGTCTTGCAGAGATAATGTATGAGTTTAGCGAAGAAAAAGTGGTTTGTAGGTGCGGATGTCCATGTATGGTGAAGATGGTTAAAGGACAGTGGTTTATTAAATATTCAGACGAAAAATGGAAAGAATTAGCACATAAATGTATAGATAGGATGAAATTTATTCCAGAAAATTTAAGGCAGGTCTTTCATGAAAAGATCGATTGGATGAAAGACAAGGCATGTGTTAGAAGAAGGGGCTTAGGGACTAAGTTCCCATTTGAAGAGGGCTGGGTTATAGAATCGTTATCTGATTCAACGATATATCCTGCTTATTACACTATTGCTAAATATATAAATCAATACAACATAAAACCTGAACAACTGACCTTAACTTTATTTGACTATGTATTTTTAGGAAAAGGGAATATCGATGAGATTGAAAAAGAAACAGGAATATCAAAAGATATTATAAAAAATATGAGAGAAGAGTTCCTCTACTACTACCCAGTTGATTGGAGATGCTCAGCTAAGGATTTAATTCCAAACCATTTAACCTTCTATATATTCAATCATGTGGCAATATTTCCAGAGGAACACTGGCCGAGAGGGATAGTAGTTAACGGTTATGTTACAATTGAGGGTAAAAAACTCTCTAAATCGAAAGGTCCTGTATTACCTGTCTTAGAGGTTGCTGAAAAGTTTGGAGCAGATGTAGGTAGATTTTATATAACAACATGTGCAGAACTTCCTCAAGATGCAGATATAAAATTCAAAGAGATGGAAAATACTAAAAAGGTTTTAGAAAGGATTTATTTCTTAACAAAAGAAGTTGCAGATAGGAAAAAAACAGAAAAAGTTAATGAGGAATTAACATATATAGATCAGTGGTTGCTAAGTGTTTTAAATAAAGCAATAAAACAGTATAGTGAATTTATGGATAACTTTGAACTTAGAAAAGCAGGTATTTTAATTTATCAACTACTGGATAACTTAAAATGGTATAAAAGAAGAGGAGGGGATAATTTAAATGTTTTAGAAGAATTTTTGGAAGTTTTAATTAAATTAATGTGTCCATTTACTCCCCATATATGTGAAGAGATGTGGGAGATGTTAGGAAAAGAGGGCTTTGTTTCTACCTCTAAATTTCCAAATGTTAATGAGGACTTCATAAATGAAGAAATAGAAAAGGGAGAGGAATATTTAAAGGCAGTTATAGAAGATATAAAGGAGATAATAAACGTTGCCAAGGTTAAACCAAGAAAAATATATTTATACACTGCTGATGACTGGAAATACGATCTATTGAAAATAATAAAAGAAAACGAAGGAAAAACCATTAAAGAACTAATGCCCATCATCATGAAAGAAAGCAAATTTAGAAAATACGGAAAAGAAATCCCTAAAGTTGTTAATCAGCTAATAAAAAACAATGCTGAGTTAATTAATGAAGTTAAAGTATTAGAAAATGCAAAAGAGTTTTTGAAAAGAGAATTTGATGTTGAAGATGTAATAATAAATGGAGAAGATAATGCAAATAAAAAAAGACATGCACTTCCGTTTAAACCCGCTATTTACTTAGAATAGTAAAAAGTAAAAATATCTCAAATTCTTTTAATAAAATCTTTTAATAAAATTTTGACTATCTTTTTGAACTTAATAACAACTTTTTTATAGTATTAAGGTCATTTATATTTATTGGAAGGCATTAATTTTTTGAATGTTTTAAATTTTTTGATTGGTTTTTGTTATTTTTTCATATTTAAATATTTCGAATTTTTGTAAATTAAAATATCACCTAATTTAATTAATTTAATTATTCTAATTAATTTACATAGGGGGTGAGATGATGGAAACAAAATTATTAAGTGAAGAGAAAACAGTCAACTACAAAATATTTACAGAAGTGTTTTCTCCACTACCCGAAATTGGAGAGATCTTAGAAGAGAGCGAAAGTTTAGAAGAAGCGAGAAACAAATTATTTGAATATATGAAGGAATTAGAATGGGAGATTAGAACAGGAAGAAAAGTATTTAAGAATGAGATAGACCGTTGGCTCTCATTAACAGCCATAAATGTATTTTTAAATATAATATCAAAAGATAATGAGAAATTAGCAGGATTTAGCACTCTTGAATATTTATGGAAAGCATATAAGGGAGACGAAGATGCATTAAAAGAGATTAGAGAGGGTTTTATTGAAGAATTTAAACACATATTTTTAGCAATATCTGGGAAGGCGGATTACTCCCTCGGTTTTTTAGGGGAGAGATTACTTGAAGAAGGGATAAAATTTATCGATTTTAGTAAATTGAAAGGTAGAGATGCAGGAATTGCACGATCTAACTTTTTAGATAAGGTCTATGATATTATGAGGGAGTATATAAGCAGATACCCCAGCGGATTAGATAAAAGAGTAATATTAAAAAGAAAAAAGAATAAAGAAACTTTAAAAGAGTTCTTTGGTATAACTGAAGAAGAGTGGTTTAACTACAAGTGGCAATTTAAAAATGTCCTAAGAGGTTTAAAAGGAGTTGAAATATTAAAAGAACTCAGAAAAAATACGAATTTTAAAATATCCGATGATGATTTAGAGATTATCGAAAAAGCAGTTAAGAATGGCATTCCATTTGGGTTAACTCCCTATTATTTGCATTTATTCGATTTTGAAAATCCCTACGTTGAGGACTTAGCAGTTAGAAGGCAGGTAATTCCACCGGAGTGGTATGTTGAAAAGATGATCGAGCATAAGGAAGATAGAGACACTGCCTTTGATTTTATGGGAGAACATGATACATCTCCAATCGATCTAATAACAAGAAGATACGTAACAATAGCGATAATTAAACCATATGAATCATGCCCACAGATCTGCGTCTATTGCCAGAGAAACTGGATGGTGCAGGACTTTGATGTTAAAGCATTTAAAGGATGGGATAAAGTTGAAAAGGCACTGGATTGGTTTGCTGAGCACGAATCAATGATGGAAATTCTTATAACAGGGGGAGATCCATTCAGTTTAAATGATAAGGCAATTGAAAAAATATTAAATAGAATATCTGAAATGAATCATGTTGTAGGGGTTAGATTTGGAACAAGAACAATAGTAACAGCCCCGATGAGAATAACTGATGAGTTGGCAGAGTTATTGGGAAGTTTTGAAAAGAGGATCATGATCTCAACACATGTGGAAAGTTGCTATGAAATAACTCCAGAAGTTAAAGATGCCGTAGAAAAACTCAATAAAAATAAAATTTACGTCTATAATCAACACGTATTCCACAGATATGTAAGTAGAAGGTTTGAAAACGTAGCTTTAAGAATTGCATTAAAGAAAGTTGGAATTATTCCTTACTATACGTTTTATCCAAAAGGAAAGATGGAACATAAAGATTACTTGGTTCCAATAGCAAGATTAGCTCAGGAAGTTAAAGAAGAGGCAAGATTACTACCCGGCTCGTTTAGAACAGACGAACCAATATTCAACGTCCCAAGAATGGGGAAAAATCACTTGAGGGCTTGGCAGGATAGGGAGTTGATAGCAATAAAACCAGATGGAGGGAGAGTTTATTTGATGCATCCATGGGAGAAGGGGATATACCCAACTAAACTCTATACTTATAAAGATGTGCCAATTAAAGAATATTTAGACAGTTTAAAAGAGATCGGAGAGAATGTTGAGGAGTATAGAACGATATGGTATTACTATTAAACTACAAAAGGAAAGAAAATAACTACCCAACCTTAACTGTAATCTCCCATGGTAAAAATTCCATAGTGAAGTAATGTATTTTATCAATCTGAAGAAGAGTCAGTTTTTGAATATATACTAAAAGAAACATTATCTCTAAATTTAGTAAAATGAACAATACAAGAAAATGCTTATAGTTCAACAACTTTCTATTTTTTAGACAGTATAAAAATCCAGTTGCAGAGATTATTATGATGTATGCTGGCACGTATATGTGATACTCAGTAGATGGCATCACATCTATAAATCCAGATGTTAGTCCAATAATTAATGCAAGATAGTTGCAGAACCAAAATCCCAGAAATCCAATAATTAACGCCTTCGAAATGTTTAATATTTCAGATATGGTCATGTTGTCCATATTTATCACCATATCTATATATTTCTGAATAATATATTATATTTAATATATTATTTAGTTTTTAGATAAACTTTAATTTTTATTGATATATTTAAATATATAATTTAATAATTATTATTTTCAACGTTTACATTAGCTAAAATTATTATCATTATATCCATATGATTAAATTAATCCACAGACAAAAGGTTTATATATTAGAAGCATGAATGTATGTGGCTTCACGAACGGAGGTGGTAATATTTGAAAGTAGAAAAATATTATTGGGAATTAAAAAGTAAAAGGAGGGGATAAGATGGACATAAAAACAGCAAAATTAAAAATACTGGCAAAAATATTGATAATGTTGTCAGCAATTGTAGTGGGTGCTTCACTTAGCGGATGCGTAAATGACAGCAAAAGTGAGGCAAATGAATTAATCAAAATGCTTCCTTACAACTATAACGGCTTTGTATACGTTAATTTTGAGACACTTAAAGGGGAGGAGTCATCACAATACCGCTCAAAAATTTTAAATACGCTAAAAATAAGAGATACGAACGGAGATGAGACAGGAATATATATAAACAAAACAAAGAGAATGATATTTGGAGGAAGCAGTTATGACAACTTCGTTATGATAATTGAAGGGGACTATGACTTTGATAAATTTAAAAATCATCTTAAAAAAGTTGGAATAAACCCAACAGAGGAATATAATGGATTTAAAATATATTCAAAACCTAATGAGGAATTTGCACTAACAATCTATAAAGATATGATAATTGCAGGAACTAAACAGGGAGTTCGTGAGTGTATAGATGTAATCAAAGGTAAAGAAGAGTCCTTATTGAAAAATGAAGGAGTTATGGACATATATAATAAACTTCCGTCAGATGCTTGTGTTTATGAAGTTAGAAACGCTTACGATCCTTGGGATAAGACAATAGCAGACGGATCATCAATATCTTTTGAAAATAATAACATGGTTAAAGTAGTTAGAGTTGAAAAATACAAGGATGAAGAAACTGCAAAAGAAAAATATGAAGAGTTATTAAAGAAAAAGGAGATGGATGAAGAAGATATAAAAAAGAAAGGAATTAAGGTTGATATAAAATTGGATGGGCAGTATGTAATTGTAGAAGTTGAAGGGCCAGAAGATGAAGCAAACTTTTAACTTTTTACCTTTTTTCAACATAGATCTAAACTTGCATCAATTCATTAACTTATTTATACTATAATGATCATTAGAACATTAAATAAGGTGTTTGGGGATGTAAATGAAAAAAATTGGAATTCTCGAGATAATTGTGATATTGGCAATTATTATCACTTCCGCCTCAATTGCATACAAATTCTACTCCGGCAGTGAAAGTAAATACGAATTTAGTGGAGATCAGATGTATAAATGTGCGTGGATATGTGAAAAAATTCTAAACAAAAAGTTTCCACTAAACGCCACAATTATCGGTAGATGGACAGCAACAAAAAAACCATTCAAAGGAGAAGTGGAGATATATAACGCGAGAGGAGGAACGTTGTATGCTATATACAACAACACCCCCATAACCATTGGAGGAGAGATGGCTTATGAGGAGGATATTGCAGCATCTGAGATTTTATTGAAGCCAGTTGGAAAATCAATGATCGTTTACAACGTAAAGCCGATAGAAGGAAGGACGTTAAATAACGTGTATGTAAACCTTACAAATGATATAACCCATTCCTTAGGTTTGGAAAAATATAAAAATCTCAAAATTTTAGATGTTGAGGTTAGTGGAGATGTAGGGGTTGATTCTACAACTTTCTCTCCAGTTCAGAGGCAGATGATCTTAAATAAATTTGATGCGGATGTAAAAAAAGGAATGAATATTTATTTTGTGGAAAAAGGGTTTATAATCAGCGGAACTACAAATTTAAATACGTTAAAAAATTTGAACAACTATGTAAACAGTTCTGAGGTATTAACCTCCAAATTAAAAGTATATATTGTTCTAAACAACACTTTAAATCAGATACCAAAAGAAATAAAGGATAATTATGCCGTCATTACGCTTAATTAAAAACGAAAGGTTGGAACTTCATCATCTCTTTGTATTAATCGCATGCATTTATTTAATATTCTCAAATATATCGATTATCTCTGCATTCGTCTTTTTAATTTCTGCACTATTTTTCTATATCTCCTTTATAGTGGGAAAAAAACTATATTCAAAATTCTCAACTCTTCCCAATTTCAACGAAAAAAAACACTATACTTTTGGATTAATATTAATGATTATTGGTTTAATCTTTATTATAGCAGATCTACTTTGGGTTAGAGACGTTCCACTTTTCGATCCCTTATCAAGAAGATTTCTTAGCGTTTACTTTACCACTTTTTCACATCTCTTCCTCTTAGGTTGGGCAATCGTAATTGCTTCAACAAATATCGAAAGGAAAAAAGTTATTGTATATACAGCAGTGTTTGCAGTGCTTATTATGCTTCTTGGATATAGAACTAATGTATTAGTTTTATTAATCTCAAGTATTATTGTTTTATACTACAAAGGAGATATATCGAATAGGGAATTATTTAAATATGGAATAGGGGTGTTTGCAGTTTTAATATTTCTTTCAGCGTTGAGGTTGTATGTTTTAGGTGTTGGAGGAAATCCAATAACATCAAGGATAGAGTTAACGATGTCTGTCTATGATATTATTTTTAACAATTTTAACGGAATTTTTAACGGATATATTCACTACTCAGCTGTTTTTTCATATCTTGGGATGTGTAGCGGTGCAAGGACTGTAATCGCTCATATATTGGGCATATATGGAGTTAGCATAACTCCAACCATCGTGGGAGCGGTTGTTGGGGATTATGGGACTCTTGCAGTTATTCCATATTTTGGAATTTTAGGGATATTTTTAGGTTTCTTTTATAAACTGTCCGAAAGATTAAAAGGGATATATTTAGGGGTATATGGGATCTTATTTGCGTATACACTTATAGCCATTGAGAGTGGAATTTTAGATTTAGATGTAATAATATACTATTTATTTGGAATGTTGTTGTGTATTTATGCATTAATTTCTGGAAAGTTAAAAAATTTAAAGGGATTTTGAAATGAGAAAAACAGAAAAAATAATGGGAGAAATAAAAGATACTGTGGCAAAAATGGATATATTTCATCCTATTTTAATTGTGATTTTTGGTTATACGGTAATTTTCTTACTTGCAACTCCATATTTAAAAAATTTCAGTATATTTGAACTTTTTAAAATTTTTTTAGTTATTGTGTTATTTATCTTCGGCTTTTCCATTCCTTTCTTAATTGATAACCTCCTTAAAAGGATTGGACTAACTAAAACAATATTCAATAATAAAGATAATATAAAAATAAAAAATAATACACTAATATACATATTCTTGTTATTATTTTCTCTTTTTTCAATTTTTGGAGCATTTATTGCAACACACTCTCTTTTTCTCGCAATAATATATTTGTTGTTTATTCTTGCTGTTGTAGAGATATTTATTAAACTACATAGAACAAAAATAATCAATTATATAATGCTTACAGTTGGAATACTGTCTTTTTTATTAATTGTTGTAATTTATGGGGGGATCCCCCTGTTTAACTATGATATAAGGATGGCAATAAATTCAGAGCCGTTGAGATTAATCGCAACAGGAGCACTTGTATATTCAGGTATTGAAAACAAATTCTTCTTTATAATATCTTTTTTGATATTAGTTTTACTTGGATATAAAGCAGGTGTGTTAATGCTATTTGTTGCGTATATAATTTATAATCGAGCCAATATCTCTCTTAAAAAAATGATTTTTCTTGCTATTGTTGCATTGCTTCTTCTTGGAGTTATGGGAAAGATTATTTTACTTTCGTCTCATCAGCATTGGAAATTGGATCCGTTGGGTTTACTATCATACAGAGCATACTTCGATCTACAAGTTTTAAATAAAATAATTAATGGAGGGGTTTTAACTTTTGGAGAGATAACCTTAGTTCCTAATGGAGAAGAGAAAATTGGGGAAATACTTTTCAACTATAAACATAATATAACCACAACACTCTTCGGAACGTTATATTTAGATTATGGAATATTTGGTGTAATTGCATCAACAATATTGGGAGCGATGTCAAAATATATATACCAAGGAGACAAAAAACTCTATGCAATTTACGCATCGATTTTGTTATCTTACTGCGAGATAGGCATAAATTATGGTTTTCTCATCGTTCTGTTTTTGCTGTTGTATGTAAATTCAAAACTTAAAAATGTTAAAAAAATTAAAAATTAAAGGGATAGATATGAAATTTATTATAAAGACACAGAAAGGATTTGAAAATATTGTAGTAAATAATCTTAAAGAGGTTATTGATAATTTTGAGTATGAATTAACACCAAATGGTTATCAAGGGATTGTTATTATCGAAACTGAAAAAGATATTGAAGAAGAACTTTTAAAGATCCCAGAAGTTGAAAGGGTTTTAAAAGTTTATTTTGAGACAGAAGCAGATTTTGATAAGATAGTCAACTTAGCAGAAAAAATAAAAGATCATATACAAGAAAACGAGACCTTCGCAGTAGAAACCAAAAAAAGAGGAAAACATGAATTTAGCTCCTCAGATGTGAATATTGTTTTAGGGGCTAAGATTAAAGACCTAACAAACGCTACCGTTGATTTAACTCACCCAAACAAAGTTATCCACGTAGAGATCTTTAAGGATAAGGCATATATCTCAATAACTCCAGGAGAAAAATACCGAAAATATACAAAAGAAAAGAAAAATGCAAGAGATCTATTTAAAAAAGTAGTTGTTGTTCAAATGCCATATTTGGGAGAGAAGATCGTATGTAAAAAATTTGGAGAGGCGATTGGAAGATCCGCTCAAGGGTTTGAAATTAAAGAGTTAATTATATCCCCAAAAGAAAAAGTAAATGCTTACGAGTTGATGGAATTTATTAAAGGAGTTAAAATTGGACAGCAGTCAAGATATGAAATTCAAAAGAGGGCTTATCCTTTTGATATAAAATTGGTTCCAATAACTGTTCAAGATCTTTATCAGGTAGTTAGAGATAAGAGAAGAGATAATCGACTGCTGATCATAACAGATCCAAAAGGAGATGAGTTGTCTAAAATTAAAGATAACTTGCAGAAAGATCTTAGAAAAAAGAAAGAGGTTGTAATATTTTGTGGATCAAGGGAAGGAATTCCAAGAGGTCTTTTTAGATTTGCAGATTACGTTATAGATTTAGCCCCCCATATGACCTTTGCTACGGAGCACGCGATCCCTGCCGCTTTAATAGCTCTTTGGACAATTTATAGTCAGGAAGAATAAGCCATAAATTTATAATTTTAATTTTTTTAATTTTTTGTTTTAAGTTATTAAATTATCGATCAAGCATTTAAATCAAGATTTTAAAAATAGGTTGTTAATTTTTATTTTTGTTATTATTAATCTTTTAATCTTTAAATTGATGAATAGGGTTGCACTGCACCCACTATGGGGTGCAGTGAAAAATTGTGCACCCTGCCTACTTTGAGACAGGGTTAAATCGTTTATATATTTATTGCCTGACTATACTTTAATTTCAAGTTTTTATTATTTAAGATTTTTGGTTCTTTTATTTTTATACTTTTTTTATTTTTATTTTTTATTTTTTCGTTTAGTGTGATAGTTTAATGTTATTTATTACTAAGTATTAACTCATCAAATTAAATTCATTTTTAATAACGATTAAGTTAACTTTTGTAGTAATAAACTATTTAAATAGTAAGGCAACTTAGGTAATATTAAGTATTACAAAAAATGGAACTATATAAAAATCAATTATTATGGTGATGATTATGGAACTTTTATATGCTATAACTGCATTCATACTCGGAATGTTGCATGCCTTAGAACCGGGGCATGGAAAGAGTGTTGTTGCTGCCTATATTTTAGGAACAAAAGCAGATCTAAAAGATGCAATATTGTTGGGAACCACAATAACCATATCCCATACAGCAGTGATATTTTTACTTGGTATTCTTTCTTTCTTCCTATTAGAAAGTTTAAATATAGATGTAGTTCATGATGTAATGAGTGTAGTTGGGGGCGTTATACTGATCCTCGTGGGCATGTGGGTAATAAAACAGTATATAAAACCCCACGAACACAAGATTGATACAAAAAAGGGAGTTATTGCCTTAGGATTATCTGCTGGATTAGTTCCATGTCCAGCGGCATTGGCAGTTCTTCTCCTTTCCCTCTCATCAGGAAATTTGATAGATGGTTTAATGTATGTTGCGATATTCAGCGTTGGGTTGGCAATATCATTAACTGGCTTAGCAGCTGCATTTGTAGAAAGTAAAGAACTAATTAAAAAATATGTTGGAAATAGGAACATATCCAAACTTCCTTTAATAAGTGGGAGCGTAATAATCCTTATAGGACTTTATACAATTCTCCATCCAGTATTTGAGCATCTTTATTTATAACTTTTATTTATTATAAATTCAAAATAAATTCAATAATTCAATTAAACACCCATCTCCTCCTTCATCTTCTCTTTTGCCTTCCTTTTAAGATAATAGTTCCCCACAACCCCTGAGACAATTGGTAAAGGAGTTAAGATATAAACAATCCCCCCAAAAACTCCAAGAATCTTTTTATAAAGTTTTATCGAGTTTATAGTGTTATCTTCCACATTGAAAAATAGCGATTTTATTAATTTTTTCTCTGACTTATAAACGATTTTATAACTCCAAAGTATTGCCTGATATAGTGGAGTCGGCTTTCCCGCGAATGTGGTTCTTTTTTTACGTATGGCCGTGTAGAGGTCTTCTGAGGAGTTTCCTTCAAATAATGTATAGGCATTCCCAACCATTTGAGCAATATGGGCATCACTCCCTCCTATAAACGCAAATGGCTTTTTATGGTAGTTTTTTATTACTCTATTCAGTGCGATGTTGTTTACAATTCCATCACGATGATATGCGTTAAAAACTTCAACTCCATCAAGGTCCAGCTCAAATATTTTATCTCCAAGGGCTTTACATATTGGACTATAAGGATGAGGGGCTATTGCTAACCCTCCTTGCTCTTTAATTTTCTCTATCGTTTCTTCGGGAGTTAAACCTTTTGGAACATCCTCATTTAAAAACAGCCCTATAATCTCCCCCTGAGATGTCATTATTTCGCTTCCAATTATAACTTCAACACCAAACTCCTTTTCCATCTTTTTCGCTTCTATTCCGCCTCGTATAGTGTTATGATCGGTTATTGCCACAATATCTATTCCTCTTTTTTTAGCCATTTTTAAAACACACCTTGGTTCTTCTACAGAATCAGGAAATTTAAGTTTCCAAAATCTTCCAATGCCTGAATATTTTGTATGAATGTGCAGATCCGCTTTCATATTCCCTCCTTTTAACTTATTGTTAATCTTTGAGGTTATCGCTCTTATCTACTATATTTATTGTTTTGTTAAATTTCAAAGATCTTTAATACATGTGGGATTTTGTCTATTACATCCATTGGGGTGTAATTGAACCCTTTTTCCTTTAATAAAAGATCTCCTGCATATCCATTAATGAAAGCTCCACAACATCCTGCTAAAAATGCTTCATTCTTTGAAAATAGTGCCCCAATTATCCCTGCTAAAATATCTCCTGTTCCTCCTTTTGTTAACCCAGCATTTCCGGTTTTATTTATTTTTACCATCTCATTATTAAATATAATATCCTTCTCTCCCTTTAAAACTATTGTTGATTTTAAATTTTTAATACTTTCAGAGTTATTTAACTCTAAATTCATATATTTAAACTCTCCTATATGTGGTGTAAAGATATAGTTCTCCAAAAACTCGAATTCAGCATAATCTATAAGTTTTATTGCGTCAGCATCAATAACTACCTTTTTTTCACATCTTGATAAAAATTCATTCACAAATGCTCTTGTTTTACTATTCACTGCCAATCCATTACCTAAAACTACAACATCGTATTTTTCAGAAATTTTTAACGCATAATCAACGTGTTGTGAACTTAAATAATCTCCTTCAACACCATAAAGTATGAATTCTGGATGATTTATTTTATTTATAACTTTATTCACTGAAAATACCGCAACTAAGTCCGCAATCTTTAAAGACGAAAGCCCTGTTAATATTGGAGCCCCATAAAACTCCCTACTTCCCCCAATAATCAGAACTTTTCCGTTCTGACCTTTATGACTATCTTTCTCTCTCTTTTTTAATGCCTTTAAATCTCCCCACCCAACCACATACTCCGCTTCTTTTGGAATTCCTATCTCTTTAACAATTGCATTTTTCTTGTTTATTGTCTTCCTCTTGTGGAATGTTATTGTTAAATCACTATCTAAATTCCCTGTTTCAACATCTACACTTACGACAAATATATTCTTATTTTTTTTCTTTAAAGTGTTGATTTTTTCAACAATACTTTTATATGGTTCCCTAAGATCGCCTTTAACCCCTGTTCCTATCATCGCATCAATGATTATGGTTTTTTTATTTTCTTTTTCTAATTGCTTAAATATATCTTCAACCTCCTCAACTCTTAAAATTTGCCTTATTTTAATATCTCCAAATTCAGATAGAGTTTTTAATATTTTGAAGTTTTCTCTCGCTTCGTGGGTTTTTATATCCTGCTCTCTTCCTATTAGTATCACTTCTGCATTTCCAATATGTCTCGCAACTACAAATCCATCCCCACCGTTATTTCCAGTTCCACAAAATATTATGTGATTTTCTGCACCAATACCTTTAATTTCTTCATAAACTGATTTCCCTGCATTTTCCATTAGCAGTATTTTTTTAACTCCAAGATACTCTGCATTATCATCTATTATTGCCATTTCTTTTGGAGTTATTATATCTTTATCTTTTATTATTGCTTTTAATACGTTAAACACGTTCATAATTCCACCTTGATATAGAAAAATTAACGATTTAATAAACAATTTAATAACAATTATATGTTTTCAGAAAGATAGTTAAAATATTTTTCCATCCAATCAACAACCCCTTTTCTTTCTTTTTTAAATTTAATGGCAGTTATTATTTCATCGACTATGTCATTAACATCTCTTCCTGTCGTGTCTATCTCGTAAACTTTACCTTTACTTTCACACAAACATACGTCCAATATTTCCGCTTGAACATTTTCTAAAACCTTTTTCCTGTTGTATTTTCTTTTTTCTAACCTTTCTTTTACTATTTCAGGATCGCATCTTAACACTACCGTATAATCAGGATTTAAAAGATGCGAAACATGGCCTTCTATTACTACCACACCCTCCTCGTTTTTTTCAACTTGTTTGATAAATTCCTCCAGTTTTTCAAAATCGATTACATAAGAGTCCATATCCTCATCTTTTTCCTTATATAATTTGTATTGTTTAACAACTTCTGTAATGTTTATTACCTTCACCCCAAGTTTTTTTTCTAAAACCTTTGATACTGTGGTTTTACCAACTCCTGGAGTTCCAGTTATTGCAATTCTCATACTTTCCCTCCATATAACGCGATATTAATTAAAAATTAAAAAATCTTAAAAAAACAAAAAAATAAATTTTAACTAATACAAATCAATATCAAGCTTTTAATAATTAAATATAAATGACACAAATTATTGAATTATAGGAGATATAAAGAAGAATAAAAAAGAAAATATAAAATTAGGTTGGTTTGTTTGTCTTTTCTTCTCTTTTCAACTCTTCGAGTTCTTCCTCTATCTCTTCCTCTTTTATTCTCTCTCCAGTAATCATATAGACAATCCTATCCCCTATTGAAGCAACAATATTTCCGCTTCTTTCTAAATATTTTCCTGCAAATATTATTTCAGTGTAGAGAGTTAGATTTTTAGGATTTTCAATGATTTTACTGATCATACTTCTGTATAGTTGCTCATACAAATCATCCAATCTTTTATCCATATTATACACATCTCTCGCTAAACTCTCATCTCTTGCCCTAAATGCAACCATTGCATTTTTTAGCATGGTTATTAAGTAATCTTTCATAACGATAAGAAGTTCATTCTTTCTATTTCCCTCAACATCTGACTTTAATAAAATTCTGCAGATCTTTGATGCATTGTCTCCAACTTTTTCTAATTTTGAGGAAATTTTAATGGCTGTCATTAACTCTCTCAAGTCCCCTGAAACCGGCTGATATAAAGCAATTGCCTTAATACATTTCTCCTCTATTTTCATCTCCATCAAATCAATGGCAGTATCTCTCTTTCTAACTTGTTTAGCCAACTCTTTATCACTTTCAATAAATGCCTTCACTGCATTTTCTATCTGATCTGCACAGAGTTCAGCCATCTCTATTAAATCATTTTCAACTTCTTTAAGGATCTCTTCGAATTTTTTTGGCATACTCTCCCTCTATCATTTTTTTACCGGTAATTAAAAAGTATATTTCTTTTCTAAAATCATTTGCAGAATTTTCGCATCTTTCTAAATATTTTCCTATATTGGTTAGTTCATTCACAATAGCAACATTAAATATGTCTTCAAAAATCTTTCTCGCTAAGTATCTTTGAAACTCTTCATAAAATATCCTTTCAATCTCTCTGTGTAGTTTATATATCTCATCAATTTTATTTATATCTTCGTTTATGTAAGAGGAGATGCTCAATAAAATTATCTCCTCAGTTAAAGAGGACATTCTTTTTATATACTTATCATTTCTATCAAAGTTAAATTTTGAATTTAGCAGAACAAAACTTATCTTTACAGCACATTCTTCAATCTTTTCCAACATTGAACACAACTTTATAATTGTTAGCAATTTTCTTAAATCCTTTGAGACGGGTCTATATAAGCATAGGGACTTTACTGAATACATCTCCAATGATTCCAAGTTTTTGATTATGTTATTGTTTTTATAAATTACCAAATTACAGATGTCTTTTTTGTTTGTGCAGTATCCTTCAACACTAAGATTTAGATTTTTTATTATTTCTTCCCCTAATAGCTCTATTTTTCTATCCATCTCATTTACTATGTCATTAAATTTTTTTGGCATAAACATCCCCTAACAAGTATAAAAGTTCATATTTTATG
>Ga0256843_1001186_pt1 | contig 21053 bp, 27 predicted proteins | sample AlvinellametaG_FD_191572 | JGI IMG/M metagenome (GOLD analysis project Ga0256843, IMG submission 191572) | Pompeii worm associated microbial communities from hydrothermal vent at the East Pacific Rise, Pacific Ocean - Alvinella | ecosystem: Host-associated > Annelida > Integument > Unclassified ... | reverse complement strand
TCATATTTCTAAAAGAATTCGAACTCAACATAATTTTCCCTTTCTTTGAAAACGAAACACAATATCATTTATCTCATAAAGTGTTATGTAATCTGTTTTTTTTAAATTTATACCCATAATTAACCCCTTTATTTATATAATAAAAGTATACTATAAGATAAAGACATAATATGACTTAAGGAATATAATGCAAAATAATATTAATTCTCAAACTAGACTATTAGATATATATCTTTTTTTTAAAAAAGGAAATAGTACAACTTCAAAAGATTTAGCACAATCATATAATACTACAACAAGAACTATAACTAGAGATATACAAAATATAAATAAAATTATCGTTCCAGATGAGATTGTATTTAATAAATCAAAAAATATGTGGGTTATATCTGATACTGCTAATTCAATATTTTTAGATAAAGAAGAACAACTAATATTAAATATACTAGATAAAGCTTGCGTAGAGCAAGGGAAAGATTTTCATCAAAAAGCTTTAAATCTTTTTGATAAATTTAAAGATTCACTACATAATACTATTTATAATAATATTGATTCAGAAGATATATCAACTATTAAATTAGATTTAGCAAAAGTTGAAAATGCAATATACAATAAAAATAAAATCTCTTTGATATACAATGATAAACAAAGAACCATTGATCCACTTAAATTAGCGAACTTTGATGGGTATTGGTATCTAATTGTAAAAGATACTACAATAAAAGCACTCTATTTTAAAGATATATCAAATATAAAAATACTTGATGAGAAATATATTTTTACAGATACAAATACTGAACAAATATTAAAAAATGCTATTAATACTTATTTTAGAGTTGATGTAGTTCCTTATGAAATCAATATATTTGTATCAAAAGATATTGCTAAAATCTTTAAAAGAAAACCAATATCAAAAACCCAACAAATAATAAAACAATATGATGACGGATCCTATGATTTAAGGGTATTTATCACAAACGATATGGAGTTAATTCCAAAAATACAACAATTTATCCCATATCTTACTATAATAGACCAAGATAAAAATTCTAAAAGAATTATAAATCAACTTATAAAAAATATCGAGTTGTTCCAATATAAGTATAAGTTTGACTAAATAGAATTTTTAAATATAAATGAAAATGATTAAGTTATTTTAAAAGATACACAGATATAATAAAAAATATATACATATAAGGAAACAAATTAATGAAACTTTACATATATGCCCAAAGCGGTCACGCTTTTGGACTAGAAAAAGTAAGAAAAGCATCAGTAATAGCAAAAAAACTAGAAAAATATAATCCAATATTAGCTACAGCTGATTACAGAGCAGCTACTTATGCAAAAGAGCACTTAGGTGTAAAAAAAGGTGTAGGGATAGATGTACTTACAAATCTTCCTCATATGATGAACAGAGGTGATTTTTTAGTATTTGATAGTAATGAAGCCAGTGATTTTACAAAAGAGCATATGGAGGATTTTTGTTCACTTTTATATGAAGTAGGTAATTCCAATCTTAGTTCAATTATTGTTGATGATTTTTATAAAGACTCAACAAAAGATGATCATAGTATAGAAAAACTTTTTTATTATGGTGATGATGATTATACAAATATACTTTTAAATCAGGCAAAAGAGGAGCAAACAAAACATAATTTGCCTTTACTTATGGGACATTATATGTTTTTAGGTGATGAGGATAAACTAAAACCATTTTTCTCTTTGATTATTGATGAAGAAGAATACAATGATACTATAAAAGAATCAAAAAATATACTTACAGGTTCAGAACAAACTGCACTTGAAGCAATAGCAAATAACTCTAATGTTGTTTTATTAAAAAGAGATGATAAAGAGTATATCCATCTTGATCTATTAAAAGATTGCAATGTACCGATTATAGATAAAAATGAGAAATCTTTAGATAAGATATTTAATGAATTTGATACAATTTGTCAAAATTATCCACAAATCAAAAGAGATATTTTTAATCAATTTGATATTGATATAAAAAATATCTTAGAAGATCTTTCAAAATTTGATAAACTAATTGAGATTACAAAACATCAAATTTTACCCCAAGATATGAATGTTTAATCAACCAAAGGCTTTGCCTTTGGATTTCTTTGTTTTTTTAATTCCATATCTACAAAACCATCGATATCTTGTTTTTTTGTAAATGCCAAAGTTGATTTTCTTCTATTTGGTAGTAATCTTTCATAAATATACAAACCATTCTCACTCATACCTAATCTAATTGGTGTTGCTATAGAATATGTAGTTATTATTGCATCACTACTTAATATATTTTTTATAGTTCCAAAATACTCTAATGTCCATAGTTCCTTATTTACATCACTACTAAATGCATCTTGATAGACTATATCTATATTTTTAAGTGTTTTTATATAATCTCTTGCATCACCAAAACAGATCTCTATACAAAATTTATCATCATTATAGTAACCATTAGTAACCACTTCTTTTATAATATTTTTTATTGATTCAAACTCTTTTGGATACTCAAATTCTATTAAATTTTCAACTAACTGTTTATCTAATTCAGGTGAATATATATTTAATTTTATATCTAAATTATTTTTTAGTACATAATAAACTGTAGTAAATGTATTATATCCAAGACCAAAACATATATCTAATATATTTAACTCTTTTTTATTTTTATGATAACTCAATGCAGGTATTATATGTTTTTGTAAAGTCTCAAATATCGCTCCATCTTCAAGTGAATGAAAATGTTGCTCATATTTATTTGAATATAATGTAGATGATCCATCTTTTGTAACTATATGTTTTATATTTTCTATATTACAATCCTGCATCCCACATATGCATCTTTTTTGCTACTACTAAGTGATGATCATCAAAAAGATCTATCTCATTTATAGCTAAAAAATTTGATCTATCTAATAACTCTTTAATACTATATAGTTCAATATCTTTTTTATTGCAGATGACTACTATTTGAGATGAGTTTTCCAATGAGTGATATACTAGTTTTAATATCTTCTCTTTATATTCACAATGTTGTAAAACATCACTTAATATTGCATATTCATAATCTCTTGTTTTAGTTTTAAATCTAGCACATCCACCATCATCTTTAAAATTTTGATAATTTAATATTCCATCATTTTTTTCTACTAGTTTTTGTAAAATCTGTTTAATTTCATCCATCCCATTATCTAAATGTAATACAGCTAAATTTGGGCTATCTTGAAATATTGTTTTAAAAAGTTCTAATTGATTAGCCATCTAAAATCTTTTTACCAATTTAATTACTCCTAGTTTTGAGTTACTGTATTGATATAGATATGTATTTGAGTATATTTCAACACCAAATATAAATCTATAATCACCTATATATTTAGTTTTAATACCAAAAGTAAATTTATTCACTCTATCCTCTTTTACTGCTTTATATGTCAATAACGGATTTTGTGCTTCACCCTCTAAAAAATAGTTTTTACTTATATGTTTTGTTTGCGCACTGGCATATATATCAAAAGAACTATCTGTATTTACATTTAAATCGATACCCATTCCATAGTTTTGAATAATATTTCCTGTTTGTAACTCTATATATGGATTAATACTTATATTTTCAGTTGGATTATATTTATATTGAAGTTTTGTACTTAGTATATATGCAAAATCTTTTTCCATTTGGGTATCCCAACCATAATACTTATTTGCATCAATAATAGTATGTACAGCATCACTTGCATCTTTTGCAAGAGAATCATCTCCAACTGTACCAATATCCAACCTAACCATACTATTGATATTATTTGTTATATTAAAGTTTTTTTCAATTCCCAAATAAAGCCATCCAGCATATGGGTGTTGATTTGCACTTGGATATGTTTCGTTATAATATATTGGAGTATATATATCTTGTCCTAAATATATTTTATACGCTTTTGATGATGGAATATAACTAAGTTCAAACCCTGAAGTATAATCTTTATCATCTCCATCAAAAAAAACATCATTTTTAAACTCTACAGAAACTTCAGAATATGCTTTATTGTTACTTGCATACCCTAAAGATATAAGAGCAAATAGTAAAAATATATATTTGTACATACTAGATACCTAGTTTATTCATCTTTTTTTCACTTAAAAATAGTTTTTTATTATCCATAATTCCTATCTTATTTGCTAAAACATCTTTTGCAATCTGTTTTGCCTGTTTTAAAGAATGCATTTTGTATGTACCACATTGGTAGATATTAAGCTCTGGTATATCTTTTTTTCTTTTTACTTTTAATACATCTTGTAGTGCTTTTTTCATCGCTTTTGCGACTTTTTTTTCATCTGGATTACCAAGTACACTCATATAAAATCCTGTTCTACACCCCATAGGTGAACAATCAATCACTTCAACTTTTTTTGAATTTAGATGTTCTCTAATAAATCCTGCAAAAAGATGTTCTAGTGTATGAATCCCTTTTGAGCTCATCAAATCTTTATTTGGTTTGTAAAATCTTAAATCAAACACTGTAATTATATCTCCACAAGGTGATTTCATCGTTTTTGCAGTTCTCACTGCTGGTGCTGGCATTTTTGTATGATCAACTCTAAAACTATCTAATAACGGCATATTTATCCTTTTTATTTAAATAAAAAAACCTCTACAAAACTTGCAGAGGTTTTTTTTAGATTAAGACACAAGTTTATACTCGTGCTTCTTCTCTTCTTTGCAGATACTCCCATTGAGCATCTACTCTTTTTTGCCACTCATCTATAATATATTCATATTGAGGTTTAAATAAGTGTTTAAATCTTGGTTGAACTGCTAAGTAATCTCTAACAGGAACAATATTTTTTGGTCTGTAAGTGATATTTAACTCTTTTCCATCAATGATCTCATATAATGGGAATACTAATGAATCAGTAGCCATATCTGATACTTCAATAGTTTGGTGCATTGGGAACTTCCACTCAGTAGTACAAGCACTCATAGCATTTATATATACAAAACCTTTAGTATCAAAACCTTTATGGATCTTTTTAACCATATCTTTCCATTTATTTGGAGCGATTTGAGCTACATATGAAGCACCATTTGAAGCCATGATCTGCATCATATCTTTTTTATTTTGCTTCATACCATAACTATCAGATCCAGCAGGTGCAGTTGTAGCAGATGCACCAATTGGTGTAGATCCACTTGCTTGTCCACCAGTATTTGCATATACTTCATTATCTAAACATACATACATCATATCATGACCTCTGTCACAACATCCTGATATCCATTGAAATCCAATATCATAAGTAGCACCATCTCCACCAAATGCAACAAATTTTGGTTCTGGTGCATCTGCAGGAATTCTACCTTTTCTTCTTAAAGCTTTATTAGCAGCTTCTGCCCCTGCAACTGCAGTTGAACCGTTTTCAAATCCAATATGGATCCAAGAACAATCCCAAGATGTGTGAGGGTAGATTGCTGTACATACCTCAAGACATCCAGTACTAGCACCTACTACTAAGTTATCGTTAGTAGCATTTAGAATCTCTCTTACAATAATAGAGTGAGCACAACCTGGACATAGTACATGAGCTCCCTCAAATCTTTCAGCAGCTGTTGAGAAAGATTTTAAGTTTTTAATTTCTCTGTTTCCTTGTGGTATACCACAACCACCGTTTAAACTACAACCCATCTTATTTCCCCTCTACATTAAAGTATTTAAGTTCTGGACCTCTTACACCAATCCATCTTTGAATTGGACCATTTAGTTTTCCAGCATTTAGCTCTTCTTGAGCAGTTTGATAAATCTCTTCAAGCTCAACAACAGTCATATCTCTTCCACCTAAACCGTAAATTACATTACTCATAAGAGGACGAGCTTGTGTATTAATAAGTGCAGATGAAACATCTTGGAATAAAATACCAAGTTGCCCACCAGGTGCACTTCTATCCATACATACTACAGCTTTTGCATTTTGTAACATTGAAGCTAATTTTTCTACTTGAGTTGGTCTAAATACTCTTGGCATTAATACACCAGCTTTTATACCTTTTTCTCTCATATTGTCTGCAGCAATTTGTGCAGTTTCAAAAGTAGTTCCAAGACATACAATTACAACATCCGCATCATCAAGTTTATACTGCTCTATAAAGTTGTATTTTCTTCCAGATATTTTTTCAAACTCTTCAAATACCTCTTCTATAACTTTTACAGATTTCATCATAGCATCATTTTGTTTTGCTTTATGTTCCATATGCCAATCAGATTCAGTTTGAACACCATGTGTTACTGGTTTATCAAAATTTAACATAGAGTTAACTTCTAAATACTCACCAACAAACTCTCCAGCAACTTCATCACTTAAAGGGTGAACATTTTGTGCCGTATGTGATGTCATAAATCCATCTTGATTTGAGATAACTGGAAGTCTTACATCTTTATGTTCACCAATTTTAAATGCACATAAAGTTAAATCATAAGCTTCTTGTGGATTACAAGCATCAAGTGATATCCATCCAGATTGATTTGTAAGATACATATCAGAGTGGTCACCATTTACATTCAGTGGTGCTGCTAATGCTCTATTTACAAGACATAAAACAATTGGCATTCTCATACCAGCTGCTTGATAAAGAACCTCTATCATAAGTGCCAAACCTTGTGATGCAGTTGCTGTTGCTACTCTAGCTCCAGCTGCAGCTGCACCAACACATCCTGACATTGCAGCATGTTCAGATTCAACAATTACAACTTCACCATCTACATAACCATTTGCATGAAAAGTTGCATAACCTTCCACTGTACCAGTTGAAGGTGTAATAGGATAAGCTGAAACTACATCAACACCAGCTTGTCTCAAAGCTTGAGCATTTGCATAGTTACCATCCCATACTTCAACTTCATTTAATTCCATTATTTTTTTATTTTGTGCCATGGATTATTCACCTTTCTTTTTTTTCTCTGGCCATTGAGTCAGAGCATCTTCATTTTTTGTGTTCTCATCAAACATTACTAATGATTTTGGATTTGTTGGACATACTTCAGAACAGATTCCACACCCTTTACAGTGATCATAATCTATCCCTACCATCTCTTTGTTTCTTGAAATGATAGATGTATCAGGACAATATAACCAACAATTTTGACAATCAATACAAAGATCAACTTGCCATACTGGTTTTACTACTCTCCAGTCACCAACATATTTGTTCATAGAGTTTGTTTCAGCTACATTTCTATCTTCAGGTAATACATTAACTACTGTGTGATCAATTTCACCTTCAAAAGAATAACACGCAGCTCCAGGAACCAATTCATCCCAACCCATATCCCATATAGATTTTTCGAACGCATCTCTTCCTTTGTATAATTTTGTTGTTACATCACTATGTTGTGCCATTATATTCTCCTATTGTACTTCATCATATGCACGCTGAATTGCCAACATATTTGCATCTATAATTTTTTGAGGTAATTTTTTAAGAACTTTTTTCATAGCTTCTTTAAAATCTTCAATATCAAACATTCCACTAATCTTCATAAATGCACCAAGTACTGGTGTATTTGGAATTGGTCGTCCAATTGTTTCTTGTGCAATTTTCAAGCAATCCACTACAAATACTCTATCCTCTATACCTTGGATTGCAGGGATTAAAGAGATAAGTTCATCTTTACTTAAATGTGAAGTGATAATATATTTTGTAGTATCTTTTCCATATTGTGTAATATCATCTGTAAATGCTAAACCTGGATCAATTACGAAAACATAGTCTGGATGCATATATTTTTCATGATTGACAATTTTTTTATCATCTATTCTATTGTAGGCAGTCATTGATGCCCCTCGTTTTGCTGAACCATAAAAGGCAAAAGCTTGTACCTCTTTACCAGTTTCAGCAACAACCGAACCTAAACCTTTAGCACCTGTAACAGCACCTTGACCAGCTCGACTATGCCATCTAATCTCTAGCATAATATCTCCTTAAATCTTATTAATTAAATTATCGTAGTTAAATTTTAGGTAATTACAACTTATACTTACCTTTTACTATTTAGCTTATTTCTCAATATAGCAAAATCATAACATAATACTAACATTTTATTATATAATCTACCGCTTCATAAGCGTTATTTACGATGTTTTGAGTATAGTGTTTCAATTCTTCACTATTGCCATATCCACATGTTACACCTACAGAATTTATACCTGCATCATTAGCAGATATTAGGTCAAGTTTTGTATCTCCAACCATCCATATATTGGAGTTTGTTTCAATGTTTATATCCATTTGCTCCAAAGCTTTATATATTGGTTCTGGATGTGGTTTTGGATTTTCTACATTTTCTCTACCTATTAGGCACTCAAAATAGTGCATAATACCCATATGCTCTAACAACTCTTTTGAGTATAATCCTGTTTTTGTAGTTACCACTCCAAGCCTTGCATATTTTGAAGCTAATTCAACTGCTTCAATAGCATTTGGTAAAAGTTGAGTTTGCTGTTTTGATATAACTCTATATCTTAATTTGTAACTATCCACAAAATCCCAAACTTTATGCTTGTCTACACCCAAATTTGCAAACATTATATCAAGGGGATAACCTATATGCTTTTTTATATCCTCATCATTACCATCAAATTTAAAATTTTGTTCCTTAAAAGCGTGATAAAATGTACTTACTATTGCATCTGTTGAATCAATCAAAGTTCCATCTAAATCAAATAATATTACTAAATCTTTTTTCATTATACCTCTTTATTTTATCCAATCTTTTTGATTATGCATTATTCCCAAAAATGTTGGTTCTATATTTTTTATTTTACTGTTTACTACTGTTATTGAATTTGGTATATACAAAAACAGATATGGATAATCCTGACTGATTAATTTAAATATTTTTTTATATATCACTGCAAGTTTTTCCAAATCAACAGTTTTAGAACCAAGATCAATCAGCCTGTCAACCTCACTATTGTGATAACCAACCAGATTAAATCCACCCTTTTTATCTGATTTACTATGCCAAATAGAATAAGCATCTGGCATCAAAGATAAACCCCATCCAAGAAGTATTGCATCAAAATTTCTTGGATGTACTATTGTATTTAAAAAAGCTTGCCACTCCATCACTCTTATACTCATCTTAACACCAACTTTTTGAAGCTGATATTGCATAATTTGTGCTGCATTTACCCTAATTGAATTATTTGCATTTGTTACTAGTTCAAACTCAAAAGGGTGATTTTCATCATATCCCAACTCTTTTAATAATTGCTTTGCTTTTTTGATATTTTGAACTGCTTTTGGCGCATCTTCATTATATGCAAAAGTTCCTGGTAAAAATGGACCATTACAAACTTTACCATGTCCAAAAAACAATATATCAACCATCTGTTTTCTATCTAGTGCCAAAGATAATGCTTCTCTGATTTTTTTATTTTTGAATTTCTCTTTTTTTAGGTTAAATCCCATATAGGTATAACCAAAACTTGGCTTTTCAATTATCTTATAATCTTTTTTAAATTTTTCATCTATTTGTCTATCTACTTGGATGGGAGTTAATCCACCAATATCCAACATATTTTGTTTAAGCATTAAGAAGGCTGTTGTAGGATCTGGCAAAAATTTATATAATATCTGATCAATCTTTGCTCTGCCTTCAAAATAATCATCAAATGCTTCAAGTTTTATATCTGAAGATATTTTAAATGTTTTAAGTTTATATGATCCTGTTCCTATTGGATTTTTGTTAAATTTACTTCTCATAATATCTTTTTCATCTTTTAGAATATGATATGGCAATATTCCACCCATCCAGATATTCAATGCTTTAAAATATGGCTCTTTGTATTTTATTTTTATTGTAAAATCATCAATAATCTCTAACGATTTTACCTTTTTAAAACTATCACTTTGTGGGGTAAAAACTTTAGGTGATAAAATAGTATTATATGTAAACAGTACATCTTGTGCAGTAAATTTAGCTCCATCATGCCATTTTACATTTTGTTTTAATTTTACAATCAGTGTTGTTTCATCTGTAAATTGATAGCTTTTTGCCAAGTCACATACAATTTTTCCATTTTTATCATATTTAAACAATCCGTTAAATATCCAATTGGCTATCTCACTGCTTGCACTATCTGTTGCAAGAATAGGATTTATTCTGCTTGGATTTGATGATATTGATAAATTTAGTGTAGAACAATATGATGTTGTAAATAAAAATATAAGAGTAAGTAAAAATTTCATATGCAATTGTAGTGTTTTTTTGCATAAAAAAAGCCAAAGAGAAAACTCTTTGGCTTGAATAAAAACAAAAGAGCGATTATCTCTTTGAGAATTGTGGGCTTCTTCTTGCTTTTCTTCGACCTGGTTTCTTTCTCTCTACTGCTCTTGCATCTCGAGTTAATAAACCGTATGGTTTTAAAATTGTTCTAAATTGCTCATCATAAGCAACTAAAGCTCTACTAATACCATGTCTAGCAGCATCAGCTTGAGCTGAATAACCACCACCAAGTGTAGTAATTTTAATATTTACAGAAGTTTCTTGTTTAGATACTTCTAGTGGTTGCATTAATCTTTTTTTAATAGCTTCATGACCACCAAGCCATGCATCTAAAGATTGACCATTGATAATAATTTCACCTGTACCGTTTTCTAACCAAACTTTAGCGATAGCACTTTTTCTTCTACCTGTTGCGTATACTTTTGCCATTTATTATTATCCTTTAATTTGAGCAGTGTGTGGGTGTTCACTACCTGCATATACTTTTAATTTTTTAAGCATTGCTTTTCCAAGTTTTGTTTTTGGAAGCATACCTCTTGTTGCTAGTTTGTATAACTTTTCAGGGTTTTCAACTAACATATCTGCCATTTTGTGAGTTTTAGTACTACCAAAGTATCCTGAGTGCGTATAGTAGTTTTTATCTTCTAATTTTGCACCTGTAAATTTTGCTTTTGAAGCATTTATAATAATCACATTGTCTCCACAATCAACATGTGGTGTAAAGTATGGTTTATTTTTACCTCTAAGTGCTGTTGCTACTTCAGTAATAATTCGACCAAAAACTTTATCTGTTGCATCTACTACTATCCAATCTCTTTGGATATCAGTAGCTTTTACCATTTTAGTAAATTTCATCTGTTATTTCTCCGATTCATAATTGAAATGGGATAATAGTAGAATTATTATTAAGGATAGCTTAATTTAAGCAATATTTAATTATAAAAAACTTAATTTCAGTAATTTTTCAGTTTATTAGTTGATTTTATGCTTGACATCGATAATTTTTTTGGTTAGAATTTAAATACTTATACAAATTGTAAAGGAATAACTATGAACTATGAAGTTGTACTACCAATAGCTGGATTTGAAAATGAAAAATCATTTACATATGAAAAAATGGATGATTACTTCTCTTTAATAAAATCAGAAGAATCAGGTATAGAGTTAAAGCTAATGAATTTTAATGCTTTAAGTAATCTATCTTTTGAACTAGAAAAACAGTATATTGATGCATTGGATATAAAAGATTCTAGTGAAATATCGATATATTATGTATTTGTAATACAAAATCCAATTAAAAATTCTGTATTAAATATGTATGCTCCTATTATATTCAATAAAAGAAGCAAAAAGATGGCACAAGTACAACTTGACCTATCACAATTAGGACTTGAAACGATTGAAGAGATGCTTCCAGGTATCTAAATTATATCTCTTTTTCTAGTTGATTACTGATACTAATTAGCTTCTCTAATTGTTCTATTGTGATATTATTAAAATCCAATAGTTCAATAGAGTTTAGGGTATCAGCTAATCTTTGTGTTTGAACACATATATCATGTAACATCTCAAGATGTTTTTTATTTGGATTTTCCAATTGCTCTTGCTCAAGTTCAATTAAACTGGCATTTAAAGATATTAAATGCAAAGGTTGTTTCCAATGGTGAGAAATAGATGTGATCATCTTTAATACTACATCAAGTTTTTCTTTGTTTGCTTGTATCTTTCTAAGTTCTATCGCACTTTTATGCTCTTGAACTTTTTTTACTTCATAATTTAAAATTCTAAAAAATTTATCTATATCAACAATTGGTTTATTTATAAAAGAATTAACTCCAATATCTATTGCTTCTTTTAATACTTCTGTATTATCTAGTGCAGTTAATAATATAATAGATTGCATATCATCAATTCTCTTTATTGCATGACTCATTTGCAATCCATCCATATATGGCATACGAATATCACTTAGAACTATATCTGGTTTTTTCTCCTTATATAATTCTAAACCCTCTTCACCATTTGATGCAATATAAAATTCATTTACTTCATCCTCTAATAGATTTTTCATATATTCTTGCATATCACTATTATCTTCTACATACAATAAATTAATTTTGTCTAACATCTATTTATAAAATCCTTTTACATGTTCTAAAAATTCTTGAGGATTTTTATATCCAACCAGTTTTGCACTGTCTATCTCTTTACCATTTTTATCCCAAAAAATAATTCCAGGAGGTCCAAAAAGATTAAACTTCTTTAGAAGATCTTTATCCTCTTGTGTATTTTTAGTTGTATCAACTTGAAGGAGTGTAAACTTACTTAAAAAATCTATTACATCTTTATCTTTAAATGTACTCTCTTCAAGCTCTTTACAAGATATACACCAATCAGCATAAAAATCAAGCATAATTGGTTTTTTTGTATTTTTTACTATATTTTCCAATTCTTGAACCGTTTTTACTCTTTGAAATTTTATCACATGAGATAGTTTTACATCTTTTCCAACATATTCAAGTGGATTTATCGGATTTTTTGCTCCACTTCCTGCTCCCATAGCCAATACAAAACCGTATGAGAATAAAATCAATGCAAATATTTTACTAATTAAATTTGATGACTTTGATACATACCATGCACTGCCTATAAATAGAAGTGACCACAATATCATAGTAGCCATAGCTGGTATAATTCGCTCAACCATCCATATAGCAACACCAAGCATAACTACACCAAATATTTTAGATATAGTATCCATCCAACCACCAGGTTTTGGCATAAACTTTCCAGCTCCTGCTCCTACAAGAAGTAAAGGTGCTCCCATACCCAAACTCATCACAAATAATGCTGCTCCACCTAAAAGAGCATCCCCTGTTTGACCTATATATACCAAAGCACCTGCAAGTGGAGGAGCTACACAAGGTCCTACAATCAATGCAGATAAAAATCCCATAATGGCAATTCCACTGTATCCTTGCTTTTTCTCTCCATCTTGAGACACTTTATTTAGTTTATTTTGCCATGATTGTGGAAGTTCCAATTTAAAATATCCAAACATAGAAAAAGCAAGAGCTACAAAAACTCCAGCAAAGATTACTAAAACTACTGGATTTTGAAGTGCAGCTTGTAAATTTGCTCCAAACAATCCTGCAAGAACCCCTGCTATTGTGTATGCAACACTCATAGCCAATACATAGATTAATGATAAGAACATCCCTTTTTTGGCACTCATATTTTTACCATCTCCACTATGAGAAACTATAATACTTGATAAAATAGGGATCATAGGAAATACACAAGGAGTTAAAGCAAGCAGTAATCCAAATACAAAAAAAGTACCTAATACAATAAATATATTACCATCTTTTAATGTTTGAGCAATTGTATCTGATTCATTTTTTTGTTGTTTTGCTTCATCTACTTTCTTTGCAACTTGTTGAGTTGTTTGAGTTGTTTGTTTTTTAAGTGCTGTTCCTTTAAAAACCTTACTCATAGGCTGATAACAAAGCCCTGCACTAGAACAACCTTGAAAATTAAAAATCACCTCATAAGGTTTATCACCTGCTATTGTGGCTATTAAAGTTTTAGGAACTTCTATATTCATAGAATCAAAATGAACCATAAAATCATGAAAATCTATTGGTTTTCTTATTCCAAGTTTATCAGTAATATCTACAGATTTGTCAGTTTTTATTTCAACTTTTAACTGCTCATCATATATATAAATATCTTTTGCAAGTTTAAGATCAAAAATAACAGCTTTATCATTTTGTGTTATTGATGTTTTAAAAGCCTGTTCAGGTTCTAAAAAATCATTTTGTGCAAAAAGTATAGATATTAAACTGATCCATAAAAATATTTTTTTTAACATAATACTTCTTACTTAGCTTTTGATGCATCTTGCAATGCACTTATTACATCTTCCAAATTATCAAAAGGGATATGTGTTTTCCACTCTACATCTTCACCGTTTAATGCAATACCAATACTAATAACATCATCACTTCCAGCACCATATGGTTCAATAACTTTTGCTATAGAGATTATCCCATTTTTTGTCCCAGCTAAGGGGATTCTTTTCAATTCAACAGAGTTTGACATAGTTTATCCTTTTATTTGTTTTTATTATAAAACATTTCCCACTATTGTTCCAAAGTTTACCTTTTTATTAACTAAATCATTTAAGTTAATTAAATCTTTTTCCCAAACTATAACAACAGTAGAACCCATCTTAAACCAACCTATACAATCACCTTTTTTAAGTGTTTGGTTTTCATATTCATAAACTTTGATTTGTGTTTCATCACTATTTGTTTGAACTCTTGGTTCAAACTCAAACACCATTTGACCAACATTTAAAGCTCCAACAAAAACCATATAAAATATTTTACCATCTTTTGTAACACATTCAAGTATAACTCTCTCATTTTGTACAAATAGATCTTTTTCTTTTCTTAAATATGTAAAGTTTACAGGATACAAAACCCCAGGTACATGTATAAGTTTTGTTATTTTACAATCATAACTTACATGGTATCTGTGATAATCTTTTGGTGAGAGATAAAAATTCATAAAATCTCCACCAATAACTTTTTGTAGATTATCTTTATCTATATGGTTTGTTAATAACTTTTCAACATCATAACTCATCCCTTTTATCTGCATAAGGGTAGTTTGATTTAAAACACCAGCTTCACTTATAAAACTATCTGCAGGTGAAATAAAGTTTTTATGACTTGTATCTATATCTCTTGGCTTAACTAATGCTCTAGTAAACAATGCATTTAAAGTATTATATTGACTTGGATCTTTAAATTCACTCATATCAAGACCCATTATTTTTACATACCCATTATTTATAATATTTTGTATAAATTTAGGAAATTGCTTATTTGCAAATTTCCCAAAAACTCTTGAAATCCTATTTGTTATATGCATCTACAATTCCTTTTGGTAATAACACTATTAATTTTCCTTTCTCTTTCATAACTCCTGCCATTTGACCAGCTTCATCTCCACTTCCAAAATAGAAATCTGCTCTTATTTTACCTTTTATAGCTCCACCAACATCAGCTGCAACAGTAAGTAAATTCATATCCTTTTTTGTAACTGGATTTTTTGTTTGTATAAATACAGGCAAACCAAGAGGAATATATCTTCTATCTACTGCAATATTTCTATTTGCTACTAATTCAATACCTAAAGCTCCTGTTGCACCTTTATTCCCTTCTTCAAAAAATATATAACTTTTATTTAGGTTCAAAATTTCATCAACTTCTTTAGGGTGTTCTTTTAGCCATTTTTTAATACTTTGCAGTGATACTTCTGATTTTTTTAACGCTTTTCTTTTTATAAGAGCTTTCCCTATGGCATAATAACCTCTACCATTTTGAGCAGCATAGTTTATATTGATTATCTCATTATTTTGTAGTTTCACTTTACCAGAACCCTGAATATGCATAAAGAACAGATCAATTTTATCATCTACATAACAAATTGGTTTTAAATTTTTCTCTTTAGGGATATCTTTACGCTCTGGATATCTTACAAGTTTATTTCCTACAACTTTACCTCTTATTTTCATCCCTTTTAACTGTGGAAACTCTGTAACATCTACAGTAATTAGATTTGATGGAATTTTATATATAGGATATTTAAATCTTTTTGTTTTTTGTAAACTTCCATTTAAAATAGGCTCATAATACCCAGTAATCAAACCTTTATCACTTCCATCTTTATTCAATAATTTATATATATAAAAATTATTCATAAAAAACTCTTTTGCATCATCTGCTTCAAAAGCTTTTTTACAAACATCTCTTAACAATAACTTTCTTTTTGAAGCTCTACAATCTTTTACAAAAACCTTTAAAGCTTTTTGTAAATCATCAGCTTCAAAACCATCAATTTCACTAAATTCAATCTGTTTTAAGTGTGCTTTTGAAAACTTTTTAAACTGTACAAAATCTTTTTGAGTCTCTTGTTTTACAATTGATTGCTTTTTTATAGGCTTTTTTTCTTGAACTGTTTGTTTGGTTATTGGCTTTTTTACAGGCAACTGGCTTTGTGTACAACCTGCTAAAAACAAAACAAATAATGCTAAAACTATAGTTTTCACTCAGATAACTCTTGTTTTAATTTCTCTTGATTTAACTTCTTAATAACAGTATCATATATTTTATGAACCCTATCCTCTTCCATATTCAACTCTTTACAAATTGTAGCATTATCTACGCCATCTTCTTTTAATAAAAAAGTTTTTAACTCTTTTTTTGTCAATCTTTTTTTCAATACTGCCATAATATCATCTTCATTTTCAAGAAGAGGTTGCTTTAATATCTTTATATGTTTTTCTATACTTTTTATTATATCCATTTTATATCCATTGTTTTAATTTTTCTATATCATCATAACTTGTCATATCAAGTTTTACAGGGGTGATTGAAACAAAATTATCATCTACTGCTTCAAAATCACAACTTTTATCATCACTACTTTGCCATACAAGAGGATGAAGTCCTATCCAGTAATACTCTTCACCTCTTGGATTATAGTGTTTATGTGTATCATTTCCATACTCTCTATATCCGGCTTTTGTAATTTTTATCCCTTTACACTGCTGTATTGAAACAGGAGGTACATTTATATTTAAAAGTTTTCTTTTACCTAGAGGGAATTTCCCTGATTTAATCTTTTGAACAATATCAACTATAATTTTTTTAGCTAATGCAAAATCCCAATCATTTTTTATCTTGGAACAATTATCCTTACAAACTTGTGAAATAGAAATAGCACTAACACCTTGTAATACAGCTTCCATAGCACCTGCAACAGTTCCACTATAAGTAATATCTTCACCCATATTAGCACCAATATTAATACCACTTATTACCAAATCAGGTCTACCTTTTTGCTCAAAAAGGTTATTTAAAGAGATAAATATACAATCACTTGGTGTGCCATCATCTATTTTATAAAAATCTTCTTCAACACAAACCACACGAAGAGGTTTATCCAAAGTTAAAGAGTGTCCACATGCTGATTTATTAAGTGCAGGAGCAACAACAGTCAATTTTGCAATAGGTTTTAAAGCTTCTATCAATGCACTAAAACCTACAGCATCATAGCCATCATCATTTGTAAGTAAAATATGAAACATACAACCCCTTAAATTTTATTATCTAAAGGATTATATCTAATTGTCTCTTAGTAAAGTTTATATTAAAAGCTTTCCCATTCATCATCATCACTATTTGATGATACTATTTTTTGTGTAGGAGTTTTTTCTATTTTATTATTGACTTTTGTCTCTTGTTTTGTATATTTTGGAATTACTGGTTTTTCTATAGTCTGTACAGTTTTTTTAATACCTAATGGTTTTGCCTTTACATTCTCTTTTCCAACAAACTCTTTCTCATTTACTTTTATAACTGTTTGTTTTGCATATTGATCCTCTTCAAAAGCGATCTCATGTGTTTGACTGGCAATTGCAGCAATCTCTTGAGTTTGTTTATCTAAAGTACCAATTGCATCATTAATCTGTTCTATACCAGCTTGTTGCTCTTTACTAGCTTTTTCAACATTTGAAATCAGTTCAATAGTATTTGCAACATTTTCATTTAGTTCATGATATCCAGATATCATCTTATCTGCTATTGTTTTTCCATCATTTGCTTTTGTTGTTGCATTCTCTACTAAGTTTTTAATCTCATTTGCAGCTTCAGCTGATCTACTTGCAAGATTTCTTACCTCTTGAGCAACTACAGCAAATCCTTTTCCAGCTTCACCAGCAGTTGCAGCTTCAACTGCAGCATTTAAAGATAATATATTTGTTTGAAATGCTATTTGATCAATTACACTAATAGCTTCATTAATTGCTGTTACTTCTGTATTTATCTCATCCATTGCTGTTGTTGTTTGAGTAGCCAGTTGCTCACCATCTTTTGCTGAATTTGTTAACTGCGTAGCATATGAAGACATTTGAACTATACTATTTGTTGTATCTGTTATATTTGATGTAATCTCTTCAAGAGCAGCAGCTGTTTGCTCCAATGAAGCAGCAGATGAGTTAGCATTTTTACTCAAAATACTAACATTTTCAAGTAACATATCACTACTTGCATCAAGAGTTAATCCACTCTCTTTATCCTCAATTAACATTTGGGTAATTGTATCTCTTAAATTATTTATATCTTTCACTAAAACTTCAAAAACACCACCAGGTTCTATATCGTCCAACTTTAATACAGGTCTATAATCATTTTTTGCATATTGTTCTAAGATCACATTTACATCTACAAAATGTTTTTTCGTAGCTTTAATCATCATATTTATATAATCTTTTAGTTTATTTAACTCTTTACTAGATGTAGTTGATTTTATCTCATCACTATACCACCCTTTAGTAACTCTTTTTATAACCTTTTCAGCTTCTTGTACTAATATTTCATCCTCTTTTGCTGCTTTGTGTTCATTTTCAAATTTTTTAAACACTTCATCAAAAATTTTATATTCACTCGCCCAAGATGTATCAATATTTGTTTTATCATCTTTGCCTAAGCTAATATTTTGAAGCTTCTTAAGTATTTTTTTTGATAAGTTTCTACCATGAGTATGCTCATCCATTTCATGAATAACAATAACCAAAGCAACAACTATTTGAATAATTTGACTATATAGGTTATCTGTTAAAATAAGAGCATTAAGTAACAATAATACAATTCCAACATAATGAGTTAAACTCATTCTAAAATATAGTGATTTAAACATTAACAATCCTTTATGTCAACATTTTACTATATAAATAATTAAATATCTCTTGAAATTATAATTTTTTTGTAATAAAAAAGATGGCTTCAAAAGCCACCTTTTTAGGGGTTAACAAGAAGGAACATTTCCTGAATCGTTAGCATATTCTTTAAAGAAGTCGTAGTAATGAGGTAAAAATTTCTCTTTTACTTTTTTTACATTAGGACAAAGTTTCATAATTTCATCTGCAAGTTTTCCAGAATCATTAATCTCTTCCCACTCATCTTGTGAATGTTTTGCAGCCATTTTAGCTCCAGTGAACCCACAAGCTCCTTTTAACTTTTTAGAATAAAGTTTTTGCCCTTTTACTGCATCTGCGCTTGCAGCTGTTGTACTTAATGCCAGCATCAATCCAGCTGCAGCTAGTATACTTAATAGTTTTTTCATAATATCAACCTAAAATTACTTTTGAGAAGCGATAAACTCAGATACAGCTTTAATATCTTCTGCACTCATAGATGCAACTTGACCTTTCATCACACCCTTCATAGCTCCACCATAAGATCCATCTTTGTATCCATTTAGAGCTTTTTCAACTTTTGCTGCATCCCATCCAGCAACTACTTGTGATTTACCAAGAGCTTTTTTCTCAGCTTTTGCACCATGACACCCTGCACATTTTTTATACAAAGCCGCACCATCTGCAGCGAATAATGTTGTTGCTCCTAAAACCGCTAAACCTAATAAAACTTTACTTGTTGTTTTCATTTTGTACTCCTTAATTTTAATTACAATAGAAGTATAAAATATAATTGTGTAATGATTGTGAAACTATTTTAACTTTCCAAATACTTTATATTTATCCCAATAAATTTCAAGTGCTTCATCTAATTGTTTATCATTAAGTTTTGTTGGTTTTTTAATCCCAAATCTATTTATAAAAGCATCGGGCATGATAGTGTGTTGTTTTGTTGGAATTTTCAAATAGTTTTTCATAGCAGCTTTAACATTTGTTTTACTGCTGTATTTTAGTAAATATCTGTAAAAATATTTATCTATACTTACAGGTATTTTTTTATGACAACTTACACAATTTTTTTCATAAATATTACTAGCATTTAAACTTATAACAATCGTTAAAACTACAAACATAAACTTTACCATGATATTATCACCTTTGTACCTTGCTCTAGTTTTGATTTTATATCTATATGCAGTTTATATTCATCACATATTAGTTTAACTATATTTAATCCTATACCAAATCCACCAACACTTTTATCAAACCTTGAATATCTGTCAAACATCAATTCAATATTATCTTGAGATATTCCCCTTCCACTATCTTGTACATAAAAATAGTTTTTTGAAAGTTTTATATCTATAGTTCCACCAATTTTATTATATTTTATGGCATTTGATATAAGATTGTCTATAAGTTTTGATATCTTTTTTTGATCTATATTTAGTACTGTATCCTCTTTTAGATCAGTTTTTATTGTGATTTTTTTAACACTTGCAAGTGTATTAAAATACTCTACTCTTTGCTCTATTATTGTTTTTAGATTTATATCTTGATTATTAGATATTATCTTATTATCCAAAATCAAATATGTAAGATCATCATAAATATTTGAGATTGTTTTAGCACCTATATCTATACGATTTATTTTTTTAATAAGTTTTTCATCATCAATTTTACTTGTATCTATCATCTCAACATTTGCAACTATTGTACTTACTGGTGTATTTAGTTCATGTGTAGTATCTTTTATAAATGTATCAAGCAGGTGCAGAGCATCTCTCATTGGTTTTAATAAAACTCTTAACAAAAAATACCCCATAATGATTATAAATATAAATACAATTGATCCGTAAATAGCTATATTTTTTATAACATTTTGTAACCAAATTTTATCATCTTCAACCTCTATTAGTACATATTGTGCTCCAAGATAATATGACTCTGGTTCTTTTATATAATGTATTGTTTCATTATTTGTATATATT
>Ga0256843_1001185_pt1 | contig 21060 bp, 17 predicted proteins | sample AlvinellametaG_FD_191572 | JGI IMG/M metagenome (GOLD analysis project Ga0256843, IMG submission 191572) | Pompeii worm associated microbial communities from hydrothermal vent at the East Pacific Rise, Pacific Ocean - Alvinella | ecosystem: Host-associated > Annelida > Integument > Unclassified ... | reverse complement strand
TAATATCTCTGTTGAAACAATGATCCAAAAACCATTAGATGAAACAAGTGCTAACTTGCTTATCTCTACCCATAATGCAAAAGAGAGTGATATTCAAACTATGATAACCACATTACAAGAGCAAGAATTTGTTAATACAAAACCGGTGATGATAAGAATCGTTTGATTCTTACTTCCACCTTTAAACCTTCTTTTTTCCCTCACTTTAGAAAACTTTTAAGCCAAAAAAATGTAAACTAAGATGCTGTTTTATCACTTAAGTATCTTTGAGGTATTTAAGTGATAAAAGAGACTAGAAGATAGGCAGTGAGAAATGAAAAATGTTGAGACGATAGATAGTGTTTGTACCTATTGTGGAGTAGGGTGTGATATAGCAGCAAATGTTGATGTCCAAGAGAATAAAATAGTAAAGATATTTGCACATAAAGATGGTGTTGTAAGTGAAGGAAATCTTTGTATCAAAGGGAAATATGGATTTGATTTTGTAACTTCACCAAATCGTATAAAAAAACCACGAATCAAAAAAAGCTTCTTAAAAAATAATCCTGCAATATATGAACAGATCAAAGAAAATTTAGAAGAGTTTGATGAAGTATGGTATGAATGTGATCTTGAAAGTGCAACAACAGCAGCAGCATTCAAGCTTCAAGAGATCCAAAACACCTATGGAAAAAAATCAGTTTGTAGCATAGGAGGAGCAAGAACAAGTTGTGAAAGTGCTTATCTTTGGCAAAAGTTTACTCGTCATACTTTAGGAAGTCCACATGTAGATAACTGTGCAAGAGTGTGCCATTCTCCAAGTTTAAAAGGGATGAGAGCAACCATCGGTGAGGGTGCGGCAACAAATCCTTATAATGATATATATGATTGTGAATTTATGATCGTAATTGGTTCAAATACCACTGAAGCTCATCCGATCATAGCAAATAGAATTGTGCATCAGGCGCAAAGACATGATAATTTGGCTGTTTTTGATGTAAGAGAGATAAAATTGCATCGTTTCTCGAAATATAAAGCTATCATTCCTCATGAAGCAAACCTACTTGTTTTAAATATGTTAGCGTATGTTATTATAACAGAAGAGTTGTATGATGAAAGTTTCATAGCAGATCGAACAGTAGGTTTTGAGGAGTTTAAACAAAAGATTTTGAATGATCCTTATGCAAATCCTGCCTATTTTGAGGATGTTGATGGGTATGAATATCTCTCAAAAATGATTCCAAAAATCGCTAGAGAGTATGCTTTGAAAAAATCGATGATCTTTTGGGGACTTGGAATCACAGAACATCTTGATGGAAGTTACGCGGTTATGGCGATCACTCATCTTGCTCTAATGACAGGTAACATAGGAAAAGAAGGGGCAGGACTTATGCCACTTCGTGGACAAAATAATGTTCAAGGTGCTTGCGATATGGGATGTTTGCCATATTATGATCCAGATTATCAACCACCTAAAGAGGTTGGAATGATGACCCCAGAGCTTGTTGATGCAATGCTTGAAGGCAAGATCAAAGCGGTTTTAAATATGGGAGAGGATCTCACACATATCCATCCAAATATTAATAAGATCGATAAAGCGATAAAAGAATTAGAGTTTATTATGGTACAAGAGCTTTTTATGACCGATATCGCTTCTAAAGCAGATATAGTTATAGGTGTTAAAAGTGCGTATGAAAAAACAGGGGTCTATGTCAATGCAATGAGAAGACTTCACCTTTCACAACCACTTGTTCAAAGTGATCTTCCAGATGACTGGGAAGTGATCCAGATTATGGATAACAAAATGGGTGGAGAGTATAAGTATCAAGATAGTAGTGAAATATGGGATGAAGTAAGAGAAGTTGCGCATAGACGTTTCTCTGGTGCTAGTTATATGCGTTTAAAACGGCATAGAAAAAGAGGACTTCAATGGCCTATCTATGATGAAGATACACCAAGACTCCATCAGCTTGATTTTAGAACAAAAGATGGGCTTGGACGATTTGTATATCATCAGTATAAACTTCGTGGTATGGTAGAAGAACTGAAGCAAAAAAAGCTTACAGGATATCATCTAACAACTGGAAGAACATTGGCTCATTACAATAACGCGGCACAAACAAAACAAACACAAACGTTAGTAGATCGTTATAGCGAAGATCTGTTACTTGTAAGTGAGGAGGATGAATCAGATTTTCCAACTTCAAGAGTGATCTTAAAAACAGAATTTGGGGAGAGTACACCTTTACATGTAAAGTTTACTGATAAGATAAAACCAAAAACACTTTTTACTACTTTTCATTATGCTACTAGTGGGATAAATCGTCTTTTTGGAGATAAAAGCGATGAACTTATCAAAACCGCGGCATTTAAGTCGATCAAAGTAGAGGTTATTCTTGTAGAAGATGAGTAGAGCCAAAGGGGATATCGCTGAACAACAAGCGATAACATATCTTAAAGTAAATGGCTATGAGATAATAGATCAAAATTTTTATAGCCGTTTTGGAGAGATAGATATCATTGCAAAAAAAGAAGATATTTTACATATTATAGAGGTGAAATCAGCACTTGATTATGAAGTGGCTATAGCAAATATTACTCCAAAGAAACTTCAAAGGATCATAAAGACCGCAGAGATTTACATGAAAAAAAACGGTTTTAATGGGAATTATACTTATGATGCTGTGATAGTAACCCCAGAAGAGATAGAGCTTTTAGAAGATATAACGATCTAGTCTCGATGAAGCTCAGCTTCATCGATCATCAGATAGACTCCATCACTGTTTTTTGTACCTGCATCAATAAAATAGATCTCACCACTAGGTTTTACAAAATAATGGAGAGGGACTCCATATTTTTTAAATCCTTTGGGGATTGTATGTCTATCTCGTGAGAGATAAACCAGTATAAAATGTTTTTTCAGAGCTTGTATCACTTCAGGTTTAGAAAGTGCTTTTTGTTTATATCTATCACAAAAACGGCATTTATCCGCTCCTATAAAAATATATATATCTTTTTGTTGTTGTTTTGCAAGTTGTAGTGCTTTATCATAGTTGTGGAGCCAAGGAAGTTCAGTTCCATAAAGTGTGGTCAATACGATAAATAAAAATAAAAATAGCTTTTTCATAGAAAATATTATATAGAAAAAAACTGTTGTTTGAGAAAAAATTTGGTCATTTTGGTATATAATGATTAAAGATGTTACAAAAAAAGGAGCAGTTATGAAGTACTTTGTAATGATTATAATGGCTTTTGTATATAGTGTTCAAGCAGATTTTATTGCTCAATATAAAATGGGGGATGATATCTATAAGTTTTATTATAAGGATGATAACCATACAAAACTTCGCTCAAATGGTGATATCTGTGAAAATGGAGAACTTTATAAAATAGGAAAGAAAATCTATTCGGTTTCTTTTGCAAATGGAGAACTTGTTGTTATGAACTTGAGTAAGCTTAAGAGTTTTATGGATCTTATGGGTGCACAAAATGAAATAGATACTCAAGATATTCAAACGATAACAGATGAATATGATATAACGAAAACGAGACAGAGTAAAATGATTGGAAATATAAAAGCATATAAGTGGATACTTACAGCAAAAGATGGAAGTGCAGATGAAATAACTCTTTATGTAACCAATAATCATGATGCAGTGAAAGTTACAAAAGCGATGATAGAGATGTTTAGTGCTTTTTCTCCAGATACAGATTCAAGTATAATTGAAATTGAAAAAGGGTATGTTGTTGTAGTCGGAGATGGAATGGAGCTTTTAGATTTAAAGGCGAGTGATGTACCTTCTTCTACATATAAATTACCAACAAAACATTCCCGCATTGCAAAACAGTGTAAGAAAAAGGTTTCTCAAGCTTTTGAAAAAAAAGAACACAATTCAGTACAGCCAGCTCCACCAACAACGCAAGAGATCCAAAAATCAGTAGATATGTTTAAAGCACTTTTTTGATTTAAATAGTGATGATATAATCTTTACATAAAATTCAAGGGAACATTATGGAAGCAAATATATTTTTTGGAAGTAAAGAAGAATCAAGAAAAGAAGTGATCACAAGAGAATCCCCATTCGATGGAAGAGTTGTTTCAACTGCTCCAGTATGTAATGCTGAAGATGCAAACAAGGCACTTCAAATTGCACTTCAAGCAAGTAAAGTAGCGAAAAAAGTAACATTAGCTCAACGAGTGGAATGGCTTTTAGATGTTGCAAAAAAGTTAGAAGAAAATAAAGAAGAGATCGCACAGACCATTACTGATGAGGTTGGCAAGCCTATATCTTTTGCAAGAGTAGAAGTGGATCGTTGTATAGAAACGGTGCGTCTCTCAGCTGAATTTGCACGAACGATGCATGGAGAGACTATTAGCACAGATGCAACATTTAGTGGGAAAAAGACAAATGCTTTTTTTGTGCGTGAACCTGTAGGTGTTGTTGTTGCTATTACCCCTTTTAATTTTCCGTTAAACCTTGTTGCACATAAACTTGCTCCTGCTCTTGTTGCTGGAAATGCAGTAGTGCTCAAACCAACTCCAGAAGCACCACTGACTGCTTATAAGTTTGCAAAGCTTTTTATAGAAAGTAAATATGCTATAAAAGATGCATTAAGTGTAGTGTATGGTGATGCAGAGGTTGGAAGTGCTCTTGTGAGTAGTGATATCCCAAGAGTTATCAGTTTTACAGGAAGTGTACCAGTTGGCAATATCATTACAAAAAGTGCCGGTATAAAAAAGGTAAGTTTAGAACTTGGTGGAAATGCAGCTACTTTTATAGATAAAAGTGCAGATCTTGAAAATGCCGCACAAAGATGTGCTTTTGGTGCATTTATCAATTCGGGACAAGTATGTATCTCTTTACAAAGAATTTATGTGCACAGTGATGTTTATGAAGAGTTCGCTCAAAAATTAGCCAAAGAAACTAAAAAGCTTGTTGTAGGTTCTCCATATGATGAAAAGACCTTTATCGGGCCACTGATTAATGAAGATGCAGCACAAAGAGCTATGAATTGGGTACAAAGTGCTATCAAAGAGGGTGCTAGAGCGATGACTGAGCCTAAAGTTGATGGACGAATATTCTCTCCGGCCGTTATGGCAGATGTCACTGATGATATGGCAATAGTATGTGAAGAGGTATTTGCTCCGATCGTCTCTTTGGTAAAAGTAGACGATTTTGATACAGCGATAGAGAAAATGAATAACTCACCATACGGATTGCAGTTTTCTATCTTTACCAATGATCTAAAAAATACTCAAAAAGCGATAGAGGATTTTGAAGCAGGTGGAGTTGTGATCAATGATATCCCAACACTTCGTTTTGATATCCAACCTTATGGTGGCGTGAAACTAAGTGGAGTAGGGCGAGAGGGGCCTAAATTTGCATTGGAAGAATTTACAGAGATAAAGTCTGTTGTTATTTGTTAGAATCTTAGTTCTTTAAAATAAGCTCGGGCACATCCTGAGCTTTGTAGGTATACACCTGCTTTATAGTAGTTCCATATACCATTCCAATAACTTACATTAAGATCTACTTTTAGTTTTTCATCTACAAAAACTTGTAATTTTGAATTTTGTACTATTATCTTAAAGGTTTGAAAACTGTTTCTTAACTCTCCAAGGTCTATCTTTGTATATGTTGAAGAAGTGTGATTTGGTGTATATACAATAGCCCAAAGGTGATTATGTTTTAGATGATAATAATTTCTCCATACAAGACGAAGTAAAGGTTTATTTGAACTTTTGGTCTTTAAGGTGTCTTTTTTAGGATTAGCATGGATCTGTAAAAAAGTAAATTCTTTTTTGACAGTATATGGGTCTAGTTTAACATTTGCAAAAAGTATATGAGGATTTGAATCTTGAACTTGCCATTCATTCTTTTCTCTTAGTTCACTTCTATTTTTTTCCCCACACATGTAAAAAGTCAATAAAGAATTTTTTTGAAGATAAAAATATTTGTGTGCAACATTTTTGAATTTTCCATAAGGGACACCAAAAAGAGGATTGTAGGTACTTGTTGGTGCTTGTAATTTACTATGATCTAGAACCTGGTGAAACTTTTTGTTTTGATAAGGAGCTTCATAGCTTATAAGAAGAGAACTAAATAAGCTTAAGAGAAAAAATATATGCACTATGTTCTCCTGTAATCATCCTCATAACGTATAATATCATCTTCTTCTAAATATTCTCCAACTTGCACTTCAATGATCTTTAAGGGTATTTTACCTTTATTACTTAGTCTATGGATGGCTCCAATGGGGATATATGTAGATTCATTTGGACGTAGAAGCTGTGATTTTTCATCGATTTCTACAAATGCAGTTCCTTCAACAACTGTCCAATGCTCACTTCTGTGAAGATGTTTTTGTAAAGAGAGTCTTTTTCCTGGTTCTACACGAAGGATTTTCACTTTAAATTTATCCGCATTTTCTAAATTTGTATATTTCCCCCATGGACGATACACTGTTCTTCCAAATTGTACCAAAGAAGGTTCTTTTTGTTTCACAAGTTTGACTAATTCTTTAATAGATTGTGACTTTCCTTTTTTAGATATCAATAATGCTGTTGGAGTTTCAACGACAATAAGATCATTTACATGACTCAAAGCAATTGTTTTGTATTTACCAAAGATAAAATTATTATTTGATTCAAGGGTAATGAGATTGTCTATTTTTGTATTGTTGTTCTCATCCTTTTCAAAAACAGTATCCAATGCATCGAAGCTTCCAATATCATTCCATTTTATATGTGCTTTGACTACTTTAACTTCAGAACTTTTCTCTAAAACTGCATAGTCGATGCTATCTTCAGGGATTTGGATCATATCTTCTGTTTTAATACGCATATGTTGTTCTTTTGTTGTATTGTTAAAAGCTTCTATAACTGCTTCATAGATATGGGAAGCATGCTTTTTTAACTGTTCAAGGTATGTCTTTGCTTGAAAACAAAACATTCCACTATTCCATAAAAAACCATTTTCAATATAGCGTTGAGCATCTTCGTAAGAAGGTTTTTCGTGAAATAGTTTTACATCTTCACCATTTGGTTCTATATATCCATATCCTGTATGTGGTGAAGTTGGTTCAATACCAAAAGTAACAAGAAAACCCTCTTTTGCAAGTTCTGTTCCTCTTTTTATCATCATCTCATAATTAATATCATTTTCTATAAGATGATCTGATGGAGTTACAAATAGTATTTCATTTGGATCACAGTAGAGTGAAGCAAGTCCTATAGCACCAGCTGTATTTCTTCCAACAGGTTCTATAATCGAAGATAGATTTGTATTGGAAAGCTGATCTTTTATAGATGAATATTGATCAATGGCTATAAAATATTGTTCAGCATTTGAGATTAAAAGTGTGTTTTGGCAATATTGTGCATTATTTTTACATGTTTTTTGAAATAAAGATTCTCCATTAAACATTTGTAAAAATTGTTTTGGAAGATTAGTTCTACTAATTGGCCATAATCTTGTTCCACTACCACCACATAAGATAATATTTGTCATTATTTAAATTCCTTTTTAATATGATATACATTTTGGATATTGTTTTGCTTCATTATAAAGCTTCAGTATCTCTGTACTGTTATTTATCTGCAACATAAGTTTATAGATAGTTTCTCCTGTGGAGCGAGTATTACATAAAGCAGATCGAAATGCATATACAAGAGCTGTATAAGGTTTCGAAGAAGCTATAAGTTTACTGTATTCTAAAAGCAAGTTTCCATTATTTGAATTCTCTGCACCATAGAGATAAGATGGATCATTTGTTATTTTATATAGAAGATAGTTTACTTGATCATCTTTATATTTCTGTAACGATAAAAGAATCCCTTTTGCTTTGTCTATTTTCTGTTCACTTATAAGATATGTAGCATAATTGATTTTTTCTTTTTCATCAATATGAATAAGTTGAGTATATAAATTATCTATCATATGGTTATAGATCCCTTTGATATTTATTTGTTGATATATTTTGAGTTGATTTTTTAAACTCTCTTGAAGTGAGTATTTTTCTAACTGTTTATAATAATAGAGTGCTTTTTTTGGTTGATAAGGGAGTGTGATACCAAGGCTATAAGCCTGTGCAAGTAGTTCAATGGCTTTTGGATCTCCTCTATCTGCTAAATGTTTAACCCTTTGAATTGAATGTTTGAGATTGTTGGTTTTTTTATATCCTAATAGTATGAGTTTATCAAATAAGAATGTTACTTCCTGATCTCCTTGTTTTTTTACTTTTTCCAAATAATGAAAATATTTTTTATCATCGCAATAAAGTTCATAGATCTTTGCCAACGCAAGTTGTGCTTTAGGATTTTGTTTTTGTGCATAGTATTGAAAGATGATAGCAGCTTTTGTGATATCATTATTATTGAGATAATAGTTTGCTATATCCAAGTCATTTGTTATATTCATTGGTTCTATGTGGCATATTGTTCGATAGAGATCACAGGGTGTTTTTTTGAATCTAAGATGATGCTTGATCTGTAGTTGTGCCAAATAACGAAGTGCGTTGATATCTTTTTGTTTTGCAGCATTTTGTAAAATTCTTAGGGACATTGTAAGTTGCTTTTGTGCAAGTATATTGAGGTACGCCTGTTCAACCTTTGCTGGTTCAAATCCTTGTGCAAGAAGTTTTTGAAGATAGTTCTGTTGTTCTTTTGAATTTGGATTAAACTTTTTCTCATAAAGATAAAGATGCCATAAAGCGTTTAATGGATCTACACAAAGGTGATGTAAATATATCTGTTTTGCAAGTTCTTTTTTATGTAGAAAAAGATATTTCGTATAGATCTGTGCTAAGAGCATATTGGCTTTTTCATATTGACTAGAAATACTTTGTAAATATGAGATAGTTTGATTAAGATCCATAGTAGAATAGGTTTGTTTATGTGATTTGAAATTATTATTATCGAGATCTAGTTGTATAAGAAAAAGTATCCCCTTTTCATTTCCGAGTTGGTAGGCATTTTTAAACCAAGGGATGACATTGTTTTTGATATACATCTCTTTGATTTTGTATAGTTTTTCTTTTTTAATATGAAAATCATAGTTATTTTGAAAAGAGCAACTAATACATGGTTGATTATATTTATCTAGTATTTGATTTTTTTTATGGTAAAGAAATTTTCCTATTTCTAAAAATGCTTGAGAGTTTTGAGATTTGGCTATTTCATATAAAAGAGAAAGTGCTTCTTCTTCTTTGTTGAGTTTATAAAGAAGAATCAATGCTTTTTGTATACCTGCTTTTTGTATATTATGAGCATATGCATATGAAAGAAGATTTGAACTTTTTTTAAGGTTATAAAATATACCTTTTTGTGCATAAAATTCACCAAGTCTATAAGCTATATAAGGATTTGTCTTAAGTGCTTCTTCTAATTTTTGTAATGCTTCTTTTTGTTGTGTGAATGTTTTTAAATATGATGTTATTAAAAGAAGGTGATTTTGTACATCATGATCATTTGATAGTTTGAGATCTGCTTTTAAAAACCATTGGTAGGCTTTTGTATAGTTATGTTGTTTGATATATAAATCTTCTAACAATAAAGGAGCTTTTTTTGAACCATTGTTATATGCTTGTTGTAGTTGTTTGATGATAAGATCATTATTTGAAGAGATTTTTTGTGGTAGTGTAGATGTGGCTATTTTGATATTGGCATTTGCATATCCCGCGTCTGCCCATTGTTTCCATATAGCAAATGCTTTTTCATAATCTTTGTTCTCATATGCAGTAAGTGCGACATCTTTATTGGCGCATCCGCTAAGAAGAAAAATACTAAATAATAAACTACCAAAAATAGCGGAAATTGATTTGCCCATAGAGACCATCCTTTTTTGTTGTTACAGTATCAAATGCATTCCCACCAAAAAAGTAAGAAAAGATTGTACGTAAATCATACTCTTTTTGATAATAAATCCCATAAATACAATCTATCTCATTTCCGATATCAGTACTTTTACCATTTGGTTGTAAAGTAAAACGAGATGTGAAATATTGAATATATGATGCTGTATCTTGCTTGTAATTATGAAGAGCTATTAGAAAGCTTTGTTTATTTTGAAAAAGATGAGAATAATATAGTGATGCAATTTTCATATTACTTAGTTCAGGATCCAAAAATGATCCATAGTGACGAAAATATAGATGACGTTGTAAAAAGTCACTTTTATTATTGGTAAGGTATGGTTGAGTATACAGTTTGTTCCCACCTGAGCCATAAGCATAAGAAAATGCAACCATGTCACTTAAAGAATTAAAGGTATATTTAAAGCCAATATCATAAGCATACCCATCAATATCGTTAGGAAAAATCTCTTTATTTATATCTCCTTGAACTTTTGAAAGGTCAAGCCAATATTGGAGATTATATTGTGAAAAAGGAAGGTAACCTATAAAACGTAACCCTAACCAGTAAAGTTCTCTTTGTTCAATGGTATCTGTATTTTCATAAATACCAAAAAATTCTGTTTTATTTGCTTTAAAATATTCATAGCTTAAATGTGCAATAACAAATTTGATATTTTTGAGATTATGTTTATTTGAGCTTGATGTTCCTTCAATTACTATATTGCTATTAAGACGAGTTCCTGCATAAAGTTCATAAAGAAAAAGGTCATGTTTATTGAAAATCTTTAGAGTATCTAATGGTGCATGATAGTACCATGATCTGGAGTCATATATATTTTTTCTTCCTATTAAAAGATTCGCTTGATTTTGGAATAATAGATCACTTTGTAAGTAGAGCTCTTTAATATCAAGAACAAAGTCTTTCTTTTCTAGAGAATTTTTATAGTTTCTATAAGAGATAAGTCTTGTATCCGTATAAAAGTTCCAGTAAGGGTTTATACGATATAACCATTGCATACCAAGTGTGATTTTTTCTATATCCCCTTGTAATTTAGGTTTATCTGTGGACTCTTGACCTTGATAAAATGCAACGTATGGATTGATGTAAAAATAAAAAATATTATTGGAGACCTTGAAATTTTTTTGTGTATATTCTCCTTTATCTTGAAAAATTTTTGGTGGAGTGAATGTTTTAAATTCATTAGTATCAATTACACTTTGTAATTCTTTGGAGTGAATAAGTTCCCAAGGATATTGCTGGGGTTTTTTTAGACATTTTTTTTCAGCAGAAGATCTCTGTTGCATATTTTTTGCATCCAATGTGAGTTTGTTTTCACTATGTAGATAATCTTTTTTAAAACGAAACTTATATGTAGATACAAGAATAGAGTTTTTAAACTGTTTTTTTAATTTTTTATAATGTTTTTTAGCTTCTTTCATTGAATCAAAACAACCATCTCTAAGTGTATATATACCATGGATAAAAAAAACTTTACTTGTAGAAGGGTATTTTTTTGTTGGAATTATTTTTTTCTTGCTACTTAAAAGTTGTACACTATAGCATGTAGGCAGGTCTTTTGCAAATAGGGATGATTGAAACACTATAAAAAAGAAAAGAATATATCCAAAACCTTTAGTGCTCATTTTTATTCCCTTTATATTGTAATAATTCTTCTAGAGTTATCTTATGATTTCTAAAGCTATTGATCTCTTGAAGTTTTTGTTGAAATTGAATATTGGTCTTTGCTAAGTTCGCATTAAAAAGTTCTTGAATGATACTGTCTGTTTGTTGTTTATAATAGGAATGTTTTTGAGAATTTATTTTACAAGAAAGAGGATCTTTGGATTTGATTTGTTGATTATAATGTTTGATCTTCTTTTCTATGGTCAATATATTTTGTGATGTGAAGAGCGTATATCTTTGATATAATGTTTCTAAATATGTATTGATAGATTCGGTATCAAGTAATTGCATTTTATATAAAAAAATATTAAGAGCATGCTTTATCTTTCTCATGTTTTCTTGTTTTATAGTTCTACAAAAAGAACATTTCTTTATTTGATCCTGACTAAAGATATTACCATTTTCCATTCTTTGTTTGGCTATCTTGAATGCTTCTTGAAAATATTCTTTTCCGTTTGGTAAAAAATAGGTAAGTTTTTGAAGACTAGAAATATTTTTATTTTGTAAAATTAAATCTTCTATGATAAAACTCAGTCCTGTTAAGATATCTGTTTTATTTGTAAAATGATTCTTTTTTGCATCTGTTAGATAGAGATATCCTAGATATTGTAAACTTCCTTTTGAAAGCTCTAAAGAAGCTTGTTCAAAATTTTCTTGAGCATGTTTTCTATCTTTTATACTTAAGTAAAAAATTCCAAGCTCTTTTAAGGCAGATTGATTTTGCATATCGTTGAGTTCTAGATAGATTTTTTTTGCTACAGATAAAGTATCAGATGATAAAGAATCTTTTTTAAGTATTTGACGTGTAGTAGGGAATGCTATTGCATATACAAAAAAGGTTTTGTTTGTTTCTAACTTATCACTAAAGTATTCTAACGCGCCACCATAGGGGTTGGGATTATTGATATGATTATTCTGGAGTGCAATAGCAACAGAATATTTTGCAGTTATTGATTTATTGAGATTCTCTTTAAGTAAATTATCTTGGATAAAAAGAGTTGATGGATGAGATGGTGATGCTGTGATTTTGATTCCATTTATTGCATTAGAGCCAATAATATTGTTCTGTATGGATATTTTAGTAGAGTTTTTAACTTGCAGGCCATTATTATAGTTAAAAGATATATTGTTCTTTTTTATAAGAGTATCATCATTATTTATGAGTGAAATTCCCATTGATCTGTTAGAGAAAGAGATATTATTATTAAGAGAGTTCTTATATGTATTTTTCAACATAATCCCACTACCATTGTTATCTAAGATAATATTGTTTGTGACAGTAGAGTTATTCGTTTGATCTGAAAGATAAACACTATGAGATTTTTGTGAGTTTAGAGCTATATTGTATCCAAACAAAATGTTCTTAGAACTCTTTTGTGCGTTGAAACCATATAGTAGATTGTCATAGATATAGTTGCCAAGATATATGACATTTTTAGCGTGAATAGCTTGAAATGCCATAATACTTTTTGTTACATCATTCCCTATATAGTATCCTGTTGGAGAATCGCTTTGAGAAAGAAAATACTCAAAAGCTCCATTTGTTGAGAAATATTTTTCTTTTTTAGGAAAATCAAGTAAAGAAATTCCTGAGCTAGTTAATGGACTATAAGAAGATATTCCTTGAAAAATATTATCTACAAAATAGGTTTTTGATCCTGTAAGCCCAGTAATGAAAACATTTTGTTTTGTATAGGTATATCTAAAAATATTCTCTTTAGAATTTGTTTGATGATAAGCAGGTTTATTATGTGTGAAGTCCCAAGCATATATTTTATTGTGAAAGAGGTAAAGTTCCCCATAATAAAAGATAAAAACAGATTTTATATCAGATTGGAGGTATAGAGTTTTATTTTGTATGATAAGTTTTGCTGTAGGGGAAATGATCAAAGGGATCTTTATTGCATAACTCCCTTTATTGATCTTTTGTATATAATTGTTGTTTTTGAGTTTTTTGTATATCATCTCTAACGTATAAACACCATCATAGATAATAAGAACTTTTTTTTGATGAGATGTTTTATAATAAGCATAAAGATTTATAAAGGGAAGGAAGTCTATTTGATCTATATTGAGTATATCAATCCCATTTCCATAAAAATGAGTAGGGAGTTTTTTTTCTAGATTATCAGGTCTATATTTGATTTTGAACTGAGTAAGTGTTTTTTCTATTTTTGATGAAGAAAGTGTTGATTTTTCTGGTGAAATTATAGAAGGTTCTTTATCATTGTCTATGCGGTATATTATCTTTGGATTAATAAAGTTAAAAGGAGGATTGTTTAAAACATTTAAAGCCTTTTGTTTTGTTTTATAACAACCATAATATGCTTTTTTTAAAGGGATTACAGAAAACTTCTCTTTTTTGCAACTTTCTGAAGAAGAAACTTCTTCTTGAGAAATAAAAGGGTTTACTGGCAAACTATTATCAAGTGTTGTTATTATTGAGAAACATCCTTTAGCAAAAAGGTGAAACTCTAGAACAAGAATAAAAATAAACCCTATTTTTAACATATCTTCCTACTATTGTAAAAATGTGTCAATTGTAACAAAAACACTTGAATTTATATATTGAGTATCTATTTTTTCTAATGGTTGCAATATTACAGTGTCATAATCCCGTGCTTGTGTATATATATTAGCTATAGTCTTTGTATGTTTAATGATAACTGACTGTGCCGGAAGGATTTTCGTAACTTTTGCTTTTATAATAGTATTATCTGCAAGACGAACTTTTGCAATATTGCCAAGAGAGATTTTTTGGATATTTTTATGATTTAGATGTGTAACAATATAACTCTTGGAGTTTTTTTCTAAGATAGTACAAATAGGTTCAGCAGTATTTTTAAATTCATTGTTAAGTGCATTAATGCTGTATATTTTGCCATCAACTGAAGATATGATCCTTTGTGTTCCTCCCCCAATAAAATGAGCAATAGCTATAGTATCTCCTACCTTGACCTTTTTACCTTCATGTAGAGGTTTTGGAAAAGTTATATAAGAAGGATGAGGTGTTTTTAAAGAGATCAGGTTAGCATCTATATAGGCATTGAGTGTTTGGACTACAAATGTTCTTTGATATGCTACAAAAGATAAAAATGATACTAATGCAATAATCACTAGATAAATCACTATAAGAAGAAAGTCGGCTTTTTTCTTATTGACCTTTTTTTCTATTTTTTTAGGATACGTGATTTGTTTTGTAACTGCATGGATAATATCTCCTTGTGTGATGATATCTCCACTCACATAAGCTGTAATGATTTGATTGAGGATTGCTAACTGTGCTGGATTGAGATTATGGAATCTCCCTCCAACATTTGAAGAGTTTCTTTTACATATAAAATCAATATTTATATGTTCTACCATTGTTACAAAATCATCAAAGTTAAAAATTATTTTTGCTTGATAGCTTTTTTTATTTTGACAATACTCTTGAGGTAGATTTTCTATAGCACATCCAGATAGTGACCAATCTTGTAAGGTATAGAGTTTACCTTCAATTTCTATTTTAGCAGGAATTTTGTATCGTGTATGTTGTCTTGTGATTTCTGCTTCATGGACAATTTGTCTTGCAGCTTGTTTATTCTCTTTGTTTATCATATCAATCCTTGTAGTGTATTCAAATAAAGCCATATATCATCAAATGTTAGAAGTTGTACTAAAAAATTGATGAAAATAATAAAAAGTAAAAGTTCAATCGCCATCATTCCATTTGAACTTACTTTATAATACCATTCAATATAACGTTCTCCAGCTTGAGCTTTTGTCTTTTGTCGTGTCCAGCTTTGTTTATAAAGATGGTTCCAAATATAAATTTTGACAAAAGAACCTACTAGTTGATTGTAATATAATAAAAATGGCCACGCTGGGTGAATCTCTTTTCGTGATATTCTATACATAAAAATCATAAGAAGTCGTGTAAAAAGAATCCACCATATATAGATCAAGAAAATATCCCATCCCCAAGATATAGATCCAAAAAAAGCTAAGAAGAATCCATATGGAGTTGTCCATCGAGTTATTCTTTGATCGATCATTGTATACCATGGATAGGTATTGACTACTTTTCTTGCATTAGGAATTTTTAGTTGTCTTGAATTCGTTCTATATTGATTCCCAAACCAGCGTCTCATTAAAACTAAAGAGCCTTTAAAAAAATTATCATCAACCAATTCTTCTACTGTATATACCATAACATCAGGAACATACAGCATTTTCCACCCTTTTTTCATAATATTATAAAGACTTGACTTATCATCACCTGTTAAAAATCCAAAACGACCAAGTCTCCAGTGGTCAATATAATCAAGTTGAACCGTATTGATAAAATCTTCTTGAGCAACTATGCTAGCTCTCATCATAGACATTCTTCCTGTTAGTGTTAGGAGTCTGTCTGAGAGTGAAACAGCACACATTGAGATATTTCTTTGTGCAAAGCGCATTTTATACCATTGTTGGTAAGTGAACTCAAAGAGTCTTTTAGGCTTTGTTGGAAGTTCTGCATCTTCATCTGTTGTTAATCCTCCGAGTTCTGGGTCAAGTCCAAAAAGGCGTGAACATTTACGGATAAGTCCTTTCGAAATAATAGAATCACCATCAATTACGGCAACTACAGAGTTTTCTAGATCAACAGGTGTATTGGCAACAACTCTATATCCAGCAGCAAGAGCATCTCTTTTCCCAGTACCTTTTATCCTTGTTATTACTAAACGGATATGTTCTGGAGGATTTAGTTCTAAGAAGATCTTTCTTACTAAACGTTCTTCAGACATTTCAACAATAGAAGCAATTATGGTAACATCATAACCACATTCTATAGCATCTTGGATAGCTGCTTTATAGACACGAATAGTTACATGTGTATCTATTCTAAACGTTGTTAATAGTAAAAAAACATGTTTAGGGTCTATTGTATTGCCTGCATTTTCTTCAAGTTCACGAATAAGTTTAAATTTTTTTGTTTTATATTTCCATGCCCGAAAAATATTTAATGCAAACCAACTATATCTCCATAATCCTATAAAAGCAACTATAAAAATTAGTTTCTTTTGATAAGGATCGAAGGTTGTAGATGGAAGCATAAATGCATATATTAGTAAAACTAAAATGTAGATAACAAAAAGATAATTCTTTTTGTTACCAACAGATTCCAGAATATTTTCCATAACTCTCTTTATTACTTATTCTCATTAAATCAATGATATTTTTGTTTGGATATTTTTCATCAATATTTTTAAATTCTTCTGAGGTATTACCTACGATTAAGATGTCTGCTTTTTCAATTACAGCTTCCATATCATCACTTAATCTTTCATTGATATGATGGAGTGGTCCTTCTAATAAAGCAGTATTGGCACCCTCTTTTTTTGCTTTCATCACATTTTTGTCATAGATTGAAAGATAAAATCCTTTTCCGATAAGTTGTTCTGCTAATTCTAAAATAGGAGATTCTCGTAAATCATCTGTACCAGCTTTAAAGCTTATACCTAATATTGCCACTTTTTTTGATTTTAAAGGGATAATAAAGTCTGTAAGTATTCGTCTTATTTGCATGATATTGCTTGGAAGTAGTGAATTTAACAAAGGTGTTTCTACTTCTAGTGTTTTTGCCTTATTTGTAATAGCTCTTACATCTTTTGGTAAACAACTTCCTCCAAAAGCAAAACCTGGTTTCATATAATATGATGAGATATTTAATTTTTTATCAGCACAAAATATTTCCATTACTTTATGTGAATCAATCCCTAATTGTTTGCAGATGAGGCCTATTTCATTAGCAAAAGTAATTTTTGCAGCATGCCATGAATTTGAAGCATATTTCATCATCTCTGCTATTTCTATAGTTGTTTCAAAAAATTGTGCATCTAAAAATGAATAAAGCTCTTGAAAGGTTTGCATACTTTGTTTATCTTCAGAACCAACAACAGTTAATGGTGGATTGTAGAAGTCATAAATCGCTGTACTTTCTCTTAAAAATTCTGGGTTAGATACATATCCAAAATCTTGAGTGTGTTTTTTCCCTGAAACTTTTTCTATTATAGGTAATACATGCTCTTTAGCCGTTCCTGGAAGTACTGTACTTCTCATAGAAACAATATGAAATCCCTTTTTTTCTTTTAGAACTTCTCCTATAGATTGTGCTGCATTTTGGATATAGTCTAGTTCTAATGCACCATTTGGCTTACTTGGTGTACCTACACAGATAATTGTTATATCTGTGTTCTCTATAGCATATTTTAAGTCAGTTGTTGCTTCTAAAAGGTTGTTGTTTACCCCTTTTTGTATATATTCTTCTAAGTCTTTTTCTACTATAGGAGATTTTCCACTATTAATAATATCTATTTTTGTTTGATCGATATCAACACCGATAACCTTATGACCTTCATTTGAGAAACAAGCAGAACAAACTGCACCAACATATCCTAAACCAACTATACTAATATTCAAAAAAAATCCTTATATAAAAAATTACAAAATTATACTTAAGAAAATCTAAGAAAACAAGAAAATTCCTGTTAAATCTGTTAAATCTTTTGTTTAATGAGCATAAACCTTAACAAAATCTGCTGTATTTCTAAAATAAGGTGGATAACGGAAAGTTACACGAAAAGGGAGTACCTCACCAGGTTTGAGATTTCTTGCTATGACAAACTCTTTTTCAATACTTTGAGGTTTATAAAGTACATTTGCTCCTCTTGAAAAAAAGTCACTAAATCCACTGTTTTGGAAAAAGTTTCCACCTTTAACATTTCCTGTTGCATGACCGGCATTAACAAGTTTAATATTAAGATAAACTTTTGCAACAGGATACTTGCCAATATTTTTCACAAAACCAAAATAGGAAATTTTTTCTTGTGATAGATATCTTTTATTTTGTATTTTAACGAGCTTGACTTTTTTTGTATATTTTTCAACCACAGCTATACCTATACTTCCTAATAAAAGAGAAAATAGGGTAACAGTGAGTATCATTGGCAAAATAAGTTTTTTTTTCTCATTTTGAAAAGCAGCTATAATTCCCAAAATAAAAATAACAAAGACAACACCAAGCACTATAAAATGGATAATATTAAAACTCATCTACAAATCCCTGTTACTGATACATTAAAATCCTTCTGATAGTTAAATGGTTCTATCAAAAACTTAAATTCTGTACTTTTCCCTTTTGGGATATCTTTAACTATAAGTATATCGGTCTTTATAGGTTTGAGCTTAAGGATAAGGTTTTTATATTTATTATGTGTATCTCGTAAGATAGAAGCTTCTATCTTACATTCTTTAAAATTAAATTTTGAGGTGTTCTTTAGATTTCCTTCTATTATAACCGCTTTGACAAAAGTAAGCTTTTTAGCTTTAGTAATGGTTATTTCATTTTTATACAAGGTTGAATGGAAGTAATTATATCCAAGTGTTGGTCCAAGAGTAATATCAAGTAATGCAATGAGAAGCATGAAAAGAGCTAATGTGATCTTCTCCCGTAAAAGGAGAGTAAGAACGATAAAAAGGATAAAGAGGATAAAGACAGATCCAAAGTATATATAATCATACACTGTAAATGTATGTAAAAAAAGAAGGATCTTCTCTTTCATCTTTGTTTAGTCTTTCCTACTGTTTTTTTCTGCTATCCCACTAAAATCAAATCTTCGAGCTAATTCTTGTTTAATGCGATCTGGAGAGATGTTCTTTGCAGCAAGGGCTACAAGCATATGGTAGGTAAGATCCGCTGCTTCATAGACCATTTCCCCTTCGTCGTTATCTTTATAGGCAAAAGTAAATTCACCCGCTTCTTCGATCACTTTTTTTAAGATCGTGTTATCCCCTTTGCTAAAGAGCTTTGCTGTCCATGATGTGGAAGGATCTGCATTTTTACGCTCTTGTATCGTATGGTAAAGTGTATCTATAACACCGTAAGCCTGTGTTGTATCAACTTCTACTTCGCTGATACTCTTACCACTTTCAAGTTTGGTGAAGAAACAGCTTTTACGACCGGTATGACAAGCTACACCGTTTTGTTTCACTTTGATTAGAAGTGTATCGTTATCACAGTCAAGGAAAAAATCTTCTATCTCTTGTGTATGTCCGCTTGATTCCCCTTTTTTCCAGATGCGTTGTTTACTTCGTGAAAAATAGTGAGCTATCTTTGTTTCTAAGGAAAGACGAAGTGCTTCTTGATCCATATATGCCATCATAAGCACTTCATTGCTACTGCTTTCTTGAACGATGACAGGAAGAAGCTCTTGCTTCTCCCAGTCGATCCTTTTGATAATGGTTTCTAGTTCGTCATTTTTCATTTTTCATTTTTCACTTTTTATCTAATACTGCTTTGTTTTTTTCCATCTTTCATATCAACCCAGATATTTGGTGTGCTTCCACCAGGTGTTAGGAAGATCTTTGCATCTTTGTTTGTTTGTAATGCTTTGTTGAACTCATTTTGCACTTTGATCTGTTCAAGTTTTAAAAGAGGATTTGTAAGTGATTTTGCGATCACTTGGTTTGCTTTTGCTCTTGCACTTGCTTCGATCGTCATTGCATCAGCTTTCCCTTGTGCCTCGATACGTGCTTTATCTGCGATACCTTTTGCTTCAGCCGCTTTTCTTAGTGCTTCTTGTTTTGCACGAGCTACTTCTTGTTGTGCTTTTTGAACTTCTTGTTTTGCAAGTTGGACTCTTTCGATCTGTGCTTTTACTTTTGGAGGAAGACCTATTTCACGAAGTTGTACAGACTGTAAAAGTACCGGTTGGTTTTTTAGTGAAGTGATATTTTTAGTCATATCCTGTTCGATCTCTGTTGCTATGGTATTTCTAAGTTGTGGAAGTTTTTCTGCATCATATTTTCCGATAACATTTCTTACAACATCTCTTACAACAGGATTGATGATCTTTTCTTCCCAGCTAAATCCCCAGTTCGAGATCGTTTGTGCAGCGTATTCTGCATTTAGACGATACTGAACTGTAAGCTCTATAGTAACAGGAAGACCTGTTTTATCCAGTACTGTAATAGCTGGTTTTGTGATGATCCCTTCTCGATCAAGACCATTGACTGCTTCAAGTTTTGAAGCGTAGTTGATGATACGAACACGCGTATCGACGATATACACTTTTTGGATGATAGGGATGATAAAGTGAAGTCCAGGAAGTAATGCTTGGTCTGAGTACTTTCCGTTAGTACTTAGGATCCCTCTTTCTCCCTCTTCTATGATCGTAAATGGTTTTGCTACAACAAGGAGAACCACTAAGATGATGATCGCATAAAAGATATTTGCTTTTGCTCCACCCATATTGAAGTTCATATTGGGCATATTTGGAGTATTTCCACCACCGTTGTTGTTTCCGCCGTTATAGTTGTTTTGAGACTTCTTTTTGTTAAAGTAGTCGTTCATATCTGCTGCCATTTTTATATCTGCCATTGAATTGGTTCCTTGATTAGTTTATATATGTTAAATAATGCTCATATTCTGGCGCTCTGCCAAATACTGCATCAAAATATTTTGTTTGGATCTTTTCTGTTATAGGTCCTCTTTGCCCACTACCTATATCTCTTGC
>Ga0256843_1001184_pt1 | contig 21066 bp, 24 predicted proteins | sample AlvinellametaG_FD_191572 | JGI IMG/M metagenome (GOLD analysis project Ga0256843, IMG submission 191572) | Pompeii worm associated microbial communities from hydrothermal vent at the East Pacific Rise, Pacific Ocean - Alvinella | ecosystem: Host-associated > Annelida > Integument > Unclassified ... | reverse complement strand
AAACAACGGAAAAGATGGTGGACAAGAGGTAGAACACTTACACTTTCATATACTAGGTGGAGCAAAACTACCTTGGAAAAATCACGGAAAAGTGGATGATCCACACAAGAGTATATAATCTAGCCTACAGCTAGATTAGCTTAGAGCTTGAAGCTTAGAGCATAGAGCTTTTACCAGCATAGCTGGTAGCATAAAAGCGTAAAGCCAAAAGCACAAAGCTAAAGGCTTTTTGTTTATCTATTATTTGGTGCATTAAAATGCACCCTACAGATTTGGCTTATTGCACCATCTATTTATCTTTGTCTTTAGAGCATTGTATATCACAATACTTTTTTTTCAAGACAAACTTCATGATGATATCTTTTGTCATCAAAGCTAAACAATATACCCACAGTACATCCATATAGATATTTGGCTTATAGTCAAGCCCATATAGAAGTATAGGCCATCCTATAAGTATAAAATACTTCATATAGTAAAAGAAAAGTATCCCTGTACCATAAAGTTCTTTGAGTATCTGTTTCATTAAGCCTCTTGGTCTTGATAGTTTTCAGGGTTGTTGAAATTTGGAGTACCATCAGCTAGATGAGTCTCTCCGTTTCTTATAGCTTCTTGTTCTGCTTCGTATGCGTTCATTTGCATTCTTACTTCATTGATCTGTTCTGGAGTAACACCCTCATCACTTGACCAAAGTATATCTATATCACCATCATACTTCGCACCTATCTCTTCTATCTTGTCTGCATACTCATATACATCTAAACAGTATATAGGCTCTATACTATCATCTGAAGTATCTACTAGCTCTATATACCATCTTCCAAGTGGGCTTGTTTTTATCGTTGATTCTATAATCGTCATATCTTAAAATCCTAAATCTTTATTTCTTAAATCCCCGTTATATACTACATCTCTTGGGTCAACATCTTCTTTTGTGAGTATCTCTGGTACTGGATTTTCAGCTTCTAGTCTTTTGATCTCTTCATCTAACTCTTCTTCTTGGTATGTCATCATCATATCTGCTGCAATAACATGTGGGTGTTGTTGGATTTTGATTAGTTTTTGTATCTCTTCTTCTACACCTTCACCTTCAACTGTTACGATAATCTTACCCTTTTCTTTATCATGAAGATGATAATCTACAAAATCCTCACTCTTAAAATACTCTACTAATTCATCTATATATTTTGGTAGTGCTTGTACTACTATGCTTGATATATTCATATTATCTCTCCTATTGATTTAATTCCCATTCCATAACACTACTATCATCACTAGATGAAAAGAGATGATGTTCGTTGACAAAAATGATATTGTTTAGTGTACTTTTCTGCCCTTTTAGTGTAAACTTCAATGACTTTGTAGCACTATCATATATCATTATATCATTTTGTTCATTCATTGCAAATGCTGCTAGGTTGCTACTAGGACTAAGTGCTGTTGAGTATATCAAGAAGTTTCCTTGTATATAATCACCTGTTCCACTCTTGATATCATATATAGCTGCTCTTCTATCCTGACCTGCTGCTGAAACTCTATCTTTTTTGAAGTCAACTTTATAGACATTATCCAAGTTCAAGCCTTTTAGCACCTTTTCGACTTTACCACTTTTGACATCTATAACACTCAACTCTCCACTCTCACATGAAAAAACTGCTTTACTTTTATCTTCATTGAGAGCAAAGTCTGAAAACTTGGACTCACTTAACTGTTCTTTATAAATCTCTTTTTTTGATTTCAAATCAAATAGTGATACTTCATTGCTTAGATATCCAAAGAGTATATGGTCTTTGTCTATAAATCTAGCTTTGATAATAGTAACTTTATCTTCTGCACCTAGTATCTTGGATAGTTTACCATCTTCATAGATAAACAAATCACTATAGCCACCTTTGCCACTATCACTAAGCAGTAAGTATCTACCATCTATAAAATCACTACTCATAACTCTAGCTGGAACGATATCTCCCATGAAGTCTTTAACATCAGGGATGGATACACTAAGTACTTTTTTGTGACTTTTGCTCTCATATACTTCTATATGCCCCATATCTGTTGCTATATCTATCAAGTCGTTGTGTATCACCATATCTTTGGCTGTTCCATTGATATCTATAGTAGATACAGGAGTTAGCGTATTACTAGCATACGCATATACAAAGCCTAGTGCTAACCATAAGCTTTTTTTCATAATATATCCTCTATGTGTTGTAAAAACATATCTTCTAACTCTTCTATACTTTTATCTGATTTTAAAGCATACAAATCATCTTCTGAAATCAAAAAGTTTTCAAACTCACTTAAATTTTCCAACTTGTTTCCTAAAAGCTTAAGCTTCTCTTTACCCAAAGCTTTTTGAGTAAGTTCACTAAGATAAACTATATAATTATACTCTTCAAAATCAAACTCAAATTCATCAGAGTCATAATCTTCGTAATTTTCATCTATACTTATAAGATGACGAAGCTCTATATCTTTATCTTCTAGCTTTTCAAATAACTTAGGGTATCTCTCTTCTAAAGTCATACTGACTCCTCTTTATCTTTTAATTCATATACATCATAACTTATAGCTTGTGTCGGACATCTGGACATACAAAATCCACATCCTGTACACTTCTCTTCATCAATCACAGGATTAAATAGTCCATTGAACAATATAGCATCATCAATACAAGGCTCTTTACACGAATAGCATATAACACCATTGTGTGCTACACAAGCTTGTGTAGATATCTTAAATACTGCATTTATCCATGAAGATGTCTCTTCGTTTTGAAGGGAAAGCACATCCATCTCACAAGCATTTGCACACTCATCGCAAAATGTACAACCATTTTGCTTAAAATCAAGTGCAGGTGTACCATCATCAGATATAAATATAATCTTCTCATCACAGGAAGTAACACATGCTTTACTCTCGCACTTAACACACTCACTCTGAAAAAGAGATTCACTACTACCATAAGGTGGTCTAAGCTTTAGAGGAGTTGCCTCCTCTAAAGCTATATCTAGTGGTTTTGCAAAAGATTTGAAAAAATCTCTTCTACTTGCCACTATTTAACACCTTCATCGATAACATCAACAAGGTTAGAACTTGTTTTAAGATCTCCTGTCAATCCATCTGGCTTAAATGTATTTCCTACGATTGGTTTTACATCAGCTTGTGGAGCATGACATTGAGAACAGTTAAATCTACCTGGATATAAGTGATTTAGTTTTTTAACTTTTGCTAATTTAATATCTCCAACATTACCGATATCACCTTTTGCACGACCTACAACTTTACCTTCTTTTACAAGTTCACCATTTTTAAGAACTGTAGTTGGTCTATAGTTTCTAAAGTGTGATGGTGGGATAGGAGTAGCACCTACACCTTTTGCAACATCTGGCATATGACACCCAAGACATTGGTTGTTGTCTTTTGTGATAGGCAACAATCCCTCTACTGAGTGAGGAATCATCGGTGGAGCATTTACATAAGCTCTCTCAAATCTAGGTGCTGCACCTGGAGCTGGTCTATCATATTTTACAGATTTAGGAGCTACATCTTCTTTAAATAGTGTTGTTTTTCTAAGACCAAGTACAGTCTCATCAACTACTTTTTTATTACCCAAATCTTCTTTAGCTATAAGATTTGGATCATCTACACCTGCATTGATATTGATAACTTTTTTAGCATCAGTTGTTGCTTCTTTTTTGAACTCTGCTGGTGCTTTTGGTGCATTTGTAATCTGATCAGCTATAGCTTCCATATCTGCATCAGACAATGAAGCTACTTGACCTTTCATGATACCTTTCATCGCTCCACCATAAGTACCTGCTTTGTACCCTTTTAGTGCAGCTACGATATCTGCATGTGACATATCTTTAACAACCTTTGATTTTCCCATAGCATGTTTTTCAAAGTGTGCACCATGACAACCAACACATCCAGCAGTACTAACTGCATAAAGTGCTGATGATGCAATCAATGAACCAACAACAGCTACTTTCATAACTTTTTTCATCTTCTCTCCTTTACTCTTTGTCTAAACTCTTTTTTGCAAAAGAGCGAATACTAAATTTTAAAGCATCATCATTACAGACATCGATACATCTACCACAGTTGGTACACTCTCCATCTGTAACACTGATACTCTCTTTGTTTATCATATATAACACTTGGTTTTCAGGGCAAACCACTTTACAATCCATACAGCCTGTACAAGCTTCATGGTCATGTTCAACTCTGATAAGACTTTTTTGTCCTATGATAGAGTATGCAGCACCCAAAGGACATATATGTCCACACCAACCGTTTTTGACACCAAATAGATCAAATAAAAATATAGCAATCAAAACAGAAAGTCCAGCTCCAAATCCAAAGATAATACCTCTTTGCATAATAGTTATAGGACTAAATGTCTCAAACGCTGCAACACCAACTATAGCTGATACTATAAGTCCTAGTGCTAAAACCCAGTATCTTATACTTCTTTTGACAAATCTATAATTGTTTATCTCTTTGTCAAGTTTGAGTTTGCGTCTAAGCCATGCAGCCAAGTCTGTAACCATATTGATAGGACAAACCCAACTACAAAATGCTCTACCACCAACTACCATATAAAACAGTGTGATTATCAAAGCACCAAGCAATACATCAGCACCTAGTACAAAACCACTAGCTAAAACTTGCAATGTGGTATATGGATCAGACAAAGGTATAAATCCAAAAAGCTTTGATGCACCAAATGTACCCTCTAGCATATGCCATCCATAGGCATTGGCTCCAAAGTACAAAAACAGTAGTGTTATCTGTGTCACTCTTCTAAGGAGTAGATATTTTATATTATTCAAAATCAAGTCCTCCCGAGTTTAGATAATCTGCTGGTGCCTTTTGGCTTCTCTCATCTTTTGTGTGAATCTCTTTGGCTTCACCTACCCTTTGCTGGTCTTTTTCATCCCAACCTTTAACATAGTGACTACCTGCTCTACCTGTTGAGTGTTCAATAGGCAGTACAAATATAGCTGGTTTTTCAGTGATACAAGCCTTTTCACAAAGCCCACAACCAGTACAAGCGTCAGAATGAACCACAGGAAGCAAAAATGCATGTTTCCCTGTTCTTTCATTTTTTTGATACTCTAAAGTTATAGCTTCATCAAGCAAAGGACATGCACGATAACAAGCATCACACTGAAGTCCCCAGAATGCTACACAAGACTCTTTGTGAACTACTGCTAGTCCCATACGAGCTTTGTTGATATCTAGTTCACCTTTATCATTTGATACAGATGCTATATCTAAAGCACCACTAGGACATACAGGAACACAAGGTATATCTTCACACATATAACATGGTACACCAGTATCGATGATCTCTCCACTGTGTTCAGCCTTTTTTGATACTACATCAAACCAAGTAGCTTTTTTTCTATCTACAGGCTTAAAGTATGGAGTACCTATCAAAGCATCATCTCCACCTTTTGCCATTTTCAATGTACCAGGTCTTTTTGAACCATCTTTGTTTTTGTTGCTATCTCTGTTTTCACAAGCTTCAGCACAAAGACCACACTTGATACATGCTTTTAAAAAATCCTCTTCAGGTAAAGCACCTGGTGGTCTAAGTACCAGTGGTGAAGCTTTTGCTTCATCACTGTAACCACTCCACAACAATCCACCAACAGCTGCAAGGCCTACGCTTTGAAGGGTCGTTGCCATAAACTTTCGTCTGTTGTTGTTGGAGTTATTTGCCATCTACTTACGCCTTTGTAATCTTAACTGCACATTTTTTATAGTCTGTTTGCTTACTCATAGGACAAGTAGCATCAAGACAAACTTTGTTGATAAATACTTTTTCATCAAACCATGGAACAAATACTAGTCCTTGAGGTGGTCTGTTTCTTCCTCTAGTTTCAACTCTAGCTTTAACTTTACCTCTACGAGATTCTACCCATACAAGCTCACCTCTTTTAACACCTTTTGCTTTAGCATCTTTAGGGTTCATATAACATAGAGCTTCTGGAACAGCACGGAATAGTTCTGGAACTCTCATAGTCATTGTACCTGAGTGCCAGTGTTCTAGTACCCTACCTGTACATAGCCATGTATCATAGTTTTCATCTGGCATTTCTGGTGGATCCATATATGGTCTAGCAAAGATTTTAGCTTTGAGTGGCAATGCTTTTTTACCAAGTTTTTTATCTGGTTTAGTCAAGCTACCTTGAAGTAGTTTCTTAGCTAGTGGTCCATAGAATGCGTGAGTTGATTTACTACCAGCTTTTTTAGCTGCTTTTGCTGCATATGGGTCATACTTAACATTAAATCTCCACTGAGTCTCTTTACCATCAACAACTGGCCACTTAAGTCCTCTAACTTTATGATAAACAACAAATGGAGCCAAGTCGTGTCCATGTCCTCTACCAAATGAAGCATACTCTTCAAATAGGTACTCATGGATCATAAATCCATAACCTTTAAAGACTTTACCATCACTTCCCACTACATTTCTGCTATCACCAAGACACTCAGAGTTATCATAACCTTTTTGAGGGAATTTGTTAAGGTCTATCTTATACTTCTTAGCTCTATCATTTGCAAATAGGATTTCAAACATTGTTGTATCATCGTTGTATCCCATTTTTTTAGCATCTTTTCTAACATCTGGAAGTTTTTTACCATTTCTTAGAGTATATGGTCCCCATAGATCTTTAACTGTAAATCTTTTTGAGAACTCTACCCATTGCCATGTATCAGACATAGCATCACCTACTGGTAGTACTTGTTGTCTCCAGTGTTGTGTTCTTCTCTCTGCGTTTCCGTAAGCTCCCCATTTTTCATAAATCATAGCTGAAGGAAGTACAAGGTCAGATACCATAGCTGAGATACCTGGGTAACCATCTGAAGTTACGATGAAGTTATCCATATGTCTAGCAGCTTTAATCCAGTGTTTTGCACTAGCACTATCTTGATAAGCGTTACATACATTTACCCATGCAAACTTAACAACACCATCTTCGATATCTCTATGGATTTTCATAATGTGTTGGTTACCTACTGGGTTAAGTGTACCAGCTGGGATATGCCATTTTTTCTCTGCGATAGCTCTGTGTTTAGGGTTTTTAACCATTAAGTCAGCTGGTAGTCTGTGACAGAATGTACCAACTTCTCTAGCTGTACCACAAGCTGATGGCTGTCCTGTTAGTGAGAATGCACCATTTCCTGGAAGAGCTTGTTTGTTAAGTAGGAAGTGAACATTGTAAGAAAGTGTATTTACCCATGTACCACGAGTATGTTGGTTCATACCCATTGTCCAGAATGATACAACTTTTCTTCCTTTTTCTATATAAAGGTCTGCCAACATTTTAAGTTTTTTCTTGAAGCTGTCTATTGATTCGTTTGGATCACCTTTTGCAATCTTCGCTACATAATCAAGTGTGAAAGGCTCAAGAGATTTTTTATACTCTTCAAAAGAGATTAGCCAGTGTTTAAGAGTACCAGGTGTGTTATGCATAATATCACCCTCTTTATATCCATAAGGAGCTAGAGCTGGTGCTTCTTTTGCTGATACTTTCTTAGCCATCTCTTTCTTGATAGTTTCCATCTCTTTTGCTGTATATTTACCAGCACTACCATCAGGACGAACAGGAGTTAGTGATTTTTCACCTTTTCTTCTCATACCATAACCGATATTAACAGGTCCTGCTGTGAAAACGATGTTTTCTTTTACAAAATCCCAGTCGATTGCTTCTGGGTGGTTATATACGATCTCATGAGCGATATAGTTCCAGATAGCGAGGTCTGTACTTGGAGAGAAAATGATGTTGAAGTCACCAAGGTCACAAGTTCTGTGAGTATAAGTTTGGATATTGACTACTTTTACTCTATCTGGATCACTTAGTTTTCTATCTGTAACTCTTGACCAAAGGATTGGGTGCATCTCTGCCATATTTGATCCCCAAGTTACGATAGTATCTGTAATCTCGATATCATCATAACAACCTGCTGGTTCATCGATACCAAATGTTTGATAGAAACCAACAACAGCAGATGCCATACAGTGTCTAGCATTTGGATCTATAGCGTTAGATCTGAAACCTGCTTTCATCATCTTTTGAGCAGCGTAACCTTCCATAACTGTATATTGTCCTGATGCAAATACAGCTACACCCTCAGGTCCACTCTCTTTTAATGCTTTTCTAGCATGTTTTTCCATCTCATCAAAAGCTCTTTGCCAAGATACTGGTCTAAATTTACCATGCTTGTCAAATTCACCTTTGTCATTCATTCTTAAAAGTGGAGTTTTAAGTCTATCTGCACCATACATAATCTTCGCGTTGAAGTATCCTTTGATACAGTTAAGTCCTCTGTTTACTGGTGCTGCTGGGTCACCTTTTACTGCTACGATTCTTCCGTTTTTAGTAGCAAGCATGATTCCACATCCTGTACCACAGAAACGACAAGCTGCTTTATCCCATCTCCAACCTTTTTGAGCATCACTAGCTGCTGCTTCTAGGTTAGAAGGAACTGCGATTCCTACAGCACTTGCTGCCGATGCGGCTGCTGCGCTTTTTAGAAACTCTCTTCTATTTAAAGCCATATTATTCCTCCATAATTTTAAATACATACCATTTCAAGACCATCTAGATAACCTTCCTACACGGGTTACCTAGACAGTCTTAGTGATATGGCATATTAAAGTTTATCATAAATAACAGAAGATATAAGATGATTTAAATCAAGAAAAGTAAAAAGGTAGGAAAAATCGTACGATTAAGTTACACTTAATTTTGGAGTAATTTTATCTTTGATGAATTTTTTTGATGTTTTGTAAGAATTGAATGATTTTTATTGATGTAGTCAAAAGATTGACTACATCGCACCTAGTGCTTGTTTGACATTGTCATGTGCCATAGAGATATTCCAAGCTGGTTCCCAAACCACCTCTACAAATACCTCACCTACTCCCTCGATGCGTTCTACTGCTTCTTTGACCCAAGTAGTAATCATCTGATGAAGTGGACAACCTTTTGTTGAGAGTGTCATAACTACATGCACATTGCACTCATCATCGATAATAGCATCATAGATAAGTCCCATCTCAACTAAGTTGAACCCAACTTCTGGGTCTATAACTGTACTGATAGCATCAAATACCATCTCTTTTGTAATATCACACATTATCTTCTCCTAAATCTGCTCCATAAGAGAGCATTTTATTCATACCCATATATAAAAATATAGCTCCAGCAAATAAGAAACTAGCTCCTGCATTGAAAAGCAGTTCACTTTCAAACAACAAACCAAATCCACCAAGAACTACACCACTAGCTGTAAAGTTAAACATATAAGTAGCTCCATTTTTATCATACATCTCATGAAGCATAGGAACTTTTTTCTTACCTACAAGTGGTGAAAATCTCTCAAACCATACCAAAAAAGGAACTATCTTATAAAGATGTCCTGTTATCATAGATGAGATAAACCCAACAAGTACAAACCATACAGTAGTATGAAGCATAGCTGTATCATTGGTAAGCATAAACACTATAAATGTCATCATCGCAAATATCAGCGAACCAAAAGCAAATATCATAGACTTAGCCCAGATATCCAACTCTTTTCTAACTGTAAGCATAGCGATGATATATATCTGATGGATATAAAAAACTATACCTACAAAAGATATAAAATATCCCAAGTTCATAACCATCTGAGATGATAGCAAAGCACCTACAAACACTATAGCAACACCTGTGATAAGCAGTTTGAATGCTCTGTGGATTGAAGTCTCATCAAATCCATGAGCTAGTGAAAACATAGGTATCAGGGTAAGAGATAATCCTATGATAGTAAGTATAACATACCCACCGATAACTGCATAAACATGAGCTTTGAGCATAAGTGCTATATCTATACTAAATAAACCGTTAAATCCTAAAGCTAAGAAAAATCCTGTCAAGATACCCAAAAGTAAGTAACCATTACTCCATTTGATAGTATCTACAGTGATACCTGTTAGCTTTGTCTTTTTAAGAGTTGCTAAGTTTTCCATCGCAAATATAAGCATAGAGATAAGAACTAGCAATCCACCATAAGGCAAGATAGACAAATCTATCCAAAAACCAGCTACCATCATAGCACTTCCGATACCAAGCAGTGGCAAGATAACATAGTAAACATCAACTACTACATGCCCTACTTCAAGCACTACAGGGATAAGCTGAGCCATCGCACCAAATATAACCATCATAACAAAACCAAGCATAAACAGATGAACCCATCCGGCTATACTAAACTGATGAAAATCAAAAGATGGACTTAAAAACAGCAAAGATGCCATAGATATAAGATAAAAAATCACTCCATATTTGAAAAATGGAGCGATAAGTTTGAGTGGAGGAGCAAACTCCTTTGACATTGGATTCATGACTTATCCAGCACAAGAAGCTTCATTGAGGTTAGCTTGTTCACTCTCTCCTTCTTTGTAAGAGAATATAAGCTTAACTCTACCATCTTCTAACTCTTCATCAGCGATATCAAAGTTTGCTGAGATTTTTTCTAAAAGTCCCATAGGTTTTTTGTGGTTTATCATCACTAGTTTTTTGTTTGGTGCATCGATAAGTTTCAATCCTGCCATAGCGTTTACCATCGGATCTGGTGGTCCACATTTGCTTGTATCAAACTCAAAGTATTGAGTCTCTCCCATAGTATATGTGAAAAATGGAACTGTTGATCCCATAACTTCTATCTGTTCTTTTTGTATATCAGACATAATTTCTCCTTAATAGTTTTTCGCATTATATGCCTATATACTTATAAACTACTTGATGTAAATCAATTTTTGAAATTTTTTTCAAAATATTGTTGAACTAACTCCTCAAAATAACGCATTCTCTCTTTTCCTTTGGGTAATTGACGGCGTAATTGTTTCATTTTGTCAAGAAAATCTGGGATATCCTGAGGTATCTTATCTTCAAAATATTTTCTGATTTTTTTGGCAAATGCAGGTGATGCTCCACTAGTAGAAAAAGATATAATCAAATCATCTCTTTTGATAAATGAGGGAAATATAAAATCACAATAAGCTGTATCATCAACTGAGTTAACCAACACCCTGCTTCCTCTACTCTCTTCATATATACTTTTGTGAAGTTCTATAGTATCAGTAGCTACTATCACTATATCAAACTCTTTGATATCACCTGTTTTGTATGCTCTTTGGTACAAGCTCAAACAGTGAGTTTTGATAATCTCATAGCTACATTGTGATACTTCAGGAGATATCACTGTAATCTCTTTGGTAAACTCGACTAATTTTTCAAGCTTTTCACATGCTATAGCCCCACCACCAACAACCAAAACTTTGAGTTTGCTCATATCCATATACATAGGGAAGTATGACACTATAAATCCTTTTTGTTATACTCTAACATAAAAACATCCAAGTTGATTTGATATGTATCAAATACAACTTAGAAAAGATCTAATGCTGTTGGTTTCGGTTTCGGTTTTGGTTGTACTTTCGTTTTTGGCTTTGGTTGTACTTTTGGTTTTGGTTTTGAAATACTTGGAGTATTTTGTGTCGTAGCCGGTGTTTTTATAGTATCAAATATATTTGTTGATGGCTTTTTATAATGTTGTGTTTTTGGTTTTGTATATGGTTTTGATACAACTTTTGGAGTATCTTTTTGAGGTTTTGTTATAGTTGGGAGTATAACATTTTGAGTTACTGGTTTCTGCTCTGGCATAGTTGGATTATCACTTGTAGAGGGTTCAACTTTGTAGATATCATTTGTAGTATTTTCTTGCTCTTTGGCTACAACATCTGGCTTGAGATATCCCTCTTCTACAAGGATTTGTACTATATTTCTAAATGTAGGTACGGCTGATTGTGATGCAAAATATTTGTGCCATTTTTTGGCTTTGATGACTAGTACACCTATAGTATATTTGTGTCCTTCTTTGTCATTTGCAAACCCATAAAAACTACTATGATACTCTCTGACATAGTGACCATTTTTTACAGTATGGGCTGTACCTGTTTTACCTCCTATCTCCAAGCCTTCATATCTGGCTTTTCTACCTGTTCCTTTTTTGTCATTGACAACTCTAAGCAAGATATCGTGTATCTGGTTGGCTGCTTTTTTACCTATAGGATGCAAATCAGGCACTTTTGGTTTGAGTGTATAGTGGTTGCCCTCTTTGTCTTCAAGATAATCTATAATACGAGGAGTAACTGCTACTCCATCATTGTTAAATGCACTATAAGCTTTGAAAAGTTGAGCAAACGAAACCATCATACCATAACCATAAGAGCTGTTTGCTCTATGCATTTGATTATCAAGCAGTCTTAGTGATTTTATCTGTCCTTTTAAATCACGAGAGAGGTCTATACCTGATGGCTGACCTAACCCAAACGCCAACAAACCATCTCTAAACTGTTCTCCTGTAAGTCTCCAAGATATCTGAGATATACCTATATTTGAAGAGTGTACTATGATATCTGATGCTGTTTGAGACTCAAAGAAATCATCATCTGATATATATCTTCTTTTACCTATCTGAAATCTGTGATAACCTGTCTTGAACCAACTGTTTGGAGTCACGACTCTATGGTCTAGTGCTATAGCCAAAGTGATAGGCTTGATAACAGAACCTGGTTCATACAAATACTCTGCAAATTTTGGATTGAGTGCATATATATCTTTTTGTTGGATATGAGATGGATCAAATCTATTGCTACTAGCAAGTGCCAAAACTTTACCTGTATGAGACTCCATCACACCTACTATAATCTCTTGGGCATCAAGCTTACTTTTCATACTATCTAGCATAAGCTCCACTCTTCTTTGCACACTCAAAGGTATATTGATATGCAAATCCAACCCATCTACTCTAAGTCTTTGTATAGAGTTTTTATCGTGTATAATCCTACCTGCAACATCTCTTTTGCCTTTAAAATATCCATCTTTTTTGGAAGTGATATGCTTCTCATAGGCTCTTTCTAACCCTTTTTGTCCTACTGGTCTGATATATCCATCTTCATCCTCTTTACCTACATACCCCAAAACTGGGCTTAGGTTATCATGCAAAGGAAATATCCTGCTTTCACCATTTTCTACTATATCCAAACCATAAAGTACCTCTATCCCACCTTTGGTTTTGATACTTCTAAACACATGTAATCTTCTAAGCTTATATGCCAAAGATTTGAGTTGCATAGCCTGTTTTTGTGTAAGTTTTTTGGACAATACAACATTGCCTTTTTTGTAGTGATGAGCTTTGTCTTGCATATTTTTTCTGATATCTTTAGTATCTATGCCACTATATATACTAAAAAGTTTGATAAAAAGCTCTCTTTTATTTGGGTCTATACTCGCACCCCTGATAGTAGCTGTATAACTTTTTTGAGAAAGTGCCAGTGCATAACCATCTTTTGATACTATCTTACCACGAAAAGATCTATCATGTATAGTAGCATACTGACTTGGCACTTTCCTATCCATGACAATAGTTTTGATGATAGCTATCAAAAATATAGCCATCAGTACTATAAACAGTACAAAAAGTGTTGATATTTTTTTGGTTTTTTGTTTTATGGCTTGATTTGTTATACTCTCTTGCATATATAATACCTGATAATTTTTTGTAAATTTTAACAAACTTATCTATTGTTTTTGATAAAATACTAAATAATATTAGAAAAGAGATGTAGATATGATAGATAAACCACTTTTGATTGCGACAATGATGTTACTAACGATATCCTTGATGATGGACTACTCTTTGTCTGTATATACTGTATCTTTGTTTGGATATGGTGAATTTCACTTTTTTATCAGACAGGCTGTAGCTGTATTTTTAGGATTTTTTATGATGATTGTTATATCAAAACTCAATCCTGATAGATATTTTGTGCGACTTGGTTCTATAATATTTGTGTTGTTTTTTATACTGATGATTATAATGCAGTTTTTACCATCATCACTTGTCAATGCCGTAGGAGGAGCAAAAAGATGGATACACATAGGTCCACTCTCTATCGCACCTGTAGAGTTTTTCAAAGTTGGATTTGTATTTTTCCTATCTTGGAGTCTGTCTCGAAAATTTAAAGACAAATCTAACCTGAACTTTATCCAAGAGATAAAAGCATTTGCTCCTTATCTGGTTTTGTTTGCTATAGCTGTGTTACTCATAGCTGTATTTCAAAAAGATTTGGGTCAAGTTGTAGTACTGGGTGCGACATTGGTTGTGATGTTTATGTTTATAGGAAGTTCTTGGAAGTTTTTTACTACTTTGATATCTCTAGCTTCTGCTGGTGTTATAGGTCTTATCATATTAGCACCTCACAGAATGGCAAGGATAAAAAGCTGGTGGATTTCAGTTCAAGATAGTATCTTATCTATCATGCCGTTTGATTCTATCCAAAATCTTAGAGTTGAATCATCAGTCAAAGAGCCTTGGCAGATATCAAACTCTCTCAATGCCATCCATAATGGTGGATTTTGGGGACAGGGACTTGGCAATGGACAATTTAAACTTGGTTATCTCAGTGAAGTCCATACCGACTTTATCTTAGCAGGTATTACAGAAGAGTTTGGTTTTATAGGTGTGGCATTTGTAAGTTTGACTATACTATATATAGTATTTAGGATATTTCAGATAGCTGCAAAGGTTGAAAACCCTGCTTATTATCTCTTTTGTATAGGTATTGGTTCACTTATAGCATTTTCATTTTTCCTCAATGCCTTTGGTATATCAGGGCTTACTCCTATCAAAGGTATAGCTGTACCGTTTTTGAGTTATGGAGGGTCACATATACTGGCATCTTGCGTAGCTATAGGGATGGTATTGATGATATCAAAAAAAGTGCCTAGAGATATATATGGCAACATTTTATAGGAGTATAGTATGAGTATCATAATGACAGGTGGTGGCACAGGTGGTCACCTAGCGATAGTCAGAGCAGTAAAAGAGGAGTTAAGAGATAAAGATATCAATCTTATCTACATAGGTTCAACAAAAGGTCAAGACAAACAATGGTTTGAAAATGACAAAGATTTTGAAGCTAGATATTTTTTAAATTCAAAAGGTGTAGTCAATCAAAAAGGTTTAGGCAAACTGGCATCTTTGTGGACTATGGCAAAATCTGTACTAGAAGCTAGAAAACTTTTGAAAAAACATAATGCAAAAGTCGTATTAAGTGTTGGAGGCTTTTCAGCTGCTCCTACTGCATTTGCTGCTTTGAGTATGAGGATACCTCTTGTGATACACGAGCAAAACGCCTCTATGGGTTCACTAAACAAACTGCTAAAACCTTATGCCAAAGAGTTTATAAGCTCTTATGATGACAACTCCACTCAAACACCATATCCTATAAAAGATATATATTTTCAAACTGCAAGAGTAAGAGAAGATGTAAAAACTATCATCTTTTTGGGTGGTTCACAAGGTGCAAAAGCTATAAATGAGTTGGCTTTGGAGTTAGCACCCACACTAAAACAAAAAGGTATAAGTATCATCCATCAAGCAGGAGATAGAAATATCCAAGATGTTCAAAACTCTTACAAGCAACTTGGCATAGAAGCTGAAGTGTTTGGATTTAGTACTAAACTGCCCAGTTATATAGCACAAGCCGATTTTGCCATAGCTAGAGCTGGTGCATCTACACTTTGGGAACTCAGTGCAAACGGACTTCCTGCCTTATATATCCCATACCCATACGCAGCTAGTGATCATCAATACTATAATGCCAAGTTTTTAGTAGATCAGAACTTAGCATGGCTTATGAGAGAAGATAAACTAGATAGTAAAAAGATAGAAGATATACTATCAAATGATATAAAAGAAGTAAGCCAAAAACTTATAAACAGTATAAATCCAAACGGAGCTAAAGAGATATCTAAGTTACTGATAGAGTGCCATCAATCAAAAAAAGGAGAAGAAGATGAAGTTTTATAAAAAAGGATTAGTTACCATACTGCTTGGTATGAGTCTTATGAGTGTAGATAGCAGTGCTTGTACTAGAGTAGTACATAGTTTTAAAAATGGTGATGTAGTTACGGGTAGAAGTATGGACTGGTTTGAGAGATTTGAAACATCTATATGGAAGTTTCCAAGAGGTATCCAAAGAGATGGTCTAACTCAAAACAATCCAGCAAAATGGACTAGCAAGTATGGTAGTGTAGTAGTAGTGCAAACATCTTTTGGACAAAATGCCTCTACTGATGGTATCAACGAAAAAGGTTTGGTTGCAAATATGCTATATCTTACAGAGACACAATACGCCCCAAGAGATACCAAAAAAGAAGGGATTGCATCATCTGAGTATATACAGTTTTTGCTTGATAACTTTGCTACTGTAAGAGAGGCTGTCAAATACATCAAAAGCGATAAAGCACAGATAGTGCCAGTACCTATCCCAAACAGTAAACATTTGCCAACGATGCACATATCTATATCTGATGCTTCAGGAGATAGTGCCATCATAGAGTTTTTGGATAACAAAGTTGTCATACATCACTCAAAAGAGTATAAAGTGATGACAAACTCACCAACATTTGACCGACAGTTAGCTCTAAGTGCTTACTGGGATGAGATAGGTGGACACAAGTTCCTACCAGGAACTAGAAACTCAGCAGATAGATTTGTAAGAGCCAAATTTTACAACGAACATTTACCAGAAGCAAAAAACTATAGAGAAGCTATAGCTAGTGTGATGTCAGTGATAAGAAATGCATCATCTCCATTTGGTGAACCAGATCCAGATAAACCAAACATATCATCAACACTATGGAGAACAGTAGCTGACCAAACACATCTTGTATATTATTTTGAGTCAACTGTATCACCAAATCTAGTATGGGTAAATCTCAAAAAGTTGGATTTTTCAAAAGATAGCAGTAGTGAGTATATAGATATCAAAGAAGAGAGTGACTTTGTAGGCAATATAAACAAACTACTCAAAAAAAGCAAAGCCATAGATTTTGCAAAAGTTCCTGCCAAATAACTCTTTCTTGCTTCTTCCCTATTTTCAATAAGGGGAGGATGCATACCATAAGGTTAATCAGCAAATAGACTTAATTTGGTGCTTTGAAATTTTTGTTAATATAACTTATTACACTCTATTAAATGATTTCGTAATTTATCTTTTTTAGTGTTGATATTATTATCATTTTCATAATAAAAACACTTTTTATACCCCATTTTATCATTATAAATCATTTTCCAAAAACCTTTTGGAACAGCTATTTTATTTTTACCTATTCGTTTTGGGCTATTTCCATATACGATACCATTTAATACATTTACATTACCTAATTTAACGGCGATTAATCTTTCTAGTTTTTCAACTTTTATCCAAGCTTTACGATTAACTTTTGGTGCTTGTGGGATTACATTTGCCATTGTATAAGTTTTTTTTTGTGACTTCTTACTCCAGTCAAAAGAGGCATCACTGGCTAAATGTCCTCTATCATAACCACTTTTTCTATAATCTTTAGATTTACTTCTATATTTGTTGGGTATTGTTTTCTCACTATAAAAACTAGGTCGTTTTTTTATATTTTTTTGATTTACTAAATTGCCTTTCAATTGATAACTTACATATATAGCACCTTTATATTTGTAGTCATAACAAATTGTAAAATACTCTTTATCAATTATTTGGTCACAATTATTTCTATTGATATAATCATTTATATTAGTTGCAAATAATTGTGATAAAAGAAATAAACATATTAGTAAAAGAGATTTCATAATTTATTACTTGTGCTACTATTCACATTAGGAGAGTTTATTATAAAGAGTAATGCTATAAGTAATTTTTTCATTTTTTATTCTTTAGTGTATTGACTAACTATAGTTAGTTGTAAGAATATTGTATATTTTCTATACTTATGGTTAGTTTAACTATAGGTATGTAAGGTTTATGAAGCAAAGTACAATAGATAAAGAAAAGATGCAAAAGATTTATAAACAGATTGGTTCTAATGTTAAGATGATTAGGACTGAAAAGAATGTATCTCAACTTGCTTTAGCTTTAGCTATTGGGCATAAAGCAGTAGGTACAATATCTATGGCAGAATTGACATTGAACAATAAACATTTTAATTTGGAACATCTTTTTAAAATAGCAGAGGTTTTAGATGTAAGTGTGTGTGAATTTTTTAAAGATATTGATATTTAAAATAATTTCTTACACATAAATGGTGCATTAAAATGCACCCTACAGGCTGTGGTATTTTAATTATGTATCGTATGGTGCAATTCATTGCACCGATAAACCCATATCCTACTGCGAAAGAACCCAAGCTTTCTAGTCTCAGTTTTTCCCTTGAAAAGTATGTAATGAGGAAAAAATAACATTTTACCGTAGGTTTGACCATCTCAAACAAAATATATGATAATAGTAGATATCGTTTTAAAATCTAAACAAAATGTTTGACATGGTCAAACCTACAAATATGATGTATGATATAATCATAAACAATTTCTCTTGTTATACCATAAGTTCATCAGCAAAGATAACTTAGTTTGGTGCTTTGAGGTTAAGTATGCATTACAAAAAAAGCAAAAGTTCCTGCCAAATATTGAAAATACATCTCAATGCAACTAAAGTAGCATTGAGATATCTACCTTTGATGATATAATCTCACAAAAAATAAGGAGTGTGAGATGTTAGCAACAAGATATAATCCATACAATGACTTAGATATCAAAAAAGGTTTTGAAGTTTTAAACACTATCCTTAATACTATAGATGGTAACAAGGATGAGTCACCTATCGCATCGTTTACACCTCGAGTTAATACCAGAGAGGCTGATGATGCTTACTATATAGAGCTTGATTTGCCAGGTATCAAAAAAGATGATATCGAGATAACTACAGAAGACAATGTCTTGACAATCTCAGGTGAGAGAAAGTTCAAAGAAGAGGTCAAAGAAGAAGACTACTACAAAGTAGAAAGCCGTTATGGTAAATTTAGTAGAAGTTTTACTCTGCCTGAAGATATAGATATCTCTGGTATATCAGCTAAGAGTGAAGATGGTGTACTTGAGGTTGTGATACCTAAAAAAGAAGATGACAGTAAAAAACTAAGAAAAATAGAGATAAAATAATCCAAACAAAAGGAGGCAAAAAGATGGATATCGTAAAAACTACAAAAGATTTGGCAAAAAATGTTGAAGAAAAAGTAGAGCATGGTATCGAAGTGGCAAAAGAGACATTTGCGAATGTAGCAAGTCACCTTCCTTTTGCCAACTTGGCTAGAAAAGGCTCAGACGGATTTGTGATAGAGGTAGATTTACCTGGAGTCAAAAAAGAGGATATAGAGCTTCAAGTAGAAGATAATATCTTATCAGTTAAAGCTGTAAGAAAGATGAAAAATGAAGTCCATAGAGATGACTACTATTTATGTGAAAGCAACTTTGGACTCATATCAAGAAGCTTTATACTTCCAGATGGTATAGATACCCAAAAGATTGATGCTAGATATGAAGATGGACGGCTTTATATCTCGCTAGAGAAAGAAGAAGAGAGAAAAGCCAAAAGTATCTCTGTAAAATAAAACATCCTCCTTTTGGAGGGATTGGATATATATGAAACAACTTTTTAAAAGCAATATTTTTTTGACCCTGCTTAGTGCTATCACTTTTATAGGTGGTTACTTTTTTTTAAGACTCGCATATCATATGAGTGACAAGATGCCTTTTACTCAAGAGATAGTACTAGTAGTTCTAGGTACTTTGGCTACTGTGATGATAACAGCACTTCTGCTTAACAAGCAAACTACCATAGAGTTAGAAAAAGAACAAAGTGTAAAGTTCATAGAGTTAAAAACTCAAACATACCAACAACTCATAGACAACATAGAAGAGATAGCTTCAAATGAAGATGTAACTGCTAGTATGTTAAACAAACTAAGATTTAACAGTCATAGGTTGGCGATATTTGCATCTCCTGCTGTACTTGATGAGTATGAGAACTTCCTAGAAGTACTAAACAAACAGATAGCAGACAAACATGTAAGTTCACAAGATGCAGATGCCATATCTCAAGCACTAGCGAAACTGACTATCTATATAAGACGAGATTTACTAGGTGAACTCGATACACAAAGTCAACATACACAACAAGAGATAGATACTCAGATACTAGAAAATGCTAAACATTATGAGGTTTAAAAAAACTACTTCCACTACCACTAAAAAACCATCCCTCTTTTGCATACTCTTTTAACTTAGGGTATGCTATGAGAGATGCTTTGTATAAATCATTGAGAGTTATAGCATCATAACTGCTTAGTAACTCTTGGCTTGTTTTAGTATGCCATGAGGCAAATGTAGAAGGCTCTATCTTGTCTAACAAGTTGGCTTTGAATGTTTTGTAAACCAAAGCAGTATCGCACCCTATAGGTGGTGTGTATATATCAAGTTTGAGTGCCTCTTCATCAAAAGGCTCTACTACCTCACCAAATCCACTGACATTGGCACTATCATAATCATACACAAAAAACGGTACATCAGCACCTATCTTGGAACCGATAGTAGCTAACTCATCGGTACTTATAAGCAAGTTGCATACATCTTTGGCAAGTCTTAAAAATGCACCTGCATTGGAGCTACCACCACCCAAACCAGCTTGAGATGGGATGTTTTTGTGTACTACTACTTTGTGGTTGTAAAAAAAGTCCAAAAACTCCAAATCCCCTGTATATTCGTTGAGTGCTTTGTATGCTTTGTAGATAGTATTGGATGTAGTTTCAACCCCATCACATCCCTCTATGGTAAAACTCTCACATTTACAAGGTACAAACTCTATAGTATCATAAAGGCTTTTGACTTTCATAAACCTAGAATCCAAAGTATGGTACCCATCTTCATGTCCTGTGATTTTGAGATATATGTTTACTTTTGCGTATGATTTTATCTGCATAGATTAACCTTTATATTTTGCTAAACGATTTAGTTTGTATGATATAACCTCATCTTTTATCTCTATGATGGAGTAAAAGTTACTAGTCTCTACTAGATACACTCCATCATCTTTACTCTCAAAGTAGTCTATATATAGCTTTTTGCCAA
>Ga0256843_1001183_pt1 | contig 21086 bp, 23 predicted proteins | sample AlvinellametaG_FD_191572 | JGI IMG/M metagenome (GOLD analysis project Ga0256843, IMG submission 191572) | Pompeii worm associated microbial communities from hydrothermal vent at the East Pacific Rise, Pacific Ocean - Alvinella | ecosystem: Host-associated > Annelida > Integument > Unclassified ... | reverse complement strand
TAGTGAATTTTCTACTAGTTGCGATAGCAGTTTTTGCTATTCCCATTCCAGCTTGAGAGTATCTAAGCTCGATATCACGTGTTAAGTTTCCAACCAAAATTATTTTATTGAACATAAGTTTTCCTTCTAAATAGTTATTATATTTTTATTATGTCATATTTACTGAAATTTGTCAACTATATGATGGATTATTTTTTTAATTCTTCAAACATTGCACTGCTTAATTTATCTTGAATATTCTGGACATTCATAAATGTTGATTCAATCTCTTTTTCTGTTTTTTTAATCTCTTCATGATTGCCTCCCTCTAGTGTTTGAATCCTAGAAATCGCTTCATTTAAATTATCTATAGTTCCTATTAAGTTTGCACATGATTCACTAAAGTCATCCATCGTTTCCTTGCTTACATTAGCTTTAGTGGACTCTCTTATAAAAAAGTTTTGCATAGCCTTTATTGAGGCTCTTTTGTTTTTTAAAATCGTACTTGTAATTACTATAGTCATATTGTTGTCTCCCTTTTATGGCTTTATGGAAAAATTCACTTCTTCCTCAGTGTCTATGTTTGGCAAGATACTGTCCTGTAGTTTTTCTTCTGGTAAGAGTGTTTTAGCTTCTATTTTGCTATAAGCCTCTATAAACTCTTTTTTATTAAATTCAGAAAGTGCAGCAATCTTAATAACTCCATCTTTATCAATAAAGCTAAATTTCTCAGCTAACTTCTTTTTTTTATCGGGTTCTGTTCTTTGTAAAAACTGTTCCGTCTCTCGCGTATAATCCCCGACACCTCTAAATCCAGAAAAAACCATTTCTTGAAGTGCTTCATCTTTTAACTCCATGATAGATGTTACTACCTCAATAAGAAGCCCTTCTGAGAATAAAGATTTTATTTCCAATAGCTTTTCCAAATCAAAAGATTCTTCTTCATTCAATGGAGCTTGATCCATCTTTAATTGTATTTGCTTATCTAAATCTTCTTCATAGTATTTTTTTAAATGTTTCGTATAGTCCAAAAGGTTTCCAATAATTATTTGTGGCTCTTTTGAATACCCAATAACTGCACTTATTATATTTTCAGAGATTTTTTTGCACTTCCCCGATTCAGCTTTAATTTCTTTTATTCTACTCATGAACTTCTCCTACTTCTTCTTTTTCCCTATTGTATAACAAAAGCACAGACATCTTCTTTTTTAGACATTATTTTTGTTTGTTTTTTATTTTTTTCAACATTTTTCTGGCTATTAAATATTCGTCCATTTTTTCGTCTAAAGTTTTTAATATTTCTTTTGTTGGTTCTTCTTTCATTTCTAGAAAAGCATCAAGTAAATTGTTAAAAACTTCTTCTTCAAATGCTACTATTTTTTCTTTCATTGAAACCTCCTGATATATTTGTATTATATCAGGAGGGATTCTCTAATCAAAGAAACTATTTTAGAATTGCATTTATTTTCTGCAAATTTAATTGATGTTCCCCATTTAAAAATATTGTTGGCGTTGATTTTGCTCCTAGCTCATCAGCTACTTTTCTTGCTCTTGTTATTTTCAAAATGTTTTTAGGATTTTCCGCATCTACTATAGAAATCTTTTTCTTGATAACAGATTCTATCCACTCCTTTATTTTTGTCTTGCTTGTACTCTGGACTATGCTTCGCTCTGCTTTTGCTTTATATATCTTAATGATGTCTTTTTTATCGTTAAGAGTGTAAATGAATTTTACTACATTTTCTGAGCCTTTATGAATTTTCAAAGGTATCTCATAGATATATAAAGCAACGTCTTTTTTCTTTTCTATGTTATCAGCAACCCTGCCTATTACATCTTTGCAAAATGGGCAAAATGGATCACTGATAATTAGTATTTTGTTTTTTGCTTTTTTGCTTCCAAGAACTAAATAATCTTCATCATAATATGTTTCTTTAAAATTAACCAGCTTATCCCTGATTGTTTTTCCTGTTTTTATATTGATAGCATTAGTTACAATATAATCTCCATTACTTATAATAATTTCTTCCGCTTTTTCTTTAATTCCATCTTTTTCGATAGAAACTAATATTTTTGTGGCCTTCCAACCACTCTCAATGTTTTTGGTATTTAAGATTTTTATATCTCCGTGATTTATGCCTTTCGCATCTAGTTCATTAGATATGAATCTTACCATTACTTCATCAAAATTTTCTGGTGATGCTATAAGTGACAATGCAAAAAGCAGCCCTATTATTGTTTTTTTTAAAATCATATTTATCCTTTTAATTTTTCTATTATTTTAATCATTGCACGCTCATACGTTTTGATAATTGACTTGTCAGCCTTGTCTAAATTCATGGTGTAGAAAAAAGAATAGACAGCTCTCTGCTTTTTCCCCGTCTCTTTTGAAATTTCTGTTGATATGGCATTTGTACTAAGATTATGTGTGGAAGATAGCGTAATATACAGATCGAAAAAATTATTCTTCTCTTTTTCAGACATTACAAGATTTTCATTGATATAATCCATCGCTTCTTGTGTCCAAGAGAACTTTCCTTTTTCTTTCAGATAGTGAGTTTTTTCTTTGAAAATTCCGTTAGCAATCATTTTCTTTAATTTCAAATAGGAGATTTTTTCCGTTAGTTCAGAAGTTTTATATACCTTCTTTCTATTTTTTATGGGTAGGTATTGTTGCACCTGAAGAGTTTTTTCTCTTTGAATTTTTTCATCTTCAAGTTGATTTAGTTTATGAGGATTGTTTTTGAAAAAATCCTCTATTAGTTTTTTCTCATGAAGAGTTAATCCTTCACTTATTGTTATTTTTTTTTCAATATCACTCATACTCCAACCCCTGCATTTCTTACTTATCGTTAATTTACCCTCTTTTATCTAAAAATAAGCTAAAAATATATAAAAAAACTATTTTATTTCTATTTTATTTTGTTTTTTTATTAAATATATATATTTTTAGCAGGAATATCAACACAAAAGAACTATTTATATTTTATGCTGTTATTGGACAGTTCTTCATCACCAACTGCCAACTCTACCTCATTTTTTTTTATATTGAGATTTTCTTTTAAGAGTGTTTTTATTGTTTCCGAAATACCGGAGTCTAACTTGAATGTGTTTTTCCATCCTTTATTTTCAACAACAGTACATTTAGTAAAATCTTTATTGAATATAATATCTTTTATGTCCATTTCTTTCAAATAATCTTTTTTTAGTTTTTCTAACGGTTTAGTAGTATTATCTTCAAGTTTTTTCCTTAAAGGCTCTAAGTAATATGCTGGATTAGTTTTAATCAGATGAACACCAATCAATTCTTTTGAAAAGTCATCCTTAAGCTGTCTAGCTATCTTAAATAAAGAATCTTCTTGAAGATATTCTTTCATATAAGTGATTATATTTCCTTTTCCCGTACCTTTAAAGTCATGATATACATACTCTCCGCTTGATTCATTAAATATTATTGAATATTTGTGAGTCTTGTTGTGTACATAGGTATAAGTCCCCTCTGTATAATATCTGGTTTCTTCCTCTTCACTTTCATAGTGCATCATAACTTCTGCTAAATCCAAAGAACAGAGTGCTCCGATATCTACATATTGTTTATAACTACATTCTTTCATTGCTTCATAGGATGTAAACTTAATTCTTGCATCGTGAGCTATTTTTTTCTTTCTCGCATTTTCTTTAATATCACTCTCAACTCTTTTCAATGCAGCTCTTCCTGCATTTGTTATATCAAATCTATTTCCAGTGTTTTTTATTATAGTCAGTGCATCGCTTGGGGAAGGCACATACTTTCTTGCCATATCATATAGAGGAGACGGATCAACATCATCAAGTATTTCAAGCTCTCTCGCTATTTCACTCTGTAAATACTTTAATTCTTTTATATTTAGATTTCTTAATTTTGTATTCTCTGGTAAAGAAATTCCTTCGTAATTATATTTTTCTATTTTATCAAATTTCAATGGCAGGAAAATTCTGAATCTGTCCATGCCTGCTGCTTTTTCAGTGCCATGAGATCTTGTTGTAAGCATCATATACTCAAGATTTTTTTTATCTAATATTTCACATGCTTCTTTTACTGATAACCCGCTATCTACATCAAAAATTGCCAAAGGAGCCATCCCTAAAACATTTCTTTCATTTCTCTGAGTGTCTCTAACTATCTCCCCTTTTCTTTCAACCATTCCTAAATCTTTCTCTTTTCTGAAAAATGATGAAGAGTATGGAAAGGAAACTGCTATTTTTCGGATAGATTCAAAACTACTAACTTCTGTTTCTCTCCACCCATACGGTGTCCTCTCGATTGCTCTTTCCGATAAAGCAGAAGGAGATATAGATATTTTAAATGGTTTGAAAGTTGCGTTGTCCACACCATCTCCTTTTTTTTTATTTAATATATCATAGATGTGGACTTACAAGTAATAATACGTGGGTAAAATTATAACAATTTTATATTTTTGTCTTAAAATGAAGGTTTTATTCCTAGGTCTTCTTCTTGCGTTGATGTGTTTTTGTATTCTTTCTCACCTAGGTGCAGGACTTTTTCTTGATATTCATTAATTTTATCTAGTTCTGTCGCATAATTATAAAAGTCTAGGTAGTCTGATTTTTCATTACTATAGTCTGCTTTAACTTTCAATGCCTTAAGCTCAAACACTCTATTTCCTAAAATTTGAATTGTTGCTTGCGGAACTGAAAATTTTGAAAGGTCTATCTCTTTAATTACTTCATACATTGCAGATAATTTTAGTGGTGACATCTGATCTGATTTGTTTGCTATATAGATTTCTGCTTCAAATGGCACTTCTATTTTTTTCATTAATGTTTTAAATGCTATTGTGTCGTCTTCATTTATTGTAAGCATAATTCTACTTTGTTTTCTAATATTCTAACATAGATTGGCTTCATCTTTTTTTTAAACTATTTTTTCAGTTATAGTTTCATTTTAGCTGAAGCCTCATCAATTTTATTTGCTTGGTTATTATTCTGAGATAAAGAGCCTTTTGTCTCTATGTTAGTAAAAATAACCATATCATCATTTATATCACTTACTGTTTTAATTTCAAGTGCTACTTCTTGAAAGTTTGCCGACAAAAGATCTATCTCTAAATTACTCTTTGTGATTATTTCAATCATGTCTCCATTTTTATCTTGACATAGCACCTTTACAAAATCATTTCTATATTCATCAAATCCCAGCACAAGCAATTCAGAAGAAGAATAAAAAGAGTCATTTAATGGTATAGAGCCGCATATCTCTGAATATTCCTTGCAAAAAGATAAATATTCTTGAACGCTTATATTTTTATTTGACACTAAAAACTTTCCATTTTCTATAATTTTCTTTTTTGTATTTTTATTGAACTCGGCAATTCTTTCACTTAATATTTTTGGATCTCTTGCTCTTAGCCCTACAGCTCTCAAATGTCCACCAAACTGGATACTCTCACGAACATCTTTATATTTTTCAGCCACTTCAATAAGTGTTTTCTTTATTGAACCACCTCTTCCTGAGCCTATGGCTTGTTCATCACCACCATAATTAATTGATGTAAAAAGAGCATTCGTTTTGTATTTTTGGGCTAGGTTTCCTGCAATTAATCCGTTTAATCCAATTGGAACATCATCTCTATGATAGTATAATAATGATGCCTCCGATAGATTAACACCACTCTCTTCTATTTCCTTCTCTATTAGTTTGGAATAATAATTTAAAGCTTCTTTTCTTTGCTCGTTTGTATCCTCAAGTTTAAGATAAGACTCCTTTACAAAATCTGTATCCTTTTGAGATGTCCATGCTTCAACTATCCAATCAAGTTCCAATCCCAGCCTACCAACACTATTTAACTTTGGAATAAGATCAAAAGCAATATCCTCCACTGTTATATCTTTTTTCCAATCTGGAAAAAAATGAGAATATAGAGGTCTATTTCTGGCTGATATCTTTTCAAGCCCTTTTGTTATAAACCCTCGTATTGTTTTGTTATTTACATTTGCCATATCGGAAATAAGTGTAATAGCTACATAATCTTTATAGTGATGCACATCTCTTTTGTTTGCATAATCTTTATCTATTTTTCTAAAACATTGGTGCAGATATTCTATTAATATCCCAGTCGATATTGATACTGAACCATCAATATTTGGATTTATTACATTTTCCTCTTTGCCAAAATCTCCATTAGGATGGTGATCTATTATGAGTATCTTCTTTTTATCTTCATCTGACAACATATTGAAAAATTCTCTATGTGTTCCGTTGTCGACTGTTATAAACAAATCATAGGATTTTAATGCTGCTTTGAAAAAATCATATTTTAATCCATAATGTTCAGCTCTTGACGGTACTCTGTAGTCCACTTTTGTTTTTTTGTAGTTAAATTTGGCCATATCTTTTATTATACTAACCATAAAAGCGGTAGAGCCTATACCATCCACATCATAATCACCATATACAAATATTTTTTTATTTGTAAGAATTGCTTTTTTGATTTTTTCAGCAAAAGCGATTCCTTTATAACTAGGAATATTGATTTCAAAGTCTTTTGAAGAATCGTTTTTTAAATATTGTGCTATATAATTTTTAAACATTGAGATTTTTTTTTCAGGCAAAGCAAATCCTTTTTTTCTTATTATAATCTACATCTATTGCACAAAGTTTAATTACAGATGTAAAATCAAACAATTTTATATTTTATTATCACTTTATAGTGTAAAACCACCTCATTTATGGGGTGGAGTATCAATGTTTTGCCAACTCAACAACTTAGAGTGATTGAAAATCACATCGCTTAAAGTCCTGTGTTAACCAACAGGGTTCACATACTTGTTAACACTCTGCTTAATTTCGTTTCCACTCTCTTTCATTATGTTCATAGCGCTGTCTATACCAATAAACTTTGTATACCAATCTCTAAAATTGAAGATCATCACTGTTGCAACAACAAGGACTGCAAAATATACGAAGATAGACGCAACTCCATTTATCATTGATATAGTTAATACTTTGTTAATTAAACTTGTTATTCCAGCTTCCGAAGAGGAATATAAATCTTGAGAACCTTTGTTTAATAGAGATATAAAAAGATTGATAATCCCTAAAAAGAAAAATCTTAAAAATTCACTCACAACTATAATTAAGAATGTTGTAACTGTTAATAGTATAGGTGTCAACGCTAAAATTCCTACATTTTGAAAATAAACTCCTACAAAGTTTTTAGATTGTTGATTATTCATCATTGCATAAAACAGCCCTATTGCTGGTGAAGCAAAATAAAAGATTAATATTTCTACCAAAAATAACGTTATTTTTATCGCTAAAAATATTGCGATTGCCACAATACTGATAGCTTCAATTGTTAATGTGAAAATAGCCGCGGCTATAAAAATACTCACAATCGATATCAAAAGTCCAACCCATGCAGATTTTGTTTTATTTCCTACTGATGGAAGTAGTATTGCAACTACTTTTCCATATCCTCCAAATTTTCTTAGAGTTTTTTTAGAAAATGCCAATATCTTTCTGAATATCTTTGTTACAAGTCCTTTCTTTTCGGTTTTTTTGCTGATTAGTGCATTGTATATATCTACTTGACCTATATATAGTTTAGATAGGTTTTTTTCTATACCCTCATAAACGTTGGAAAATCCGGGAATCACAAACCAAAAGGATGATGTAATCATATAGCTAGAAGCAGCGATAGTCTTTTCCATTGTTGACTCTCCAACTGATTCCCAAGCTCCTCTTTTTTTGTCGTTATTACTAAAATTTGTAACTGCTGAAGCAAAAACATTCTTGCTTTTATCTTCGTCTAATATTTTAGAATTATATGCGAAGTAATCCGCATTTTTAAAAAAGAAATAGCTAATTGGTACAATTGGCGCTTCTATCCAACCAAAATTATTTTGAGAGAAAACCATTGTGTCAATATATCTTTGAAAGTTTGCTCTTGCCTCTGAATCTTCTTGGTATAGTGTTCCAAAGCTCTCCACTGTTTCATTTAATGTATCTATTTTAATTACAAGAGAATTTGTTTCTTGGTATATTTCACTCTCTAATTTTAAGCAAGCATTGTAAGACAACCTCTCTGCCTTAATTTCGGAATTTAATAACACTGAATTTGTATCTGGATAAAATCTCGATTTATTTCCTGAAACTTTTGTTCCTTTCATGAGGCTTCCATAAGGGATTGAAAAGTAATTTCTGCATATCGTATTATAGAAATTTATATCTGCCCCAAGTTTTATTTTTTTATCATTAATTTGCCTAATTTCTTCCTCTGAGGAAGCGACCATCTGTTCTGTACCATTAAACATCCCTTGTTTATATGAAACTAGCCTTAAAAAAGCATACATTCCATAATCACTACCTAGGTTGCCAAAATAATTTCCGAGCTGAAGAAAGTACCTAAGTGTTTGCTGTGCTGGTGTTGACCAATATGTATCTACTCCTACGCCTGCTGCATCAGAAGCCTCTTTTGCTGTGTCACTAAGATAGACAGCATTTCTAAGTTCTGGTGTCATATCCCCATCTTTTACAATAGGAGCCATAAAAAACACCATTGCCATACTTGCACCCATTAGCCAAGATGTTTTATTTATATTAAATTCATCTTTTTTCTCTGAAAGAGCTCCAAATTTCTTATATGAGTAAAATGATACAGACCAAAAAAGCCCTAATCCAAAGATGTAATACACGATATCCATATATGCTTTTTTAACAGCAATCCCGAAATAGACAAGATAACCTAAAACTTGTCTATCCATAAAAGATAGTACATCATACTGTTCTGCTTCTCCTGCTTTTACTGCTGAAGTATCGCTGAAAGTAACCCATGAAACTATTGTTTCTATTAATGTTTTGTCTTTAACATTTGTTAGCTGCATCGCCTTATGGCTTTCATTTAAGGTTAATCTCCCATTCGAGTCAATATACCCATTTTTAAAAAATTCTGGATCCAGCGTAAAAACGCCTGTTATTATTGCTCCCAGTGTATTTTCTGTTTTAGTATGAGAATCTATTTTAGGAAAACGTATTTCCACGATATTTCCATCTTTGTCTTTTTTTGACACTTCTTGAACATTATCATATATTTTTGCAGTATTTAATTTTGTATAAAAATCTGTCGAACCTACAAAATGATCCGACACTTTACTATCATCACTAAAAACTTGTCTTGCAAATTTATGGATATATTCATCAAATTTTCCATTTTTCCCATCGTTATCCGCAGTTAAATCGCTAGTTTGCTTCTCAATTTCACTTAAACATTTTATTTTTTTTGTTGCATAAAATATATCATTCTTGTCCTTGGCATATTTACAAGTATATGTACCCTTTATAAAGCTTACATCGGTTAATGTCTTTTCATATTTCTCTTTTTCTGGACAACTTATTTCTTTAAAATTATCAGAATAACCACATTCATCCGCTATTAAATTTGTTATTCCTAAAAAAACAAGAATCAGGATGAATGCTTTTGTCTTCATTATTTTCTCTCTCTTTTGATTTCTCTTTGAATAACTTCTGTTGATTCTGGATCGTCGAATGTTCCATCAAGTCTAAAAATTGGTTCTCGAACTGCCATATTTCCATCTTTAAGGACTGCCCTCACACCTAAAATATTTTCATCTCCTGATAATTCTAAATCAACATAGAACACACTGTTTTTATATATTTTGAAAGTATACGGCAAATCATTAATCATTACCTCTCCAACAACTTTTGCTAATTCGGACACTAATTGTATTGCTCCAGATACTAAGTAGTTTTCTATTGGTATTTCGCTTGTATTTGTTGCTGTTACGGTTGTAGTTCCACTTGTAGTTGCAATAGTATCTGTTGAAGTGGTAGTTGCAGCCTCTTGTTTCATTTTTAAATATTCTTGCGCTGTTTTTGTTGCAACAGAAAAAGTAGTATAAACTCCCATTGTTGTTATTTTTGCAATTTTTCTATCATTCACTACATTTGCAATATTGATTGAGTTCTTATCTTTAGTTAACACCGCTCCTGAGACAATAGGAAGTCTATATTTTCCCTTCTGAATATACATAGGAGTCCCAATTAATGCTTTTGCATAAAAATCAGGAGAAACGGAAAGGGCTAAAGTTGCATGACCTATTGGCTTTTCAAAGTCACAACTAAGATATGCATAAGTTGCAAGTCTCTCAACCGTAATTTCTGTTTCTGTATAACAATACCCAGAAGCAAATGAAACATAGCTTTTTTTCTTGTCACTTTTTTGCTTGCTTGCTCTATATTTTTTGGATAGAGCAGCTATTTTTTTCTTTTGTATCTCTACATTTTTAGCTGCAAATGATGACACTTCGTTTGCTTGTTTCGGAGAACCTTGTGCCCTTTCATTATCCATTAGTCTCTGATATACTACTTCCTGATAATTGTATACACTTTTTTTAGCTTCTCTCTTTTCTACTTTATCATTTGCTGAAGAAGTGTTAATTTTAACCCCAGATTGTTCCATAATTCTGTCTATGTCTGAAGCACTCAGTAAAATGGATGAAAAGAGCATTAACAATAAAATAATATAATTTTTAGTAGTCATATTTTATCTTTTTATAGTCTTTTATTATTGAAGAAAATCTATCTCCCTCATTTGAGTACATTTTTTCTTCGTATTGATCTTTTTTATCTTTAAGATTTTTAAATGTTTTTTTAAACTCATCTTCGATCATTCTTTCATATTGTGCAGTTTGAAAGTCACATTCTTTTAAATTCTGATACAGTTCGATATCTTCAATAGTTATAACTTCTTTTTCTGGAACATATTTTACTTCTGTTGACGAACATCCAGCTAACAAGATTGATATAATTCCAGCTATTGCAATATTTTTTTTCATCATATACCTTTTTTCTAATTTGATAGTTTATACTTTTTTTTCTCTTATATTAAGAAAAAGCAAAATAAATCCTCATATTTTATTTATTTTATATTTTATTTGTTATTCTAAAATTAACATTTCTATACTCGATGTTCCCAAACTTATCATCTCTTATTATATAAAATGGGATTTTTTTATATTCAATAATATCAAATTTTCCATCTTTATTGAAAAATGATATTCTATTTTTTCCATACAATTTAAAGTATATTTCAAGCAGTTTAAAAGGTTTTATTTTGGGAACATCTACATAAGTAATAAATGAATGGAATGTGTCATTTTTTTCTGAAATGCCTTTTATAAATTTTTTCATTAATATTTGCACTACAAGATTTTTTCTACCGTCTGTTAGAGAAACTATAATATTTCCCTCTCTAAAATCCATGGTTGGCTTAAGGAAGAGGAGATTTTTAGAAAAACTGTTTGATTCAAGCTTTACAGATGGTATAGCATCATTGATTTTATATTTTTCTGGAAATTTTAGTGTTGTTGTGTATTTATTTAGTAAAAATATCTGATCTATGCTTCTGAGTGGCCGATATGATATTTCTTTCATAATATTTACCTCGTAAGTTCCATCCATCAGTCGATTAAATCGATCTTTTTTCATTTGAACATCATACACCTCATCCTTGTCTATATTCAATTCAAATTTATTTTGCTTTATTTTATCTGGAACTCCTCTTAATTCTGGAGAATTATCTGCTGGATACTTCAAGCTATATTTCACTCTATTATTTGAACCTTTCCCTCCACTGTAGCCCGGAGGCGGTGCATCAAAAGCAGCATATATTGACGTTCCCATCATCATTATTGTTGCAATAATTAAAGTTTTCATTATTTTTTTTCCTTTAGGTTTTTCTTTTTCATAGTAGCTATTAATTTGTAAATATAGACTGCCCTATCTTGGTTTGAGCCAATATTTAGCTTGTCACTATACGTCATTGGTGTTTTTATATACAGCTTAAATGCATACAGTCCGATAGCAATATAGAAAATGGCATCATATTTTGTTCCAGACTTTAAAAACATGTAGTAAATCAGGACTCCTGCTATTATGATTAATATTTTTTTTGTATACAAAAAGTGAGAAATTGCTATTTTTCTTCTAGGTACCTTATTATATAAAAATTCATTTAACTGCATTAAGTACTTCCTTGCACTAAAATTTCATGCCATAATGTGCTCATAATTGTATAGAAAGAAAAATCACTTCCTGTAAAAATAGATATATATGCTGATGCCAAGGCTGCATGTATCCAGACTAACACTGTGATAAAAATAAATATGATGTAAGCTGTTGATATTTTTTCAGCGGTTGTTTTTCTTGCTTGCTCGTCTTGTTTCAATCCTACAGAAACAGCAAAAAATATTGTTAGTGTTGGAATTAAAATCAAAAACAGTGCTAGAAATAGTCCTAAATAGTTCATAACTATTGAATAGGCAAGCTTCACGATGTCTTCGGCATCTGTTGTTGGTTCTGTCTGCGTTGCTCCATAAGATAGCAGATAGTTTATGAAGTTTTTCCAATCTCCATTATCTGTTGCGTAAAAAAGAGAAAGAGCTCTAGATGGAGTCATTTCCGGTCGATATGACATTGTGATTTCAATTATTGATGTAAAGCTGATAGCAAAAAACAATATAACTAAGTGCATACCTACTACTTTTCCAATTATAGATAAATAGTCTTTATTATTATTATTTTCGTCAAAAGCCTCTTTTGCATACATTACATAAGGAAAGAGAAAAAGCATAATACCTAATATTCCAAATATTAAAGCAGAACTTTCTAATTTTGAACCCATTTTTTCTACTCTAAACTTTCTGTTGGGAGTACTTTCTCAAATTCCATTCCAAATAAATCAAACTTGAATAGTGACTCTTCCCCTTTATCTTCAAAATCTTTGAAAATAAAATTTGGTTTTATTTCTTCTCCAACAAAAACAATATCTGTTTTCAATATTGTATCAATCTTTGAAATTAGCTGAACACCTTCGTAATAGTACTTTAGCTTATAAGAATCTTTAAAATCAAGAGTTAATGTTGTAATGTGAACGCCATTCTTTGAAATTTCAAAAGAGAACAAAGCTTTATCGATGTCATGACTCCCCTTCTCTCTCTTAATGGAGATTTTGCTCACCACATAATTTTTATATACGCTCTCCCCTTTCTTTACGGTTGTTCCTGATAAAAGAAGGACAACTTCTCCGTTCTTGAACATTACTCCTTTTTCTTGTCCTAGTAAATAGCTCTTTATCTCTCTCTTTTCGTTATTTATGTTATTTTCTTTACGTGTTATTTTTTCTACTTGTTTGATGGTCTTATTGGTTTCAGGTTGTTCTTTTGGTTGTTCGATTTTTTTAAATTTTTCCAAATCCTCTTTTGTGATTTGCGTTTCTTTTTGTGCGGAATATTGTTTATATGCTTTTGCTCCAAAAATAATTAAAAATATTGTCATAAAAATCATCAAGGCAAGAACTGGGGTACTTATTTTTTTCTTTTTTTGCAGTGGTTCATAATTTTCATTTTCTTCATCTATAAACTCTTCATCGTCTATATTCTCTTCATAAACTGTCTCTGTCGCCTCTTCTTTTTTGGCTTTTTTTGAAAATATATTGAGCTTAGAGAGAAAACTTTTTTTCTTCTCTTTGTTTGTCATATTATTTTCGATAAGATATTTCTCATAAAACAAATTTTTCTCCTTGAGGAAACTAATATGTTAATAATAGTCAAAAAAAGATTTTATTCTAAGAAATTCAACTGTTTATATGGTAAATTGTCAGTATAAGATAAAAAAAAGGAGGCTCTAGCTATGAGCAAAGACATAAATGAAGAAAGAAAACAGCAAATTGGAACTTTTTTTAAGCTCTCTAATGCTCTATTAATAAATATTGAAAACTATAGATCTTTTAGTCGTGTTAAGAACAAGCTTGACAAACTTGAAAGCGTTGATACTCACAAAACAAAGACCGGTGCCGTAGAGAAATTTAAAAAAGAAAACAGATTGCTTCTACGTGATGGGGAAAAAGCTGAAAAATTAAAAGCAGGAAACTTGGATGTTTTAAAGTTGATACTCAATGATCTATCCGATGTTATAGATTCTGATACTTCTTCTCGATTATTAGAAGAATTTGAAAAGCATGAAAAAGATGGCATTTCTCGTGTTCCTGAAATCTTGTCAGAAATTTCTAAAGATACGGGTGTTGAGAACAAAGATGCCGTTTCTTCTGATAAGGAATATGGTATTGATAATTATTTCCTTGATATGGCTGTTGCTTATGGCAGTATTGCAAAGGGTTTAAAAAAAACAATTGAAGAACTTGAGGTGATGATTGATACACTCGATGAGCTTATTTATTCTATTGAGGACAGACAAGAGGCACAAAGTGCACCATCAGTTGAATCTTCTGAGAAAAAAGACATTACTCCTTCGAGTGAGGAAACAGTATCAACAGACTCTAATGTTTTTGTTGTCCCTGACTCTAAAACTACATCCCCAGAAAGTTCATTTATTGATGACTCTGAGGATATTGATGTTGACGAGGATGAAAAAACTGAAATTGCTACTCAATTTAATGCCATCTTTGGTTCTGCGAAGCCAGATAATAAAAAAGATGTAAGTTATGAAGAAGATATAGAAGATGAGGTTGGTATTAGACCATGATAAAAAAAATACTTTTAATTTTTATTTTAAGTACATCTCTTTTTGCAGGAGAAGCTCTTACTACACAGTTGTCAAATAATGCTCTTGAATTGTATAAAATGCTTCTCCTCTTATTTAAAAATCTATTATGGATTTTTGCTATTTTTCCTATTTCTGGAATAATAATGTCAATCTTAAAAGATGTTGAAAAGATAAAAGAAGAACAAGGCTCCATGATGATGCAGCAAAAATCTTTATCCGGAGATGATATCTCAAAGATTCTATTAAATGTTATTCTTGTTTTATTAGCATTCTATATCATTTATGGTACTTTTGGAACGGCTTATGCCGGATCTAGCTTCTCAGAGACATGGTCTCTTTTAGTTGTTAATTTCTGGTCTGAAATTTTTAAATAATCATGATATCTTTAAGACATCCACAAAGTGAATAACTCTTGGATGTTTTTCTTTTATCATAGGATGTACCTTTTCCAATACTTCATTTTTCCCATCTGCTTCAATTTTCAACACATCTATTTTCTTTGGTTTTCTATCTCTTATATCAAATACTTGAACTATATACTTACTCATAAAAATTTCCTTTTTCTATATTAACATAATCATATTTCAATTTTTAAGAAATATTTTTTTTTGCTTCAACCAAAGCAACAAGTATTGAATTTCTAGACAAATCTCGCCCTTTCTCTTTTAATTTACTTATAATACATTGGATATCTTCTCTATTACACTCTTTTAGCGCAATTGATACGGCTTCAACTGTTGATGTTGTTTTTTCGCAAGAGTTTTGTTTTAACATTCTAGCCTTATAATGAAAAAAATTCCCTGAATTTTCTAATATGACCTTTAAATCAATTGGTGAAAAATCTTGGTTAAACTTTTCTTTTACTTTTTTATATAATAAGTTCAAATGGAAGCCGCAAAAATATTTTGCAGCCACCTCAACACAATACTTCACTATTTCATCTTGATTTTCTATACTACTTGCTGTCGCTTTCAATTCCCATCTTGCGTTAGCTGTCTTTATAAAATATTTTGGATCCATTTCTCTAAGGTTAATTCTATCTAAAAAGCTTTCAAAGCTTTGGATATCCTCTTCTTTAAAAAACACTTTAGTTGCATCGTTATTTTTGATGTCAATATACATCTCCTCAATGTTTCTATACATTCCACCTAAAATATTTATTAGTTTTAAAATTCTAGCTCTTTTAATATATATTACAAACCCTTTAATAAAAAATATCTTTTTAGGGAATAAAGAGATTAAAGCTTCTTTTGCAAGTTTTTTATCTATTGTATCTAACCCTGCTTCTTTAAAAAAATAATTTTCATTAATAGGAGTGTCTTTTTTTAATGCCTTAGCAATAGCTTCAGGAATTGAACTTCTGTCAATTGGTCTAAATTTTTTATCAATGAGATATCTATTTTTATGGAGAAATAAATTCTTACAAGCAAAAACAGTTAATCGTCCCTTTAACACATCTCCCTCAATATCTCTAATTGGTTCATCACACGGGAAAACTGCTTCTTTGTTTCTCTTCACATACTGAGTAAGCCTTGTATGTATATTTTGCCTAGTTGTCCCAAGCTTTATTGAAATTTCTTTGGAATTATTCCCTTGTTCTAAAAGTTCTAATATTTCTCTAATATCCATAATATATACCTTTAATTTTCAATTATTATATCATACTCGCTCATTATTTTTAAAGGATTTTGCCTATTCTATAGTCTAGTCAATAAAAATCATTGACAAATAAATCAATTTGTTATATAATATATAAAAATGATTGATTAAAATATAAAGGAATATTATGTTGTTTTGCTATGGAAAAGTGGTTTCAGGGGAATTGTTTTATGATAGAGTAAAAGCTCAAAAAGAGCTTAAAACTTTAGTTAATAATGGACAGTCATTTATGTTAAAAGCACCTAGAAGATATGGTAAGACCTCAATTATTAAACACATATTACAAAACGATGAGTATTTCTATATCGATTTAAGAAAGGTTCCCCACTTAGAACTTCTTAATAAAAAACTTTTAGAATATGTCTATTCTTTGATGGGAATTACAGGTGCATTAAAACAATTAAAAGAAAACGCTATTTCTTTTCTCCGTTCACATAGAACTACCATTACAGTAAGCGTTGGCATTTTTGAGTCTTCCGTTGAATTGTTTACATCAGACAAAAGTGATGAGGATAAATTTATTGGTATTCTTGAAACACTAAAAGCTATTAGTCAAGAGAAAAAAGGAACTATTAAAATAGTGTTTGATGAATTTCAGGAGATTAAAAAGCTAAGTAAGAAAGTTGATCTTGCTGAGGTTTTAAGAGCAGAGATACAACACCGCGAAAAAGTATGCTATATGTTTGCTGGTTCAAATATGACAATGATGACAGAATTATTTGAAAAAGCTAGTTCCCCTTTTTATAATTTTGGAAGAAAAGCAGTCCTTAATCCATTTGATGAAAAAGAACTCAGCGTTGAAGTTATTGCTGCTTTTAAAAATAGAGGTATTATTTTTGAGAAAGATGAGTTAATTCACGATTTGATTAAAAGATGTGACGGACACCCTGCCAACACTATGCTTGTTCTGCAAATAATAGAATTTACAATGCAAACTCAAAGCCTAAACACTATTACGGAGCAAATCGTTGATAAGTGTTATTGTGAAGCTCAGCTAGAAATGAATGATCTAGTAATGGAATATCTTAAAGAAATAAGAACAAAAGAACATCTTCACGATGTTATTTTTAAAGAAGCTAACAACATTCCTCAAACATTAGATGCTAGTTCCCTACAACAAAAGAGGAAAGCTCTTGTTGATATGGGACACTTACAAATTATAAGTCGAGGAAAATACAAAATCATTGATAATTTTTTAAGAGATGAACTTATCAATGAGGCTATTTAATCAAAATCAAAAATTTTTTGTATCTTCTTTAGATAGCCCTCTGATATTTCATTAAACATATTTTTTTCTACATAATATATGAAAATATCTTGTTTCGTTGAATCATCGAAAGTAAAACTTTCTGTTTTTTTGATAGCTATATCTTTATATATTTTTTCTTTATACTGAACCACTTTGTCTGCTGTATCTATTTTTACCCATTTTCTCTTTCCATAATCAAAATATCCAAATGGTATTAAGTCTATTACGTGAACTGAATTTTTGATTTCTTCTCTTTCTAATTGGTTTATATATCGTAATGATTCTATTGGGTTTTTGATTGTTGTAGTCTCAGTTTTGATGAGGTGATACTTTTTTTTATCCTCTCCATCTTCTGTGTATGATATTTCCCTCATAATTGTATGCTTCTTCTTATCATATATTAGATTGTTTCTTTTAAAAAACAAAGCATCTGCCTCAAGCATATTTAAAATATCATTTTCACAAGTAAAAGCTTTTTCTGCTTCATCTTTCCATTCCGCAAAAATTTTATCTCCTATCTCTTCTTCATCTGGAATTTCCTTGTTTTTTAAATAAGAAGAGAATTGCTCGATATTTTTAATGTTGTATTTTGAAAAATAAAATAACTGTGATGATATATAATGGAAGATAAAGTCTAATAGCGGGTTCTCACTATCTTCTTCAATTATAAAAGATACACTCGTTACTTTCCGTCCAGTTCTATGCTCTTTTAGTTCTACCTTTTTATTCATTTTCTCATTTATATCAGTGATAATCTTATTAATTGTGTTTCTTTTGAAATATTTATACTCAATATCTGATGAAACCCCTAGTTGATTCTTTAAATCCTCAATATCAAATGTAATTGTTTTTTTATTCTTTGAAAATTGTAGTGAGCTAATTAAGATATCAAATTTATACGAAGCTGCGTGCGACAGCTTCTCTCTTTTTGATTTATGGGAAGTTACATAATCATTACCTATTGATAGGACGTGAAAGAGATATTTTGGAGAGAACTCTATCTCTAAGCCTCTTATCAACTCTCTCTTGTTTTTTATATCTGCTTCAGCAAAGCTCTCCAATGTATATCCATCGCCTGAAACACTCTCATCTAACCATAGTGTTATTGCTGGTAAAGCACTGATCCTTGAAATCCCAGTTTCAACTTTTCCAGTTTCTAAATCAAGCTGAAGATGTTCAATTTCATAAAAATTTGAATTTTGTGCAGCTATTAATATGTCTAATGCTTTCTTTACACTATGTTGTGCTTTTTGTATATTTGTTGCCCTGATGAAATCGTCAAAATCAATTCTCAACTTCCTTGGAAAATTTTCTTCAATGTATTTTTCTTGCCAGTTTGATATTGCAATTCTTTTTTTCTTTTGGAATGATTGACGCTCCCTCTCATTTTTTGGGTGGTTCAATCCAAGTCTTTCAAAATCATTTTTAAGCTCTTCTTCTGCCATCTTTGATAGTCTGTCATACTTAAAATCTACATACTCTACATTTCCTTGCAGAAATTGGCGGGTTGTATCTGCAATTCTCTCAGAATTTATTGAAGTCGAGGCACGCTTTCTCCCTTTGGAATCTTCCACTTGTTCTAATTTTATTTTGCTTAAGGCATAGCTTCGTCTGTAATATAATAAATCATTTTTTAAGCTCATTAAAGAAGAGTCCTTTATTAATCTTTTTTCTGGACTGAGTATAGCACAAAGGTGATACAAAAGTCTGAAAAAAAAGACAAGGTGATACAAAAGTCTGAAAAGGTGATACAAAAGTCCGCATTTTTGGGAGCTAAGTGTTTAATTCTCCTAAAATATGGAGCTATACTCCTCTTAATTTTCATAAAAATGTAGTTTTTTTACAAAAAATTTTTCATTTTGAATTATTTTATGTTAATTTCCAAGGATTTTCATCTATTTGTTTTTTTTAAACGGACATTTGTGCACCTTAATATTTATAAGTTTTAGTATCTTGGACATTTGTGCACCTCAAACGGACATTTGTGCACCTCAAACGGACATTTGTGCACCTCAAACGGACATTTGTGCACCTCAAACGGACATTTGTGCACCTTTTCTTAAAATACAACCCTAAATATAGGGCTTTTTTAAGTGTCTATAAAGATAGTAACTTCACTAAAGATATTAAAGATATTTAAAGAGAAGTAAAAATCAAATTATTAAAAAAAGAAAACTTGATTATTTTTTCAGATTTCTATATAATAAATTAATCTAACAGGAAAAGGAGTAATTGTGAAAATAATTACTAGTATTTTAATATTATCAACCGCTCTCTTCTCATATTCATTTAATGACATTACGAAATTTGCAGAAAAAGCATCAAATATTTACAATAAGAAAGAAAAAAATACTATCAATCAAAGAAAAGACAATACACAATATGATGAATTCATAGTTAATGATGAAGTGCCTTACAATATAGAAGGGGTAAAAAGAAACAATACTATACTTAAAAAAAAGATTTTTCAATCTTTAGAGTGTAATCGCATTTATAAAAATAGCATTATTGATAGCTGCTATTCTTTAATCAACAAAGGTGCTATTGCTGTTGCTTATGTTTTAGACGGAGATACTACCAACTTTTTGTCAAATACTTCTTATGTAAAATGGAATAACAATAAAAGAATCCCCAAAAGATACAAATCAAATTTAGATGATTATATTGGTACCGGCTTTGTAAAAGCTGCTTTAGCACCACGAGAATATTTTTCTTTTAGTAAAAAAACGCTTAAAGATTCTAGTGATCTCAATCTTAATGCAATACCTATGAATCCAAAGCTATACAAAAAAGAATGGTTAACTATCCAAAAATATGCTCATAATGTTTCTACTAAATTAAACCCTCTATATGTAGTTGACTATATTGTTTATAGCCATCATAAGATTGGTGAAAACAAAATCTCTATCCCCTCTTCAATATATAAGATAATTTATAATAAAAAAGAAAATTTTATGGAATGTTTTTATTTTGACAACACTAAGAATAGAAACTTCTATAACAACCCTATTCTAAATAATAGAGTTTCTTGTCAAGATGTATTTTAAAAATACAATAATATTACATTTTTATTGCAATTGATAATTAATAATTTAAATTTTTATGAAAATATTGCATTTTTTTCTTGACTTTTTAATTTTCTTTTTGATATGATTACAACATCTTTGAATTTGCTGAGGGAAAAGGCGGTTCAAAGTGTTTTGGTCTTGTGTGTAGGTGAAGTCTATCGCTACTGCACGTTTCCTTTGTTAAATCTAGCAGTAGCAACCACATATTTTCTTCTTATTTAAAGATTTTAAGCGACAGGAGGAGCTCTATTCCTCCTCTCCTCTCCTCCCTTTTTGTTTTTTACAATTATCTCATCTTTTACTTGCTTTTTTATTTTAAATATAGTATAATAATACTATCTAAAAGGGAAAAGGAGAGACTATGAGCTCTGTTGTAATAATTGATAACTATGGGAAAAAAGAAAAAAAGGATGCCTTTCGTATTACCAATTGGGCACTACGTTCTTTTGGATATGTTAAGGCCTCTAAAATGTTAAAGAAGCAATATAATATTCTTATTCATCTTGAGGTGTTTTAAAATGAAAAAAAGAATAGCTGGGATTAAAAT
>Ga0256843_1001182_pt1 | contig 21086 bp, 25 predicted proteins | sample AlvinellametaG_FD_191572 | JGI IMG/M metagenome (GOLD analysis project Ga0256843, IMG submission 191572) | Pompeii worm associated microbial communities from hydrothermal vent at the East Pacific Rise, Pacific Ocean - Alvinella | ecosystem: Host-associated > Annelida > Integument > Unclassified ... | reverse complement strand
CTTTTGAAGAAAATATCAAATTTTTTGATAGAAAAGAGTTTTTTCCAAAGATGAGTGGACTTACACAAATCCGTATGCGTTTGGGGCTTCGTACAGCATTTAATACGATCGAAAAACTCCCACATGTAGCAAAATCCCAAGCAGCAATTACAGGGGTGTTTCATAAACCGTATGTGAAAAAATATGTAGAGATCTTTGGTGATAGATATGAAAGGTTTGCTCTTATTCAAGGAAATGAGGGAACACCAGAGCTTTTTAGTAAAGGTCGCCTATGGATCGCTCAAAACAAAGAACTTACAGAATATATTATCGATCCACATAAATATGGGATAGAATATACAAAATCATGGGAAAATATCTCTTTGGAAGAGTCTTTAGAACAGATTAAAAATCCTTCAGGTGAATTTTTAAAACTAGCACGTCTTAATGCTGCAGTATGGCTTTTTGTTATGGGTAAATGTAACAGTATTGAAGAAGGATATGAGAAAGTTTAGTTACTTTCTTTTATCCCATAAAAGTTCTCAACCCATTTTTTTTCTAGTGGGTTTTCGAATGCTATTTTTGTGATCTCTTGTTTGTTATCACCTAAAACGATAACATGCTCTTTAGTAACTTTAAGATGGGTTTTCCCCCACTCTTTTTGTAATTCATCCATTCTATGCATAACACTTGCAGCATCTGGTTTTTCTTTATCACCTGTTTTTGAATTGATGATGTTTAATCCACCAATGGTCTTTTCAAATTTATAAGGACTATATAAGCTAATAGCTTTGTACATTCTTTCATCTTTTTGTTCTGGCATAGCACGTTGAAGTGAAACAAAACCTAAAATAAAAAATGCTAGTGCCATACCTATAAAAATCGATCTTTTCATACTCATTTTTGAATTCCTTGTATATAATTTTTTGCTTTTTCTTCAAGCATTTTCATCCTTTCTATTCCTTTTGGAAGTGTTTTTCTATATTCACGCATCTCTTGAAGGAAGTCGTTTATATCTTTTGGTAAGATACTCTGTATAAATAGGCGAAGTTGTTTTGCCATTGCCGGAGATGCACCTGAAGTAGAAACCGCAATAGTAAGATCACCATCCTTTATATATGATGGAAAGATAAAATCACAAAGTTCAGGAAGGTCAACAACATTTAATAGACAGTTATAACTTCTTGATTCTTTATGGATCTGTTTTTGCAACTCTATATCATCGACTGCTACTATAACAACTCCATACTCTTTTATATCTCCTTCTTTATATTCTTTGTGAATGTATGTAAGATTGTGTTTTTTTATAAGTTTTAGGATCTCATCTGAAAACTCTTTTGCAAGAAGTGTTATCTCAGAAGTAAAGTCTAAAAGTTTTTCAAGTTTTTCTTGTGCGATCACACCACCACCTATAATGATAATTTTTTTATGATCAAGTTGAATAAAAGCTGGAAAATATGCCAAATAAGTTCCTTGAAATTTAAGATCAGTTATAATAATACAATAAAGTTTTAAATTTATTGATATAAATCAAAAACTTATTAATTTAATTCTATTAGAATATAGATAAATTTTAAAATAAAAGAGTATTATGAAAGACGAAATATTATCACGGATACAAAAGAAATTTCCATTGGTTCCAAAACCATTTGAGGTAATAGCCAATGAACTTGGTACAACAGAAAAAGAGGTTTTAAAGATTTTGAATGAGCAAAAAGAAGCAGGAATTATCCGTCAAACTTCAGCTATATTTGATACTAAAAGGTTAGGGTATAAATCTTCATTAGTTGCATTTGAGATCGATAAAGAAGATATTGATAAAGCAGTAGAGATACTAAATTCCCATCCTGGTATTTCTCACAATTATGAGAGAAATCATAGTTTTAATATTTGGTTTACTATAGCAGTAGAACCAGATAGTATTTTAGGATTAGAAAAAACAGTAGAGGTACTTGCAAAAGTAACAAAAGCAAAAGATTCTATAATCCTTCCGACACTGAAACTTTTTAAGATCAATGTCAAGCTCAATACAACCGGAAAAGATGCCAAAAAAGAAAAAGTGCATAAAACAAAACATAAAGAAATAGAGCTTACTCCATTGCATAAAGAAGTGATAAAACTCACTCAGTATGACATTGACTTTGTTTCTGAACCATTTAAAAAAACAGTTGAAGAACTTGGTCTTGATTATGAAGAGTACTTTGCGATCCTTCAAGAGCTTCAAGAAGCAGGGGTTATGAGAAGATTTGCTTCTATACTAAATCATAGAAAAGCAGGTTTTAATGCAAATGCTATGGTTGTATGGGATGTAGCTGAAGGGAAAGAAGGGGAGGTCATTGGTGCAAAAGCAGCGGCTTTTAGTGCTGTAAGTCACTGTTATCTTCGACCAAAGTATCCAAACTGGCCATATAACCTCTTTACTATGGTACATGGAAAAACGACTGAAGAAACAAATGGCATCATCGAAGAGATGGCTCAAGAGATAGATGCAAAAGATCATATGCCACTTTATAGTTCAAGAGAATTTAAAAAAGTGCGTATAGAATATTTTACACCTGCATTTAAAGAGTGGGAAAATAAATATAAGGAAATAAGTTTATGAATACTTTTTTAACATTAGAGGCACCGTATTTAGCGATTATGTTGTTTTTTCTTGGTGTAACTGCTTTTGTTACGACAAGGGATTTTATGCCTAAAGTTGCTTTTAAACGGGGGATGATAGGGGTTGCAACTGTATTTGTTATCTTTATAGGTTGGCACTATAAGATAACAACTGATCGTATGGATACAGTAAAACAACTTTTTAGCCAGGGGAAAACGATCATTTGTGAAAACAAGATGCGAAGGGAAGTAATGCCTTCTGTTTTGGTTTCAAAACAATATGGATGGAGTTTAAAAGGGGATGTATTTACAAATCCTGAATATGTACGAGATTTTCATACAGCTCGTTGTGTAGAATATATAGGACCGGTACCAAAATGAAACGATTAATACTTATAACATTACTCTTAGGAACGATCTCTTTTGCTAAAGAGATTCCATTGAATTCTTCAAAAGTATGTCAAAAGTGTCATCCTTTGATCTATAACGAGTATAGGGGGTCGATGCATAGAAAAGCTTCGATCTTTAATGATGAAGTGCATAAGGCGGTGTGGGATAAACACCCTTTAAAAAAGAAAAATAAATACACATGTAAGAAATGTCATTCACCTGTAGATACGAAGTTACGAACTGTTCCTCAAAAAAATGAGATTCAACTTAATGAACCTATATCATGTGTGTATTGTCATCAAATACAAGATATAAAAGAACATGCAAAAGCAAATGAAAATATACTTACAACAAAAAAAGATACATTATATGGTGCAAGAAAATCAAAACAAAATGAAAAAGATGTCAAGTATGAAGTAAAGAGTAGCTTTTTTGGACTTATAACCAAACAAGAGGGCTCACCATTTCATCATATAGATTTTTCAAATAAGAACTATTATAGTGCAAAAACATGTATGGGATGTCATTCGCATAAACAAAATAGTCATGGTCTGAATGTCTGTGAAACAAACTTTCAACAAAAAGGTAAAGCTAACTGTATAGAGTGCCATATGCCAAAAGTTCCAGGGAGTTTTACAACACTTAAAGAAAGTAAGACTCACCGTTTTCATGGATTTGCAGGGGTTTCACACCATAGTGAAATGTTAGCAAAGTATGTTGATCTAAAACTTGAAAAATTATCAAATAGTTTTCAAGTGACTATAGAAAATAAAGCTGGGCATGAGTTATTGTTACATCCATTACGTTTAGCACAATTACATGTAAAGGTGTATAGAGATGGCAAGATAATTTTTAGTGATATAAAATCATTCAAAAGAGTAATAGGAAAAGATAAAAAACCAGCTCCACCATGGGTAGCAACGGAAGTTGTAGAAAATACTCAGATCAAACCATATGAAAAAAGAGTAATAGAGTTTGGATTTATTTTGCAAAAAGGGGATCAAGTAGATATTGCTCTTGGATTTTATAAAGTTGACCCAGCTATGGCAAAAAAACTTGGAATAAAAGAGAAAAAGAACCTTAAGTTTCATTTACTGAAAAAACTTGAAATGGAAATAGAGTGAAAGATACGCTTAAACGTTATGGGATCGCTTTTGCGATCTTGTTTTTTGTTGTAGGGTTGATGTTACTTGGTACTCTTGGAGTAACAGCATTTGAAAAAAAGATGTTTGAAGATATTAACGTTACTATAAAACCAAAAGGGGAGAGATTAAATTGAGTATAACTGGATTAATAATAATAGGTATTATAGCGACTTTGATTTTACATTTTATTGGTATTTTTACAAAATCCTTAAAACTTGTATGGATAGTTATCATATTTTTATGGGCATTTGGGATTGATGTTTTTGTTAGTGAAATTAAACCTGATGGTTATAAAGAGATAAAAAAAATGCAGGGGAAATATAAAGATACTGACGAACTTATAAAAAAATCAGGTAAAGAAGTTTCTTTTTATGAGCTTTTAGAGATAAAACAAAGTTATTTGAAACATGAAAGAGAAGAAGAATAGCTTATTCTTCTTTTCCTTCTTCTGCAGCAGTAAGATCTTCTATATATTCTTTTAGATCTACGATATCACCATTATCAGTATCATCACTATTTTCAAAGTCTATATTGTTATTATGGATCTTGATAGTAGTCGCTTTTGTATCACCATCTCCAACTTTTTCTGCTATCACAGCATTTTCTGTATATTCAGTCACTCTCCAGCCTTTTTCTTTGGCAGCTTTGATCACAAGTTTTTTTAGTTTTTTATGATCATGTATATTTGTATATATCCCATTTTCAGATAATGTTGCATCTTCAGGATAAGCATTCTTTGAACTACATCCAGTCATTAGTGAAAGAGTTAAAGTTGCTGATAATGAGAGTAAAAGTAGCTTTTTCATAATATTTCCTTAAATTTTTATTGTAATTATCCACTAAAAGTGAATATTCTAAAATTGCACTCCTGTTATGGTATAATACTTTCCTAAGAAAAAAATTGACATAAGTCATAAAGTGAGTTGAGATGCCGGATTTTGTTATTATTATGGTGATGGGTTTTCCTATGTTACTTTTTACAGTTTTCCCTGCTTTAAAGCTTGGAGACTACCTTGAAGAAAAATATAATATAGATGAAACAAATAAGCGAAGAGTCGTTATCTTTACTACTATAGTTGTTACCTTTACACTTTCCTCTCTCCTTTTTTACCTTTAAAAGATTCCCTATTTGAAAAAATAAATTATTTAGAATATTTAAGATTAAAATATTCTCTATAATTTTATAGAATATTTTTGTTACCTATCGTAACAAAAAAACTTAAATTCATATAAATATCTATTTTAATATGGAAAATTGATATAAGTCAATGAATTTATACCCTAAAGCATTATAAACTTCTCATGATTCTATTACTGTAGATAAGAAAAGGAGATATGAAAATGGGTGAAGAAATTATAGCTAGACCAGAGATAGCAACAGGAGATTTCTTAACCATCTTTGTGTCTTCTGCTCTTGTTTTAGTATTTGGAGGGGTCTATGTAGGTATATTTACTGCAGTAAAGGTAAAGCTTCTAAAATCATGGTATCTTGTTATAGGATACGGTTCTTGGGCTTTAACACTTTATTGTATGTATCTTATGGGGAGCTTAATGCATGTAGATAGATTTACTGCTAAAGCTCTGGTAGTTGCTGCTATAGGATTATTGTTAATCCCTCATGCAGTTTATTATATGCAAGATCATGTTCATCAAGAGAATGAACACTGATAGGAGGAAAATCGTGGCTAAAAGATCCGTATGGAGTGATAATCGTTTCTGGCAAAGATCAGCGACATGGGTTACAGGAGTTGCGTCAGTTTTACTTATTTGGTTGACATTTGATACTATGGATCAAATAAGTATGGGAACAGATGCAGATTTAAAAAATGGTGTGACTAAGAGAGTTCCAGCACCAACTGTTATCAATTATAAGATTGATTATGTAATGGATGCACGAAGAGGACATGAAGTTCCAAAAATTGGTCCTGAAAAAGAGAAATTTTTTGGGAAAGAGTGGAGTGAAAAAGAAGCAGCTGAACTATTACATTTAGGAAAACTAGCTTCTCAAGCAAAAAACTGTATGGATTGTCATACATTACTTGGAAATGGTGCTTATTTTGCTCCAGATTTAACAAAAGCATGGCTTGATCCAGCATGGCAAAATGGTGGTACTATGCAAGCTATGACTGGTAAAAACACAAAAGAAGAAGCAATGGCAGAGTTTTTACAACATCCAGATCAATATCCAACTCATGAGAGAATGATGCCAGATCTTGGAATTACAAAAAAAGAAGCTATTGCTTTAGTTGCATTTTTAAAACATATGTCCAGTATCGATACGAATGGTTTCCCAAGAAACTTTGGTCGTATGCAAGGAGCAGTTCATGGCAAATAATATTACAGTAGGAAGAGAATCAAAACAACTAGCAACTTGGTACTTTACAGTTGCAGCAGTGCTTTTTGGTGCTCAGCTATTATTTGGTTTAGTAGCGGCAATTCAGTTTGTTGAGCCAAGTTTCCTATATGGTGTACTTGACTTTTCTATAGCAAGAATCCTTCATATTAATGCATTAGTTGTATGGATGGTTTTTGCTATGTTTGGTTCTGTGTATTGGTTATTACCTGATGAAACACAGATAGAAACAATTGGTATAAAGATAGGAAAACTTCTTTTCTTTATTTTTACAGCGGCAATCGTAGTTGTTGTTTTAGTATATTTGTTTATTCAAGTAGGTTCTGCAAGTGATGCAACTATTTGGTTCATTACAGAAGGACGTGAGTATATTGAAGCTCCAAGATGGGCTGACTGGGGAATCGTAGTTGTAGCACTTGGATTTGTTGCAAATCTTTTCTTAACAGGTATCAGTGGTAGAAGAACAGGTATCATCACAGTGCTTATGGCGGATATGATCGCATTTGCTGGTCTTTATCTTTGTGGTATGTTTTTCACTGATAATATCTCAATGGATCAATACTGGTGGTGGTGGGTTATCCACTTATGGGTTGAAGCTACTTGGGAAGTTTTCGTAGGTGCGTTAGCAGCATATGCTCTTATCACTATTATTGGTGCACATAGAAAAGTAGTTGAAATGTGGCTATGGATCGAAGTAGCAATGCTATTTGGTTCAGGTATCCTTGGTCTTGGTCACCACTACTTCTGGATCGGTACACCTGAGTATTGGTGGGAAATCGGTGCATTGTTCTCAGCACTTGAACCATTACCACTTGTAGCTATGTTTATCCATGTTGTTTATGATTGGGGTAAAACACAAGGTGCAGAGATGAATGCAGAACATACTGATGAAGATCATGTAAAATCGGTTATCAACAATAAACCAGCATTTACATGGATCACTATCAATGCATTTGGTAACTTCCTTGGTGCTGGTATATGGGGATTTTTCCATACATTACCACAAGTAAACCTATATACTCATGGTACGCAGTTCACAGCGGCACATGGACACTTGGCATTTTTTGGCGCTTATGCTACAATACTAGTTGGAATGATGTATTTAGCTATTCAAGGAACTAATGGCATAAAAGTTCTAAAACATACTAAAGCATCAATCTGGGGTGTAAGCCTTATAACATTTGGTGTGGTTGGAATGACTGTGGCACTGACTATTGCAGGTTATTCTCAAGTTCTTGTTGCTCGTGCTCAAATGGGTGCTACTTGGCAAGCGTTCTTTGATGGACAAGCTGGTATGTGGTATATGCAAGCTATGGATTGGAGACTTATTATGGGTGTAGTTACATTCGTAGGATTTATCTTCCTTGCAAAAGACTTGCTAACTACAAGTAAAAACCCAGTTCACGAAAGATAAGGAGAGAGAAATGTTTGAACCATTTACAGATGTTGTGCCAAGTTTTTTTGGTTGGCTTAATCAAGGACCTTTAACGTTAACACTATTTTTACATACTCTTGTTGTACTTCCAATGATTTGGATTTATTATCAAGAGAAAAAAAGAATAGAAAGCGAAGAGAATTAGTCTGCTCCCCAGAGGGGGAGCTATTTGATTAAACTTTAATATAGGAGAGAGAAATGAAGTTAAATAAATTGTTTATTTCAGCTGCTGCTGTTGCTGTTGTTTCAACTGGTTTGTTTGCTGGTACATCAAATATGGATGTAGCAAGCGTATTTGAAAAAGAGTGTCAAGGATGTCATGGGCCAAACCATGAAGGTGGTGTTGGTGCGGACCTTCGTCCTAATGTAATTGCGAAGAAAAATTCTTATGAACTTGCTCAAACTATCTTAAATGGTCGTCCAGGTACTGCAATGCCAGGATTTAAAGATAGCTTTTCAAAAGCTGATGCAGATAAAATGGTTGATTATCTACAACACTTTAAAGGTCGTAAAATTGAAGTACTTTCTTTAGAAAACGTAAAGAAAAAATGGAGAAAATTTAACGATGCAGCAAAACTTCGCCAAAAATATCCACATGCTGTTGATGTAAAAAAAGTAACTGATATCTGTTTCGTAACTGAAAGAGATGCTTCACGTGTTACTTTTATCGATGGTACAAGTGGTAAGATCCTTTCTCGCCACCCTGCTGGTTTTGCAGTTCACGTAACTGTTACAAATAAACGTCAACCACGTTATGCATACTCTATCTCTAGAGATGGTTTAGTTACTATGTATGATCTTGCTTCAAAAGGGCAACAAAAGATCGCTGAAGTAAGAGTTGGTAGTGAATCTCGTGGTCTTGCTGTTTCACCAGATGGTAAATATGTAATGGCTGGTAACTACACTCCAGGTGGTGCTGTACTTCTTGATGCTATGACTTTAGAACCACTTAAAGTATATCCTACTTCAAGTGTTATAGATATGGATGGAAATATCGGTTCATCTCGTGTAGCTGGTATTTTTGATACTCCATATGGTCCATATATTGCATTTGCTCTAAAAGATGCAGGACATGTATATATCGTAGATTATTCTAAACCAAACTTCCCAATCGTTGGAGATATTCCAAATATCGGTAAGATCCTTCATGATGGTTTAGAGAATGAAGGAAAAGAGTTTGGTCGTTACTTATTCATAGCTTCTCAAGGAAGTGATGTAATGGGTGTTGTTGACTTCAAAACGAAAAAACTTGTTGCAAAAGTTTATACTGGTCCTGGAACTAAACCACACCCTGGTCAAGGTTCTTCTTGGTATAACGATAAATATGGTCAACTTGCTGCTACACAAAGTATGAATGTTGGTAATGTTGTTATCTGGGATAGCCACTGGGATGTTGTAAGAAACGTTAGAACTGCTGGTGGTGGATTGTTCGTTGGTACAAGTGAACATACACCATTTATCTGGTCTGATAATGTTCTTGGTGGACCAACTGCATGGAATAAAATGCACCTTATAAACAAACAAACTCTTGAAGTAGATCGTATTATTGAAGTTGGTACAAAAGAAGGTAAAGTTATAGATCCGGTATCTCATAAAGTTCTTTATAAATGGAAAGTTCCAACTGTTAAAGATAAAAATGGTAAAGCTGTGATCCCTAGAATCCTCCATGCTGAACCAGCTAACCATGGTAAATGGACTATGATTAGTGAGTGGAATACAGGTAGAATCGGAATTTACGATGCAAAAACTGGTAAATTCGTTAAGTATATCAAAGGACTAACTACTCCTACATTTACTTATTCAATCGAGCACAGACAAACAATCCCTGGTGCTTAAAAAACATAAATGTCCCTTTTTGGGGCATTATCTTCTTAACTTAAAATTCTAATTTAGGTTTTTATTATGAAACTTTATTTTTTATTTTTCCTTTTTCCTATACTTTTGTCTGCAGAGTATCTTTCAAACAAAGATTGTTATGAATGTCATAAAGATATCTATAATGAATATCGTTCTTCATATCATGCAAAAAATTTTTTTAATGATGAACTGCATAGAAAAGTAGCAAATCAAGTGAGTACAACAAAATATGAATGTGCCACATGTCATATGGCTGCAGCAGATAATTTAGAAGATTTGGAAAGTGGTTTTTCAAATCCAGATACCAATAATGTAACTCATACGGATGGAGTAAGTTGTTTTCATTGTCATAGTATCGCATATGTTAAAGAATCCCATGTTAAAAACAAGATTATCCTTGCAAAAACTCCTGCTGGGTATAAACCAAGACTTTATGCCTCACTTGAAAATCCAGAAGATTCTAATAAACATAATGCTGGAAAAAGCCCTATATATGAAAAATATGCTTGTAGCGGATGCCATTCTCATAAAAGAAATGCTCAAAATGTTTTGATCTTTCAAGCGATGAAAAAGGGACAAAGTTCTAAAGAGTGTATAGAATGCCATATGCCAAAAATAAATGGTGGTGTAGAAGATATGAATAAAAGAGGAAGAACACATCATCATTCTCACTACTTTGCAGGTATTCATGATGAAGAGTTTCGTAAAAAAGGTTTAGATATAAAAATAGATACTGAAGATAAAACCTTAAAAATAGAACTTACAAATAAAATGGCACATCCACTAATCATTCAACCTGCACGTATGAAATTTATACATGTAAAAGTTTTACGAGATGGCAAGGTAGTATGGCAAAACTATACAACAGATCCCATGCAAGACAAACAAGCAGTGTTTGTTACTGAATTTTCGGGAAAAGATGGTAAGTTGGTCAATATCCCAGCATTTGCTTATGGAATACTTTTTGAAAATAACATTGATGCTAAAGAAACAAAAATACTCACCTATAACAATATAGATCTTCAAAAAGGGGATACAGTTGAAGTAGAACTATGGTTGTATCTTTCTAAACCAAGTTGCTCAGAGGTCCTTGATCTAGAGGATAAATCGATAACTAAGCCTATATTAATGAAAAAAGTAACATTTGTACTATAAATTCACCGTTATATAGGTGTTAGTTGTATTTTTTATAGTAGAATAAATATACATAGGAAGAGTTATGAAAAAAAGTATATTGATTATAATGATAATAACATTGAGTTGCTTCGCCCAAAATACACATGTAAATGGTGAAAAAGTTTTTAAAAAATATTGCTGGGGATGTCATCACCAAACAGCGATGGCATTTGGTCCTCCTTTTAGTGAGATAGCTGAAAAAAGATCAAAAGCGCAGATAATGGCATATATTTCCTCTCCAAAAACAATGTATAAAGAGTTTGGATATAAACGTAGTGTGATGACACAACTTCATCTAAGCCCGGAAGAACTTGATGCTATAAGTGATTATATCCTCTCATATAAAGGAAAAAAATAATGTTTCGTCTTTCAAATCTTATAGCCAGTGTGGTAGAGGATAAAAAAGCAAGAGTTCTTGATGGTTCTATAGCGATATGGAACTTTACAAATAGATGTAATTTGTCATGTTTACATTGTTATTCAAAATCAGGACTTGATGCAGTCGATACACTTCAAACCGAAGATATCAAAAAAACGATCCTTCAGATGAAAGAGGTTGGAGTGAAGTTTATCATCTTCTCGGGTGGTGAACCACTTACAAGAAAAGATATCTTCGAGATAGCGGATTTTTGTAAAGAAAATGGCATCATTACTTACCTTTCAAGTAATGGTCTTTATTTTACTAAAAATAACGTCAAGCGTATAACAGATACCTTTAACTATGTAGGGGTAAGTATAGACGGTGATGAAAAAACACATGATTATTTTCGAGGTCTCAAAGGAGCATTTGTCGAAACGCTCAAAGCGGTAAAACTGGCAAACGAAACGGGTGCAAAAGTAGGGATACGCTTTACGATGACTAAAGACACTATAGACTCTTTGGAGTTTATCTTTGATCTGGCAGAAAAAGAAAATATCCCAAAAATCTACATCTCTCATCTTGTCTATAGCGGTAGAGGGTTTGATAACCTTAAAATGGATCTTACCAAAGAACAACGCAGAAAAGCAGTAGAATTTATACTGGATAAAGCGTTTGAATATTATGAAAGTGGTCGTGATATAGAGATAGTAACGGGCAATATGGAGATGGATGCGATCTTGTTTTTAGAGAGATTTGGTGAAAAATATCCTGAAAAAAAAGAGCAGATGAGAGAGCGTCTTGTACAATGGGGCGGTAACTCAGCTGGAAGAAAACTACTCAATATCAATTCTGAAGGGGATGTTAGACCTGATCCATTTTTCCCTTTTACAGTTGGCAATATTTTAAAACAAGATTTTCAAGAGATTTGGAGTGGTGGAGAATTACTCGATAGACTGCGTGAACACCCAAGAAAACTTGGTGGAATCTGTTCTACATGTAAGCAGATAGATATATGTAATGGTGGATCACGCTCACGTGCATATGCGATCACAGGAGATCTGTGGAGTGAAGACCCATCATGTTATCTAACACAAGAAGAAAGAGAGAATACAATATGATAAAAAAATTATTATTGGCAAGTTTATTGGCTGGTGTTGTTACACAAGTAAGTGCAAAAGAGAAGATTTTTGTAGTAGAACGTGAAAATAGTTCTGTAGCAGTGATAGAAGAATATCTTCCAAGTGGAAGAATGGAAAATATGCACAATATGAATCACGGTATCATCAAGTTTGATGGAGATGATGGTTATCTTATAAGCCGAGATGGATATGTTGTGCGTTTTGATCCAAAAACAGAAAAAAAACTTCAAGAATATAAAACAAGTAAAAGTGCTATTGGTTTTGTAATAGCGCCAAACTTTGTAGCTGTTGCAAATTATGATGACAAAAGTGTTGATATCTTAAGTCGTGATCTCAAACCGATCCAAAAGATCAAAACAGATTCAAGAAATGTTGGGATCAAACTCTATAAAAACTATCTTGTATTTTCTGAGATGGATAAAGATGCCATTGCAGTATATGAAGATACAAACAAAGGGAAAGGTAAACCTCACTTCGTGCTAAAAAAAGAGTTTAAAGATGTAGGTGTGATGCCTTTTGATGCAATGATCAAAGGAGATAAATATATCAATGGCTTTTTCTCAAGTCCATGGTTTGGTGTGGTTGATCTTGATAGTTTAAAGTTTCAAAAGATCCAACTTAAACTTGGAGATAGAAAACCAGTGTTGAAAGTACCACATTTTGGTTTTTGGTCGATCAGTAATGATAAAGTGTTTATCCCTGCTGTTGGAGATAATAAGGTATTTGTCTTTACACCTGATTTTAAGTTTGTACAAGCGATCCAGACACAAGGTTTACCGGTATTTACTTCTTTAAGTCCAGATAAAAAGTATCTTGCAGTTACTTTTAGTGGAAAAGATTTTCCAACGATCCAGATCATCGATACCAAAACACTCAAGATCATAAAAACATTAAAATTTGATGGAAAAGTTTTACATGTAAGATGGTCACAAGAAAAACCATATCTTTTAGTTTCGGTTAATGACACGAATAAAGTTGCTATCATCAATACTAACGGTTTTTGGTTAAATAAAGAGCTTTTTGAGATCAAAAAACCATCAGGAATATTTATTTATCAATATGAAGAGAAAGAAGAGGGGAAATGATCATGGGTAAAGTATATCTAACAGGTGCTGGACCTGGTGATGTAGAACTTCTTACACTCAAAGCTGCACGGGTTATCAAAGAAGCGGATGTAATAATCTATGACAGATTGGCAAACCCTGAGATCTTAGAGATGGCAAAAGATGGGTGTCGGTTTGTGTATGTTGGGAAAGAAGATGGAAGACATACTCTTCCTCAAGATGAGATCAATGAAGTTATTTATCAAGAAGCGCTTAAAGCTGAAAATGTTGTACGACTTAAGGGAGGTGATCCTTTTGTATTTGGTCGTGGTGGTGAAGAGGGAGCATATCTGAAAGAACGTGGGATCAATTTTGAAGTGATTCCGGGGATCACTTCAGCTATAAGTGTACCAGCATATGCAGGGATTCCAGTAACTCATCGTGGTGTGGCGGTAAGTTTTCGAGTTGTAACAGGGCATGAGGCAAAAAAAGCTCAATCACAAATCCCTTGGGAGAACTTTAGAACCGATGATACGATCGTTTTTTTGATGGGGCTTCATAATCTTGGGAATATCGCTCAAAAACTCATAGAAGTAGGAAAGTCACCTGATTTTCCAGTTGCCGTAATATCGCGAGGAACGACAAAGGATCAGCGTGTTGTCGTAGGAACGCTAGAAAATATCGTTCAAAAAGCAAAAGACCTTCCAACACCGGCACTTATCGTTGTTGGGAAAGTAGTAGAGCTTAGAGATTCATTAGAGTGGTTTTGTACTCAGTAGTTTTTTAGACTAAAATGCTACACTTTCGTCCATGAAAAAAAGACTAACTATGCTCTCTTTGGGTCCTGGAGAGTTACAACTACTTACTATTTCTGCACTTGATGCTTTGAAAAAATGTGATGTGGTCTGTGTACCAACAAAAAGTGAGGATCTTAGTTTTTCCAAATCAATCACCTATAAGATCACACAAGAAGCACTTTCTTATCTTGGTGTATCAAAAAAATTGATCCCTGTGTATTCACCTATGCGTTTTTTAGCGTCTGATTGGGAAGCTGAAGCAGACGTGATCTTAGAGACCGCAAAAAAGTATGATGATGTTGTATATGTAACGCTTGGTGATGCAGCGATCTATTCAAGTGTGTATTATCTTCTTGATTTTATACAAAAAAAAGATCCTCATCTTTATAATAACACAACTGTTATAGCTGGTGTTACCTCTTTTAGTGCAGCAAGTGCAAAAGTGAAAAAACCATTGTGTATAGGTGATGAGAGACTAGAAATAGAGCCAATCAATCCACGCAAGAAGCCTTTAACAACTCGCATCTTGATGCGTCCAAAGATAGGAATGGATACCTCTTCTTTAGGAGATGGAGATTTTTATACTTTTGAAAATATGTATCTAGAAAATGAAAAAATCTTTCAAGGAAAGATCAAAACAGTTCAAAAATATATGACACTTTTTATAGATTTTGCAAAAAAGGAGAAGTGATGAAAGAGATAACACTTCAAACAACCATAGCGGAGCTTTTAAATGATTATGAGGGGATGAAAGATATCCTCATAGGTATCAATCCAAAGTTTAAAAAACTTAACAACCCGATCCTTCGTCGAACATTGGCAAAGGTAGCAACGGTTAAACAAGCTGCATTTGTAGGTGGAATGGAGCCTTTAGAGCTTTTAAATGCACTACGAAAAGCAGTAGGTCAAAGCCAGATCGATGAAAAGGTAGAAAAAGTAAAAGAACCAAGCAGTGAACTACCAAGCTGGTATGAAACGCCACAAGCCACTTTTGATGCAAACAAGTTACTCGCAGAAGATAAAAACCCACTTGCAGAAGTGGTAAATACACTAAAAAACCTCAAAACAGGTGCAATCGTTGAACTCCAAGCAGATTTTTGGCCTGAACCACTTATAGAAGAGCTAGAGAAAAAAGGGTTTTTAGTACATTGTCAGAAAGTAGATGAGAAACTTTTTAAGACCTTTATAAAAAAAGTTCTCTAAGGATTGCGAAGATCGTTTTGGTCTTTGGTTTGATCGCGTCCGTTGTTTTTAGCAAGATAGAGTGCTTTATCGGCGCGTTCTATCAAGCTCTCTGTGGTATCGTTTTGATCACACTCGGCTATACCGATAGAACATGTGTTAGAAAATCTATAACCAAAGGGGTACTTCCGCATAGCTTTGTTGAGTTTGTTACCAAACAAAACCGCTTCTTTAAGAGATGTTTTTGGTAGGATGATCAAAAACTCTTCCCCTCCCCACCTTGCGATGATATCTGCTTTTCTAGAGTTTCGCACTAAAAACTTTGCAAACTTTTGCAACACCTCATCCCCTGCTTGATGCCCGTAGGTGTCGTTTACGTATTTGAAGTGATCTATATCGATTAGTGCTACACAAAGTGGTATAGAGTAGCGTTTGGAAAAGTCGATCTCGTGTTGCATAAGATCTTTGAGCTTGACGCGATTATAAAGGTGTGTAAGTTGATCTGTAGAAGAAAGCTTTTCAAGTTTGTGTATGAGGATTTTTTCTTTTATATGAAGTAATCGATTATTTGTTGCAAATATATATGCAATCGTAGTAATAGTAAGATAACTTATAAGAAGGTTGATTGATATATGAAAATCAATAATATCAGTACGTAAAAAAAAGATTACAAGAGCAAAATAGAAAAAAAATAATGTAGAGTAGATAATAGCTTCTTTTTCTTCTAACATAAAAAATGCATTCATTGGAATAATAACTCCCCATACAAGACCATAGTATTCTATAGGAACTAGGTATACAAGTAATGAAATAAAGATAAAAAGTGTATAGGTAAAAATATTAATAGCTTTGTTTAATTTTGTTTTGTAAAGCAAATAGAGAATATATCCACTAAGAAATAAGGTTATAAACTCTATAGATGCAAGAAGATAGTTATGTATATGGATAGTATTATAATAAACAAAAAATGATAAAACAATAAAAAATACGCTTGAAGCTAAAGCAACATAGTTTTTTTTATTATAGAAGTGGTGTTCTTGGAGTTGTAAATCGATACCATGCATAGAGTTTCCTTAAAGTTCTCTCTAACATTGTATAACAATTGATGTAAAAAGTTACTAAATAAGAAAAAAAGATCTCCTAAGAGATCTTATTCCACTCTTTTTTCTCCATCCCTTCAAGATCGTATTTGTTAAGGTATCCTCTTGGTGTTAGAACAAGACCATTTTTTGTGAGTTTTGTAGTAGAATTTGTAACAAGGATCGTCGTTGACATCCCTATAGTCTCAGTTTCAACTCCTAAATCTCTAAGCTCTTGTACAGTTATGATAGATATTTCTTGTTTTTCCCTCCCAAGGTTACTTCCAAGAACGACGATGCGATCTTGTGGTAGAGTTTCTAACTGCTCTAAAAAAGCACGATACGGCTCTAGGCGACTTTTACTCTTCGGGTTGTATATAGCGATGATAAAATCAGCTTCAAGCCCAAGTCGGATCCTTTTTTGGATCAGATCAAAGTCGGTAAGTCTATCTGAAAGTGATATAAGACACATATCTTGACTCAGAGGTGCTCCTACTTCACTTGCAAGTGCAAAAACACTGCTAATACCAGGGAGTGAAACATACTCTATCTCTTCCCATAACTCTAATGTATCTAAAAGCTCAACGACCAAACTTCCCATCGCATAGACATTGGCATCACCGTTTGAAACAAGCGCTACCGTTTTGCCGTTTTTTGCCATCTCAATTGCGTAGCGAACCCGCTCAAGTTCCTTTGTCATACCTGTTGAGAAAGTTTCTTTTTCATTTATAAATTCTTTGATATCTTTGAGGTACTTCGTGTATCCTACAATGATATCTGCGTTTTGTAATGCTTCTTTTGCTTCACATGTAAGGTATCTACTCCCTCCGGCTCCTGTTGAGACAAGTGTTAGTTTTCCCATTTTTTTCCTTTTTAAACTTAAAATGATGCAGCAATCGTGACATTGCCATATATTCGTTTATTGATAAAGAGTGTTTTATACTTACTTGCAAGTAAACTTGCAGGTTCTGCCACCCCTTTAATACCAAAAAATTTCGTTGCCATTGAGTGGCTAAAATTATGTTCAAGTGCATTTATAGCATCTTTTGAAAAAAATTCTAAGTCCAATCTTTCTTCTTTGGCAAATGCTAAAAGTCCCTCTTCATCCGCTTTTGCTTCAAAAGAAGCGAGTTTTTCTATATCACCAAACTCTAAAGAGTGCTCAAAACAAAATCTTATAACTGCTTCTTTGATCTCCTCTTTTGGTGTATCTCTGTTCATCCCAAGCCCAAGAGTGAATCTTGGATGAAGTTGGAGTGTATCGTTATTTAAGTGTTGTGGAGTGATATAGACTTTTGGCATATCTTGAGGTGGCATTTCATAAGGTAAGTAAAATACAAAGTTCTCTTCTGTGTAGCCTTTAAAACTCTTTAGAAGATCAAATATAGCAGGATAGCTAAGAACTGCTACTTTTTTGCCATTTAAGATGGTGTTTTGAACCTCTGCTAAGCTTTTGAGATTTGAGATGCTAAAATGATGCTTCTTTGCAAAGAGATCAAATGCTAAACGGTTGGTTTGGTCTGATGCTGTTGTTACAAAGTTTATAGCATTTGGGATCTTTTGAGCGAGTTCTTCTGCTAAAGCGTTTGCCCCTCCAAGATGACCACTAAGAAGAGGGATGATCTTTTTTAGATCAAGGCTCATCACCAAGATCGCAGGATCGCTTGATTTGTCTTTTAAGAGTGGTGCTAATTTTCTTATAACTGCACCTATGGCTAAAATGAAGATGATCGCATCATAGTTGTTCCACGCATCTTCTAAGATATCATCGAGTTTGTTAAAAACGATAAAGTTATCATGATCTTCTGATTTGTTATATACATCACATTGATGTTCTTGTAAGTATGGCAAAAGCTCTTTTGCCGCATGTAGGCTTGGGTTGTTGATAGTTACTATGGCTATTTTCATAAAGATTTACTCTCCTTTGTTGCTTCTTTTTTGTATTTACTCCCATAGAGATGGCTTTGGGTTGTTTCTTTTTGCTCTAAAAAAGCTCCAAAGAGGATAAGTGCTACCCCTTTTACATGTGAAACCTTTTCCTCTATGGTAGAGATAGATCCTTTATAAATCTTTTCATCTTTCCATGAGGCTTTTTCAACGACATAACACGGTGTATCTTTGCTATAACCTAAAGCAAGAGCAGTATCTTTTAGTTTTTTGAGTAAGCGTATAGAGAGATAAAATGCAAATGAGGAGTGTTTGTTTGAGAGGAGTTGTTCTATACTCTCTGGATTTGGTGTTTTGCCTTCTACCCTTGTTAAGATAAGTGTTTGAGAGATTCCGGGGATAGTATATTCTACTCCAAGTGATGCCGCAGCTGCAAATGCCGCTGTTACTCCAGGAATGATTGTAAAGTCTATACCGTTTTGTTTTAAAAAATCCACTTGCTTAGCCAAAGTGGAGTAGATACTCACATCTCCGGTATGTAAGCGAACGAGATTTTTATCTTTGTGTTTTAGTAAAAAAGCAAAGATCTCTTCATAATCCATATCGGCAGAGTTTACTATAAGGCAATCTTCTTTGCACCATGAAAGCACTTCACCAGGGATCAAACTTCCGGTATAGAGCACTACATCTGCGTTTTGGAGAGCTTTTTTGGCTTTGATAGTTATAAGATCCGGATCTCCAGGACCTGCTGAGACGAAAGTTATCATATTATATCCATTGTTATATTTTTAAAATTGTAACAAAAAAATGTGTAGCTATTTTGAAAATAAAATTTAATTTATGTATAATTAAGATTACTAATAAATGGAGATAATTAGATGTTAATTGAGAGAATTGAGAAAGTTTTTGATTTATTTGGAATTTTACAAGAAGAAAGAAAACCTTTTTTAAGACAGCAATTAAATATAAAAGATTATGAAGAATTTGAAAATGATGATATAAAAGTAAGTGAATTTGCTAATTATTTTAATATCAATAAACAATGGTTATATGGTAATAGTAATGAATTATTCAAAAAAGAGCAAGGCTTTTATAAAAGACATGAAGCTTTTTGTCAAACCATAATAGAAAAATCACCCAATAAACTCTATATAATTTCCCAAAGAGAACCAAATAAATCAAAAGATGAAATCACAGATGATAATCAGTTTTTTATAATTGCTGAATATATCAAAAAAATTTTTAATGGTAAAAAGATACATGTTTATGAAGTATTTAATACAAGTGGATGTAGATGGGGATATTGGCGATGTAGGTGGGAGCTAAAAAAAACACTTCTTTGTTTTAAAAGTCATTTTTTTATAAATAATATTTATGGAATAGTAAATGAGAATATTATAGGTTTATATTATAAATTTATACAAGGTGAAGAAAAATTTGAAACACTTTTAGGTGATATGTCTTTATGGTATCCAGAAGACTATATAGAATTTAAATCTCAAAATGTAAATGCAAAAGAGGAAGATGAGTTAAAAGAGATTTTAGAATTAGAAGATATGGAAAAAAAAGAAAATCAATTTTTAAAAAAAGAACTTGAATTAGTATATAAGTTTAAAAGTTATCTTATAGAAGTGTATGGATATGAAAGTGAAAATATAAAATTAGGATATAGATATAATGATTTTTATTATGATTTAGTTATTTTAAAAAATAATAAACCTTTTATAGGATTTGAACTTAAAAGGAATATAAAAAATATACAAAGTTTAAATAAAAAAGAAGAACTTTTAAATAAATACTATAATTTTGAATATTTTGTATTTGTTGCACTATATGAAGATGAATGGTATATGGAATGTTATAAAGATAATGAATTAGTTATTAATATACCAATATTTAAAAAATATGAAGAAAAATTTATCATAGAAAAAACTTATAAATTTTTGTATGCAAATGGTAAAAAAAGTAGAGCAAGTGTTATAAAAATTTTAAGAGAATATTTGATTTTATATATAGATAGATATAGAGAAAACTCTTTAGGTTCTTATTTAAGAATATTTTCAAAAGATTTTGTTGATCAACTTATTATTTATAGATTGTTAAGTTTTATTCAAATTAAAAATAATAAAAAAATTATCGAGATTTTTTTTGAATTAGCAGAAGAAAAAAATATTTTTAAATTTAAGGATGAATTTTTAGAATTTTTGAATATTTTAGTCGGTAAAAAATTTTTTTCTATTATGGGACTTCAACCTGATTTTGTTAAACTTAATTTAGAAGGTTGTTTTCTTAAAGATGAAAACGATTATAGTTATTTGATTAAGCATATTTTAGAGCAATGTAATCATTCAAATGAATTTAATAATTTATTATATTTTGATCTTCCTGATATAGATATTGAGAATATTAATTTATTAAATTATAATCAGAGTATTTTAATAACAAAACATAGCTTTTTTCGTGGGATTAAAAATAATAAAGAATATGAATCTATAGTAAAAAAGATAAAATTAATTATAAATTTGTCTGATACAATATTTGATAATACTATGACAAGTTATAGTTTTGTTGTTTTGGGAGAAAACAGTGATGATATATGTATAATAAATGCAGATTTTGAAAAGTTATTTAAATATGCAGATAATATAAAAAATTATTTAGA
>Ga0256843_1001181_pt1 | contig 21097 bp, 22 predicted proteins | sample AlvinellametaG_FD_191572 | JGI IMG/M metagenome (GOLD analysis project Ga0256843, IMG submission 191572) | Pompeii worm associated microbial communities from hydrothermal vent at the East Pacific Rise, Pacific Ocean - Alvinella | ecosystem: Host-associated > Annelida > Integument > Unclassified ... | reverse complement strand
AATAGGAGAATTTATAGCCACGTCGTCTTACGGTATGGATCACCTGGAATCCAAGAATGCTCTTCAGACGTTTTCTGATCTGGTTAATGGCTACTTCAACCGTATTGTCTGAAACATATTCTGGCTCTTCCCAAAGTGCATTGATAATCTCATCTTTACTGAAAACACGCTGTTTACGTAGTGCCAAATAGGCCAAGATATCAAAGGTTTTTCCATTAAGTGAGACAATTTTGCCATCATAGTCTATCTTTTTATTGGCAATATCGATCACTAGTTTGTCGATGTTTACCTGTGTACCAAAGAGATGACGCATATTCGAGAGTACACGTGCCGCAACCAGATCAGGGTGTTCAATGTGATCTGTTACGACATCATCGATCCCCAGATCAAAAAGCTCTTTTTGATTTTTGACATTTTTTGTCAGAATGATGATTTTGGTTTCACTCTTTTTCTTCTTAACTTCATTGACATAACGCTCTAATGAAAACTTGACACCTTCATCGACAATAATAACCAACTCATAGTGTCTAAAGTCGGTAAAATTGGTTGCATCATACATATCTTTTGCATTGTCTACAATACAAATAAAGTATTTCTCAAGCTCACTTTCAAGCTCTTTTACATACTCTTCATCAAAGCCTACTGTTAAGATTCTCATTATTCACCACTGCCCTGTTTTACTAAAAAGGGGGACACCAAGTCCCTGCCTCTCTGCACTTTTAATGCCGTATTTATAGCTAAATCTACCTTATTTAAAAATAAAAGTTGTTTTCTTTCAGCTTCTTTTGGTATTTTATTTCTTTTTGCTCTCTATTACTTTTTGAATGCCTTAATGTAAACACGTTTAGGTGCCGGATACCCCTCAACTGTTTTTTCCGGATCGTTCGGGTCTAAAAAATCTTCCAGGCTTTGTGTATTGATCCACTCTGTTTTACGCTGTTCGGTAAGATCGGTTTTTTTGATCTCTAACACTTCTACGGCATCAAACCCTGCTCGGTAACACCAGTTTTTCAAGGCATTGACAGTCGGAATAAAATAGATATTCGGGATTTTGGAGTAACGATCTCTAGGTGTCAGACACACCTCATCCTCTCCGTCGATCATAAAGGTATCGAGTATGAGCTCTCCACCTTTATTGAGCCCCTTATAGAGCGACTTTAACATCCCTACCGGATCAGCACGGTGATAGAGTACCCCCAAACAGAAAAGTAGATCAAACTTATGTTCATAAAACTCCACATGCTCAACCCCCAGCAACTCATAGACAATATCTGCCCCAATAAAGTGGTTAAGGAACTGAAACTGTGAATAGTAGATAGCCGAGGGATCAAAACCAATAAGTTTTTTAGGCTTATGGGTAAGCATACGAAACAAGTAATAGCCATTATTGCACCCGATATCTCCAACGATCTTGCCCTCAAGATTGAAGTGTGGCTCTAACATATTGTATTTGATATAGCTTTTCCACTCTGCATCAATAAAGATCTCATTAATTTGAAAAGGCCCCTTTCTCCAAGGTAGCATCATCCTTGCACACGCCTCTATCTGTGCACTCTCTTCAACACTTAAGTCTGCTATATCAACCCCAACGACATCTCCAAGCTTTAGCTCTTTTATCTTAAAGCTTGGTAGTGCCGCAATAGCATCCTGATAGGGTTTAATGTTTTTCCATCCGAGCCACTTTTGACGCTCTTGACGTATCTGTTGTAGATCCACAATTATCCTTTTATGATTTTTAATGAAAAGAGAAAGAGGAAGAGGATGCTCAAGATCCTCTTAATAAGAGAGACTACTCTTTGATGTATGCCTTAATGATTTTCTGATCGAACAGTGGCCTGTCACCTCTACCGGTTGTTACATTTTCGATCTTTTTGACTGTCTCTTGCCCTGCAACCACTTCTCCAAAAATAGTATAGCCACCATTGAGCCATGGTGCCGGTGCTACAGTAATGAAGAACTGACTACCATTTGTATTGGGGCCATGGTTTGCCATTGCCAATAAAAAAGGCCTGTCAAATACCAGGTTTGGTGCATACTCGTTTTTAAACTCTTTATGCCAGATAGACTCTCCCCCTCTTCCCGTACCGGTAGGATCACCCCCTTGGATCATAAACCCTTTAATGACACGGTGAAAGATCAAACCGTTATAGTAACCGTTTTTGACATGGGTAACAAAGTTCTCTACAGCCAACGGAGCGGCTTTTGGAAAGAGTTTCAACTCAATTTTACCCACATTTGTCTCCAGCACAACAATAGGAGCCTTGGGGCTCTCTTGGGCTGCGTGAAGCACCCCTACGCTTAATATTAACGATAGTACTACTTTTAAAAAATCTCTTCTCATACTGCTTTATCTCCTTACGCTTCTATTACATCGTTGGCACATTTGTCGATTTTGAGCTCTCTGAGTACCAACTCAAAAAATGCACCCCCTTCACGCTGCACCTCATCGGTATTGAACTCAATATAGAAGGCTTCATGTTTGGCTTTGTCTGTCTTGGCATTGTCAAATACCAACGGTTTAAGCCCTGTCTCCTGACACGCCTTCTCTATAGCACGGTTGATCTCTTGACGTAGATCATCACGGCTACCATCAAATACAAGACTCATTCCTTCATAACACTCTTCCATTCGCACATTGGCGACAATCTCTTGGCATCTATCCATGCTTATAACCTTTAAAAATTGCTCTGTAATGATATCTTTCTATTATATCGCTATTGTCATTATTTTGCAATACTACTTGCTCTCAATTCACGTATGACATTGACTTTTATCTCTCCTGGATATTGCACTTTAGCCTCTATCTCTTCGGCAATCTCTTTACTCAAGAGTACCGCTTCATTATCGCTCATCTTTTGGGCATTGACAAAGACGCGGATTTCACGTCCTGCATTAATGGCATATGCCTTTTGCACATGCGGTTTGGATGTGGCTATCTCTTCCACCTCTTTGACACGTTTAACAAAACTCTCTAATACCTCACGACGTGCCCCGGGACGTGCAGCAGAGAGTGTATCAGCAGCACAGACAGCTGCACTCTCTACGGAGTTTGGCTCCTCATGCCCATGGTGAGCGTAAATAGCATTGATGACGGTAGGGTGTTCATTGTAGCGACGACACAGCTCTGCACCTATCTCTACATGCGAACCTCCTATCTCTTGTGTCAACGCTTTACCGATATCGTGCAGAAGCCCTGCACGTAGTGCCAACTTCTCATCACCACCCATCTCAGCCGCCATAATCTGTGCCAATTTGGCCACCTCAAGCGTATGGGCCAAGGCATTCTGCCCATAACTGGCTCTATACTTCAAACGCCCCAAAAGTTTCATCAGCTCCTCATGCATAGGGAAAAGCCCCAAATCGATTAAGATGTTCTCACCCTCTTTCAAGGTTTTCTCTTCAAACTCCTTCTCTACCTTCTCATGCACCTCTTCAATACGTCCAGGATGAATACGCCCATCCTCTACCAAAATCTCAATAACACGTGTAGCAATAGCACGGCGATAGAGATTGAACGAACTTACAAGAATCACACCCGGCGTCTCATCAATTACAATATCTACCCCCAAAAGCATCTCAAGGGCTTTAATATTTCGCCCCTCTTTTCCAATAATACGCCCCTTGTGTTCATCACTTGGCAGGTTAATGAGATTAATAAGCCGCTCTCCGGCAAACTCACCGGCATAACGGGTAGTAGCCTGAGCCAAAATATAGTTTGCCCGTTTCTCACCTTGCGATTTTGCCTCTTGTTCATACTTACGCACAATCGCAGCTACCTCATGACGACTCTGCTCTTCGACTTTCTCCAAGATATACCGCTTGGCTTCATCGCGTGTAAGGGATGCAACATGTTGCAGTTTATCTACCGCTTCATCGATGGCCTCTTGTTTTTTACGCTCCAGCACTTCTAGCTGCTCTTGCTGTTTTTGCAGTGCAGACTCTGCAACCTCTAAACGCTTCTGCTCTTTTTGCAGTGATTTTTGTGCCAAAATGAGTTCACGGTTACGCTCATCAACCTCTGCCAAACGCTCCTGAAATGCCGCCTCTTGCTCTAACCGTTTCTTTTTAATCTTTACTTCACTCTCTTTGAGAAGAAGCTCTGCCTCATTGGTGATCGCTTTCGCTTTTGCTCTTGCCTCACGCTCCAAATGCGAAAAACGCTGTTTTTCACTACGTTTGAGCCATACAAAGAGGGTACCTGCACCAATCACCAGGCCACCCACTCCTGCAAGGAGTATGGTTGATAACATAACAATTTCCTTTTATCTGTTCTGCTCTCTTATGCTATTGGTAACGCTTTTATAGGTGCCGCAAGGTACCACCAGTAAATCTGCTTGTACATCATAACTGTCGGTAACAACCTCATGGCTGTAACACAAATAGCGAGAAACCAATACCGTTTTTTTAATGCGATGTGCCTCTTTTGCAAAAAACCTATCGTACATTCCTTTTCCAAAACCGATGCGACGCCAAGAGGCATCTACACCAATAAAGGGCACAATCGCAATATCTATCTCTTTTACTCTATACTGTTTTGAATCTTTTGGTTCTTTTACCCCAAATTTCTTTTTATACAAGGGGTATCTATATTTTACCAACCTGAAACTTTCACCTTCCATAAACGGCACATAGAGCCATCTTCCCTCTTGACGCAACCTATTTAAAAGCGGAAAGAGATTCACCTCATCAGACAGAGGAACATAGGCCATAATATATTTTGCTCTCTTTTGATGTATCAAACGATATAGCCGCTGTAGTACCTTTTTATCTTTGATGTAGCGTTGATGAACTCTCATACCTCGAAGTATCTTTTGACACGATGCTCTTACTTCACTTTTATTCACAAGATGCTCTTTTCCCATATTTAATGCTCTTTAGATATAATTTCCACTACTCTATGCACATCACCGATTATCAGTAAACGGCATAGTCTCTAAGCGAATTATATCAAAAGGAACAGCGTGAACAGAGTCAACTTGACTTTTAAACTTGTCACTATCTCTATTTTATCAATAGTGCTTCAAGGGTGTGGTAACGATACCCCCAAAGAGAAACCTCATACACAAAAACCAACAACGATACCCCATACAGGCCACAAAGAGAAAAATAGCTCTCATGCAACAACACCCAAAAAGTCCAACCAAACCCAACAAGCAACACCCCCTCTTCATACAGCCGATACAGCTGCAAACAACGATGAAGGGGTTTCTGTTAGCGATGGCAACCTAAGCTACCACTTTACTACATTTAAGAAAAATCAGATAACCCTTGAGGAGAAGACAAAACCAATTGTTATCTTGACGATCATAGATCCCAAAGCAGCCCCCTCTCAGGCACAGGCATACATCTTGGCATCCCTCCAAAAGCACTACCCCTCTTTTGTGACAGCCATAGCTGTTATACCACAAGAGCGTGTGGCACCGGTCGATATAAACGATTTTAAACAAATGCAACAAACACCTCACCTCTTTGTTGCAGCAGGAGAAGATGCAGTGCAATTGACTCACCATATAGCAAACACTTTAGATCTCTCATCTCCTCTGCACCTACCTTTAACACTCTTGATACATCAACAAAAACCATACCGCATCTATGAGAGTGCCGTTCCTATGGAGATGTTGGAACACGATATACAAATGCTATTAAGAAAAAAGGAGCACCCATAATGTTTGGAATGTTAAAAAAGGTTTTTGGGAAAACCTCTGAAGCGATTAAAGAGGTTGCCCCAGAGAAGAAAAAAGTCATTACCAAAGATGAGTTTGAAGAGATTTTACTAGAGTCAGATGTCAACTATGAACTGGTAGAGAGGCTTCTTGAGTCGCTCCCGGAGTCTATTAACCGTATTCAGGCATTCAACTCACTCATCTCGGTTTTTCAGTACAAAGCAGACTGGAAAGAGAGCGATGCCAAACCCTATGTTGAGATGATTATTGGGGTTAACGGTGCAGGAAAGACAACCACCATTGCCAAACTGGCTCACCGCTATAAAGAAGAGGGAAATGGAGTGATCCTAGGTGCGGGAGACACCTTCCGTGCTGCAGCCATTGAGCAGTTAAGCCGATGGGCGGAGAGACTTGATGTTCCTATTGTCGCCACTCAACAGGGGCATGATCCCTCTGCCGTTGTCTATGATACCATCGAATCTGCCAAAGCCAAAGGGTATGGCCATGTTATCATCGATACTGCCGGACGTCTTCATACCCAAACAAACCTCTCTGAAGAGCTTAAGAAGATGATACGTGTTGCCGGGAAAGCGATGGAGGGAGCCCCTCATCGTAAAATGCTTATCTTAGATGGTACCCAGGGAACTTCTGCGATCAATCAGGCCAAAGCCTTTGATGAGATGATAGGTATTGACGGTATCATCATTACCAAACTTGACGGTACTGCCAAAGGGGGTGCGGTACTAAGCATCGCCGATGAGCTGAAGATGCCCATCTTCTATATTGGTACAGGAGAGCAACCTTCAGATCTTATACGTTTCAAAGCCAATGAGTATGTCAATACCATCTTAGATGAGATCTTCATCTAGCCAAGGTTAAAACGCTCTTTATAGATCTCTTCGAGATCTCTACGCTCTTTGTAATCGATCACATCTCCAATCACAACAGTAATGACACGCTCTTTACTGTTGTCTGCAATTGCCTCTTTTAATACCTCTGCCGCATTACCTTTAATATATACAGGTAACATTGGCAAACGGTTTTTAAGTGCAATAATACGTGAACCCTCTTTAAAGGTATCGACTGCTTTTTCCGTTTTGTTTCGTGTTCCTTCCGGAAAGATAAAAATAGAGTTACCTTCTTTGACACCTGCTTTGACATCGGCAAAAAAACCACTCATCTGACTCTTTTGACGATCGAGCAGAATACACCCGGCATTACGTACAAAAAGCCCAAAAAAGAAAGAGTTGTAAAGCTCTTTTTTTGCAACCCACAACCCAAAAATATTGCTATTTTCCAAAACGATCTCAATAATGGGCGGATCGATAATGGTACGATGGTTACTCACCAGCAAATACTGTCCATCTTGAGGAAGCTTCTGTGCTGCTTCAACCTCTATACGAATATTCAATACACGCATCTGATCTTTTGAGTATGCCAGACGAAGCCTCTTCTTCTCTTTGGAAGATGTGGTGCCTCTTAGTTTGAGCCCGTAGCTGTTGGTTAGATAGAGAGCGGTTACAAACTGCTTTAGCTGTGCAAATGTCATGGATTGTCCTTCTAAAAACGTGTGGCATTATAGCTAAAAGAGGTAAAAGATGACAAAATGACATATTTTTAAATACTGATACAAAAAAAGATTATACTTCCATCAAAAAGCGAGTTCTCATGGCAAAGAAAAAAACCCTATTTGAGTGTCAAGCGTGTGGATTCCAATCTCCGAGATGGATGGGTAAATGTACCTCCTGTGGCGAGTGGGAGAGCATGGTAGAGCTAACAAGCGATCAGATCAAGTTTCTTCAAGAGACAAAACAGAGCAGCAGCCGCACCAGCCTACCCAAAGCCACCCCCATTACAGAAGTCAACGAAGATAACATTACCCGTTTTCCTTCCGGAAGCCGTGAGTTGGACTTGGTATTGGGAGGGGGGATCGTACCGGGTTCACTTACCCTTATTGGCGGAAGCCCCGGCATTGGAAAGTCGACACTTCTGCTTAAAATTGCCGGTAACCTGGCTCAGAACAACAAGCAGGTTCTCTATGTCTCTGGTGAAGAGTCTGCCGGACAGATCAAACTACGAGCCAATCGTCTGGGTGCCAACCACGACAAGCTCTATCTCCTCTCAGAGATCAACCTCAATGCTGTCATAACCGAGATCAACAACCGCAGCTACGACTTCATTGTCATCGACTCCATTCAAACCCTCTATGCCGATGAGACACCTTCGGCTCCAGGTTCGGTTACACAGGTGCGAACCATCACCTTTGAGCTGATGCGTATTGCCAAAAGTCTGCACATTCCCATCTTCATCATCGGGCACATCACCAAAGACGGCTCCATCGCCGGGCCTAGGGTACTGGAGCACATGGTCGATACCGTACTCTATTTCGAAGGGGACTCCAACTCCGAACTGCGTCTGCTTCGCGGCTTTAAAAACCGTTTTGGCTCTACCAATGAAGTGGGTATTTTTGAGATGAACAAAGAGGGACTCAACGATGCAAAAAGTATGGCCGGACGCTTTTTTGACAAAGAGAAACTCCAATCTGGCTCGGCCTTGACTGTCATTATGGAGGGGAGCCGTCCTATCATCATAGAGGTACAAGCACTGGTAAGCGAAGCCTACGGACACCCCAAACGAAGCTCCACCGGTTTTGACAATAACCGCCTCAATATGCTCTTGGCCCTTTTAGAGAAAAAACTCGATCTGCCACTAGGCACCTACGATGTATTCATCAACATCAGCGGCGGCATCAAGATCAATGAACCCGCCGCCGATCTTGCCATTATTGCGGCAATTCTCAGCTCCTACCGAGACAGAGAGCTTAGCAGCGAAACCCTCTTTCTTGGCGAAGTCTCTCTTACTGGCGAGATCCGTGAAGTCCCTGCCCTTGCCCAACGACTCAAAGAGATAGAAACCCAAGGCTTCACCAAAGCCATCATTCCCAACAAACCACTTGAAAAGACAGCCATCAAATGCTTCATAGCCGAAGAAGTCTCTAAGGTAGTGGATTGGATGTGAGGCACGTAAAAAAAACGTGCACTGCTGCACGTTTTTAGTGCCGAAACCGAAGTGGTCGTAGCGAAGCGGAGCCACGGAGGCTAAAAAACGCGTAAAGCAAACGACAACTGCTTGTCGTTTGTAGCGTCGAAACCGGAGCGGTGGAGCAAAGCGACCCGCGTAGGCTTGAAATACGAAACCGGAGCGGTCGTAGTGAACAAAGTGAACGGAGCCGTGGAGGATGGAGCCCCGTTAAATGAACGACACCTGCTTGTCGCTCCTCCCCCCTTCAGTTTCTTCTGCTACACTTACAGCATGAAAGTAGGTACTGATATTACACAGATCTCTCGTATCCAGAGAGCCATCAAACGACACCCTGAACGTTTTTTAAAACGCTATCTCACAGATGAAGAGATTAAGCTCGTCAAAAAACCGGCAACGGCTGCAGGATTTTGGGCAGCCAAAGAGGCTATTGCCAAAGCCCTGGGGTGTGGTATAGGCACTTCCCTCTCTTTTCACGATATCATACTTACCAAAGATACTCAAGGTGCCCCCTCTTTTAGTCTCTCTGCCAAAGCCTCACAACACTACCCTATTCAGAGTGCTTCTCTCTCTATCAGCCACGATGGTGGATTTGCCATTGCTGTTGTCGTGATCTTATAGTGCATTGTTTTTCTTTATAATTTATATTACAATGTCATCTAAGAAGAACATTCTAAAGGACACTTTATGACAAAATGGATTGCCTTCACCAGTACTATGCTACTTTTTAGTGGTTGTGCCAAACAGCAACTTCCTGCACCTAATCCCGCTGCTATCTATGCCCAGCAGTTGCCAGAGCCACAACCACCCCTACCACCTCAAGAGCTTTTAACCCCTGCACCCACAAAAGTAGCAGCTGCAAATAAACCCCTTCCACCAAAACCTAAGAAGGTACATAAGCTCAAAAAAGTGGAAGATACGAACTTCAACCCAGACTATATGTACCCTGAGGCAAAAAAGCCAAAAACAGTCAAAAAAGTAACCCCAAAAATTGCAACACCCGCTCTCAAAACAGCCTCAGCTACCATGACACGTGCCAAGTGTATAGAGATGTTAGGGGCAGAAAAGTTTGAACGCTATACACAAATGTTAGGAGGGGAAGCAGGAGCTATTAAACGTTGTACCATGCTTCAGTCTATGCAGTAAGAGGTACTCTGCCTCTACTGCTTATGTAGATGGATCATCTTAAACCTGTCCCCCATCATTGTAGGGGCAATGAGGGTCTTAATCTTATCTGCCTCTCTAAGGTAGTTTGCCTGGGTAGTCTGTTTGGCAAACTGCTCTAAGATATCGATAATCCCAAAACGCACCAGAGCTCTTGCCTGAGTCTCATACGCTACCTCTTGAAAACCCGAAGCCTCAAATGCCTCTAGCACATGGGCGAAATTGACATCATAGGTAATATCATCTTTGCCAAAAGACTCCTCTAACTTCAGGGCTTCATCAAACAGAGGAAAGGTTTCATGTTTGCGATAGACACGAATAGAGAAGTCATTACGTACATACTTCTCTCCATAATCAAATGTCACAAAGTGGCACCGTTTGATCCCCCTGGCCATTGATGTTGCAAATACTTCATAGCCAACGGCAATTTCACCTGTTTGCAAATAGTGTTTTTGGGCCCACTCTTGCATTGTCTGGGGTGCCTCTTCCCAGCTTATCTGATGTTTTTCTACCATTGCGATCTTCCCATCTTTGTAGAGTTCACATCCAAATGCATCAAATATCTCATTGGCAACCACAAACGCTTCATCTACCGATACAGTTGCTATATCATCAAAGTGTACCACCTCTACATCACTACCAAAGCGTTGGGCAATGTAGTGACGTTGTGCTTCACGCACTTCAGGCTGCCTCTCAACGATACCAAAGCGTAAACTCTTTATGAGTGAAGGATCACATGTATAGAGCCACTGTATCATATCGCAAAGCAGATACCCCTGGTGGGCACCAATCTCAATCAACCATGCATCTTTAGATACGTTACCCTCTTTGATCATGCGGTAGAGATGGTTGGCTATAGAGGCACCAAAAAAGGCACTGGTACTTACTGCCGTATAGAAATCTCCCTCTTTCCCAATCGCTTTAAAGTTTTTGTAGTATCCACCCTCACCATAAAGCCATGCATTCATATATTCACTAAAACGCATTATCCATCCTCATATAGAGTTTTAAAAGTAGCAACTGCTTGTCTATCTGGTAAATCTGTTGATCTAACCGACGTATCTTGGCGGCATTGTGCATCATAGCAACATCCTCTTTTGACTTCTCCCCAGCTTTAGCAAGATCACGTGTGGTACGATACAAAGAGCGGTAGATCTTCTCATCCTCTTTTGCCAAAGCAATACGTCTATTGACAATATGAAGTGTCTCTTCTACCCAGTTGTACTCATCATCAACACGTTGCTTTGTATCTAAAAGTGCACTTTGAGCCCTCAGTCTTGCAAGTTTGCTTGACTCAATATCTTTCAAGGCATTAATATCAATGGGCAAAGAGATACGCAACCCATAAGTATGATAACGCTCCTTCATACCACTTTCTGCCCACAAAGGGTTCACATCACCATCGATATATTGTGCCTGAATCGAGACAGAAGGGAGATACTTGGCTTGTGTCATCTTGGCCTGATGTGCCATCTTCTTTACATGGTACTTCTCTTGCTTTAATGCTAAGTTATGCTTTTTGTAGGCCTCTTTCTTCATAAGCTTCAATGTCGGAAGCTTAATCGATGCAGGTGATTTGTCACTCAAGAGTGCAAAGTGCTGTTTATGCTCCAGCATCTGCTGTTTTAGTGCCAATAAAGATGCCTCATCTTGACTCTTTTTTAACAGTGCCTGATCTAAAAAACTACTGCCAAGAATACCTGCTTGATAGTACTCCCTTTTTTGTTTTACATCGATCTTGTCATTGGCAATAAGAAGTTTCAGTTTCTGCTGTTGCAAATGGTTTTGTTTTAGTTGAAAAAGTGTAGAGAGTGCATCGGCGATCATCTCTTTGTGTTGGCGTGTAATTGCCGTTTTGTTCTCTAAACGAGAGGCATCGGCAAATTTCATCGCATAATAGATACCCCCTGAACGAAAAATAGGCTGATCGATCGTTACAGTAAAGTTATCTGAGGTGATATCCTGCCCTGCAAACTGATCAGATGTTGTTCTGGTATAGCCTACCATAATGGGGTTGATCCAGCTCTTTGAGAGCTTATCGCTCTCTAGTTCATTACGCTTTAAATCGTACTCAAACTGTAGTGTTTTATTTTTAGAGAGTATCTCATCAACTCCCTCTTTGGCACCTGCTACGCAGAAGCCCAAACTACAAAGAAGTATCCAACGTATCCAGTAGCGTGATCTCATAACCAATGTAGGGGTAACATCAGCATAGCTCATAGAGCTTTGCTTCATACGCCAATTCCTTCAAGAGCGGTTTCAAAACGCTTGAACCCTTCATCGATCTCTTCGTTGGTAATGGTAAGTGATGGCAAAAAGCGTACCGTATTTCGCCCCGCTTTAAGTACAATAAGTCGTTCTGCCATGGCTCGTTTAAGTACGTCTGACTGCACATCGGCACTCTTGGCACGAAGCCCTCGCATCAAACCAAGTCCCACCTCTTTTTCAAAAAGGTACTCATACTTGGATGCTACAGCTTGAAGTTTTGCTTCGAAGTAGCGTAAACGCTCATGAAGTCTGCCACTCTTGTACTCTTCAGAGAGAATCTCAAGAACCGCCAACCCTGCAGCAGTAGAGAGGTAGTTCCCCCCAAAGGTACTGCCGTGGTCTCCAGCTTTAAGCACCGTTTTGTGCTTTGTCATCACCGCACCAATGGGCACACCGCCACCAAGCCCTTTGGCAAGGGTAATGATGTCCGGCTCTATCTCATAGAGGTTCGATGCCAAGAACTCACCGGTACGATAAACCCCTGTTTGCACCTCATCGACAATGAGCAAGATACCCTGCTCTTTAAGATGTACTGCCAGTTTTTGTATCTCCTCTTTCTCAAATGGCTGTACGCCTCCTTCTCCTTGTACCAGCTCCAAAAGAACGGCTACAGTCTCATCATCGATGGCACCGTAGATGTCGGCAATGGTCGGCACATAGCTAAAGCCATCAGGGTATGGCGAGAAGTGCGGGGTGTGGAAACTCTCTTGTCCTGTCGCTTTTACTGTTGTGATGGTTCGCCCGTGAAACGAGTGCTCGAGCGTTAAAACCTTGTAACGCTTCTTCTCAAACTGCGTCTCACCATACTTTCTGGCTATCTTAATCGCACCCTCATTAGCCTCTGCCCCTGAGTTGGCGAAGAATACCCCCATATCGTACCCGCTAAGCGTCACGATACGCTCTGCAAGTCTCGCCTGAGGCTCGATCACCTGTAAGTTAGAGATGTGGATGATCCTCTTTGCCTGTTCACAAATGGCACGGGTAAGCTTCTCGTTACCATGCCCTACAGAGTTTACTGCGATCCCTGACGCAAAGTCAATGTAGTCATTCCCTGATTCATCGTAGAGTGTAGCCCCTTTACCCTCTACAAAGTTGGTGTAATCTCGTGCATATGTCTGCAACACATACTGTTTGTCTAATTCTTCTAATGTCATCATTTCATCCATTGTAAAAGTGTTGGTGTAATTATAGCGAAGTGGTTGTTAGGGTTTGCTCCAGAAAGGCTATGAGAGCCTCTCTACGGTAACCTTCACCTCTTGATAACAGGCATTGTGCCCCTCTTCACTCAAGATCGCAGGGGTGAGGTAGTTGACGCCTATGGTATTGTTGGTTACTACCACACAGTTGGGCTTAATGTCTTCATTTAACTCTACGGTAAAGGTATGGCTGCCATGTTCTGAGCTAAGACGCACCTGCTCCCCTTCGCTGTAGCCACTTTGTGGGTGCATCTGCACGCTATGATCTCTGGCAAACTGGGTATTAAGGGACTTTGCAGACTTTGGCGAAAGAAGCCAAAAACGCTCATCTTCTCTTTTTTTACTGCTTGGTTTACGGTACTTGGTAAAGCGTTTGGGGTTAATGAAGTCATCTTCATACTCATCGATGAATACAAACTCCTCATCCTCCTCTTCTCCAAAACCCTTTTGATAAGGCATCGCATCATAGGCAGGAGAGCAGGGGTACCCCTCTTGCTCTTGACGACACTGCGAAAGCCAATGTGCGATATAGGCCTCTTCACGCTCAAGCCCCTCAAAGCCAAAAGCATCAAAGAGGTATTTGGTGAAGTCATACTCGCTAATGCCTATATCGCTCTCAACAAGCTTGTTCATTCTGCTTACATAGTGGTGCCCATAGCTTAACCGCACATCCTCTTTTTCAAAGAAGTTTTTAGCCGGGATCACAATACGGGCACGTTTGGATGTCTCATTCTCGTAAAGCCCAAAATAGATCAGGTTCTCTACTGCTTCAAGCCCTCTTATTACACGCTGTGTATCAGGCATCGACTCCGCGGGGTTGCCCCCTTGTACCAACACAGTGTCAAAGTAGGCAAAGTCTGTGGTAGCTTTGGGTACACTTGTTGTTTTCACCGCAAAAGGGTTCTCAAACCCAAGTTTGGAGCTGCCAAGGTAGTGCACCCCACACCCCTCTTTACCAAATAGCCCCAGGGTTGCCGCCAACGCATCGATAGCTTGTAGGGTATAAGAGCCCGTAGAGTACTTCTGTACCCCGGCACCAACCAAGAAGACAACCTTTTGATCTGTCAAATACTCCAAAATGCGTCCCATCTCACCCAAATCCGTACCAATATGCTCCAAAATCGCCTTAATCCGGTGCTCACGGGTATAGTCATAGAAGTCATCAAACTCCGGTGCGAACTCCTCTAACCAATCATCATCCTGCCCATCGGCCATAAAGATAAACCGTGCAAGAAGGATGGCAACATAGTAGTCCATGCGTGGCTCTATCTGCATATGCAGATCAGCCATTTTGGCAATAGGTGTCTTGACAGGATCAATCACAACCAAATTCTTCCCCTCAATAAAGGGCATTATGTGGGCATTGGTAACCGTTACATTACGCCCCCAGACTACAATGGTGTCGGCCTTGGCGATCTGCTCAAGCGGCAGGGTACGGTTGACACCACGGCTTAGCAAGATCCCCGCTTCCCCTGCCCCGTCACAGAGTGAACCATGCGTTAAAGAACCTCCTATCTTTTCCATAAAGAGGTTGGTTACCTCCTGCATCACACCCATATTGCCTGAGCCTCGCCAAAGCAAAGAACGCTCTGCTTTAAAGGCCTCTGCTACCGCTGCCATCGCCTCGTCCATCGAAACGACTTTGCCATCGATCATCGGCTGGGTAATGCGTGGAGCATTGGGCATCTGCTTGTTCACCAGGGCACAAAGTGCACCATTGCCTACAGGGTGTGCCTTGTCGCCCTCTATATGAGGAAAGCCCTCATCTTTAACCTTAATATGACACGCATCATAGCAGTCGAGTCCACATGCCGTCTCTTTTGCTTGATTCATTTTAACTCCACTTTAACCAATCTTCCCATTTGATACAGCGACTTAGGAAGATAGACTTCCGCACGGTACGAAGAGATAAAGGTTTCATCAACTGTTTTCCAGACTTTTGAGATATGGTAGGGTGTGGGTTTTCCCTCAATAAAGAGCCTCTTTTGTGGCAGCTCTTTTAACTCCTCTGCCGAGAGAAAGAGCACCAGTTTTGCCTGTGATATATCGGCTGTCTGTGCAACGGGCATCCCAGGTGTCACATACTCTCCGGGGTGTACCAACAGACGCTTGAGAAATGTATGCTCTGCTACAATAGACTTTTTCTTAATGATATCCTCTAGGCGTTTTACCTTATAGTGCAGATCCAAAAGCTGTTTTTTTAAAGATGCTATCTTCTCTTTAATACCCAAATATTGTGTTTTTGCGGAAGCATAGGCGTTGTAGGCATTATCTTTTTGGGTTTTTGAGGCTGTTGAGAGTTTGGAGAGTCGCTCATAGTAGCTCTTTTGGCGTTTAACACTTTGCCGTAGTGAAGCCTCGATCTGCTGATTGATCGACACCATCTCTTGAAACAGAACAACACTCTGCTTCGTAGCATTGAGTTCCTCTTTTTCAAGTGCATCATCAATATGAACAATACGATCTTTTAGAACCCATGCCCCTTCACTGCTACGGTTTGCCTCTATCACCAAACCACTCACAGCCGATTTAAGCACAACCTCTTCAACCGGTTCCACTTTCGCATAGTGCACCTCTGCAAAAAGATACAGTGGTGCCAAAAGCAACATCAAGCGTTGTAGCATCGCTATCTATTCACACTGGGTAACGATGTTTGAGACAAGATCAATAAAGACCGTATCGGTTCTCTCATCAATCTCTTTGTCGATCATAAGGGCTTTGATCTGCTGTTCAAGCTCTTCATCCAGCCCTCTGTCTTCAAGCATCTTCTCAGCCACTGCTAAACGACGGAAAACTTTTTCAAGCTCTTGTTCTACAATGTTCTGGTTGGCTGTTTTTGCTGTCTCAAAGTAAGTCTGCTTAGGGGTTCTTCCCATAAAATCCATTCCGTAATCTTCATCATCATCTTCAAACATACCCATGGGTTATCCTTTATATCTTTGGTTTTTTAATTTGGGTAATTATAGCTAACAAATGTAAATCTTCGTGATTTTAGAGAAGGGAAATGGTAAAGTTGGGAAGAAGTGTTACAGGCAATATTAGGATTTTAGATAACTCTTAACGCTAAGTCCATCATTCTGTCAATCAGACTTCTGTTCTGATCCATACGATGATTATACGCTATAACTTGATAACTTACCTCTATTCCAATGTGAAAGTAAAAAGTGCTACCGAAGTGCTTCGGAATATGTTTGATAGGTTTGTAGAGTAATTAACTTTTACTTTGTTATAATCCTCAAATTTTGAGAAAGGATCCAAATGAGTTACTTGGCTGAAAAACGCTACTTAGATCGTCGTACTGATCGTGTAAAACTCAATATATTGTGGAATGATGCGGATCCTTTGCCAAAGAGACACAGAACATTTCAGTCTTTTAAAACTTCATTTGGTAATGTCAATTATTATGAATTTGAGATTGCCGGCTGTTTTATTGTTGTCGATGTTAAATATGCATTTAGGCACTTCAATCAAAACACCTATAATGAAATGAGAAGTCACATTAATGGTACTCTTCTTCCAACATTACATGATCCTATTCTGATTGTTCGTGACACCTACGAAAATCAATCTGTAATCACTTTTTACAAAACATTCAAAACGAAAAATGATCTTTACCATATTGTAATGTTTAAAGCATACAAGCAGAATAATGGTAAGTATTACTTCAAAACAATATTCAATCTTGATGATAATTTGGGAAAAGTAAAAAAGATTATTAAGGCTTTGGATATGAAGACGATATACTTTAAGTACACAGAGGGCAACGGGAGCTAAGCCCAAATCCTCGACTGATTACTCAGTGAGACCTCTCTGTTATTCGCATTATAACACACAAAGATTAATCATTTATAAAACAGAATATATAATCTTGTTCTCTCTATCTTGTTTTTGTTATAACTTGTACCATAAAATCGAAATACAAAAATGGTACACTTTTTAGTACAACTTACTATGTTAAAAGATGTATTTTGATGCACTTTTATGCATAGTAGAAAAAATGAAAATCGTTAAAAATAATGGGTTTTTGTCGATGTAGTGGGAAGTTATGCACCATTATGCACGATTGTGCATAATAGTCAGGAGCAACGATAAGCCGGGTTCTGTCGTTGGGTAGTTATTTATCTAGGCCTGTTGTTGCCAACAGGCTCAAGCGAAGCACGATTGCCTTGCGGCGTTGCAAGAGTTGTTACCATGCGCTTCTTGCTGCGGACAGGGTTTACCTGGCTGCCTATGTTACCATAGGCACCGGTGGGCTCTTACCCCACCCTTTCACTATGACCATACAAAGTATGGCTACCTACTTTCTGTTGCACTTGCCCTCAGATCACTCTGGCCATCCGTTAGATGGAGTCCTCTCTTGCTTGCAGCCCGGACTTTCCTCTCGTAGCACAATGCTACCAGCAACTACCTGTCGCTCCTGAAAGCGGATTATAACATAAAGTGGTTAGGAATAGTAGAGAATATAGATATAAGAAAGAGACCACCCTCAAAAGAGGATGATCTTAGTGAGACAGGATTATTTTTCCATTGCCTCAAGTGCGTATTTTTTACCAAGCTCATACGCTTTAAGGTTAAGCTCGTGTACTTTTTTAGGTACTTTAGAAAGCATGGTTTCAATAAGGATATCTTCATCCAATGCTTTGGTAAAGGTATTGGCAATAGCAAGTGCAACAACCGATTGGGTAATTACGTTTCCTACTTCCTCTTTTGCGATAGTAATGATAGGGATCTCAACGATATTCCATTTTTTTCTATCTTCTTCTGTTGGGTGTACCAAGTTTGGCTCAACAACAATGGTACCACCTTCAGCAACACCATCTTTAAAGAGCTGATAACTCTTATCAGCAACAGAGAGCATAAAATCGATCTGACCGTCGATCGCATATGGGTACCAGATCTCTTTATCATCAAGTTGAATATCAACAACAGTCGGACCTCCACGCACTTGTGAAGTATAGGTAGCCGTTTTGACACCGTACCCACCAGATTTGATCTTCGCTGCTGCGAAGATCTCTCCAGCAAGAAGAACACCTTGTCCACCAACACCGGTAAATCTCATTACAATTCTACTCATGTTCTTCTCCTTATATCTTTTTTGCAAAATCATCTTGTGTGATCTTGCCTCTCTTGCCTTGATGTACGGCTTTAACATCTTCGTACATATCACAGTATTCTCTTACTTCAGTATCTTGTTTTAAGACACCGGTTGGAAGATGATTCATCTTCTCTTCTTCTGGAAGAGCATCCCACTTTTTCTTAGACATTGTAATAGAGTCGATCCAGTCAAGGTTCGCCATCGCAGACTGCATTTTGTTCTTTCTACCAAGGTTGATGTGACAGTTAGACAACGCCTCAACATAAGAGAACCCTTTATGCTCCATTGCCTGAAGCAAGATCTTCTCAAGTTTTTTCGGTGAGTTCACTGTCTCTCTTGCAACAAATGATGCACCTGCTGCTTCAGCCAATTTACAGCCGTCAAATGTTGGGTCGATATTTCCTGCTTTTTGAGAAACGGTCCACATACCCTGTGGTGTTGTTGGTGAAGTTTGAGAGTTAGTCAAACCATAGATAAAGTTGTTGATAATGATCAGCGTAATATCGATATTTCTTCTACATCCGTGGATGGTATGGTTACCACCGATCGCAAGACCGTCACCGTCACCTGCGACACAAATAACGTGTTTGTCAGGGTTTGCCAACTTAATACCTGTTGCAAACGCTACTGTTCTTCCATGTGTAGTGTGTACTGTGTTGAAGTCAACATAAGAAGAGAATCTTCCAGAACACCCAATTCCTGAAACAACACATACATCATCTTTCTTCCAACCAAGTTTGTCGATCGCACGAATGAATGACTTCAAGATCACACCATCACCACATCCCCAACACCATAGTGTTGGCATTTTTTCTGTTCTTAAGTAACTATCATAGTTAAATGCCATCTTATAGCTCCTTCACTTTTTCAATAATATCTGCTGGTGAGAACGGTCTACCGTTTGTTTTTGTCAACTTCTCAATGTCGCGTCTACCCATACTTCTTTGTACCTCTTCAAGGTACTGTCCTTGGTTAAGTTCAACGACCAATACTTTGTCAAACTTCTGCCCTAATTCGAACATTCTCTCTTCCGGAGATGGCCAAAGTGTAATAGGTCTGAAGAGACCGGCTTTAATACCTTGCTCTCTAAGTACGTTCACAGCTTCTTTGATCGCCAATGAAGCAGAACCATAACCAACAAGAAGGATCTCTGCATCATCAAGCATATACTCTTCATTACTCTCGATCTCATCTTTATGCTCATCTACTTTTCTAAAGAGTCTGTCGATGAGTTTTCTACATGTTTCGATCTCTTCTGTTGGGAATCCCATAGCATCATGGTGAAGCCCTGTAAAATGGTATCTGTACCCTTCGAACATTGGGTTGAGTACCGCTGGCTGATCTTGAGGCACATCGTATGGTCTGTAGTCTGCCGGGTCTCCTTCGAATTTTTTTCTAGGAACGATACCCTTTTCAACCTCTTCAGCTGTTGGGATAACCGCTTTACCATGCATATGACCAAGTGTCTCATCCAAAAGTACGAATACTGGCTGCATGAATCTGTCTGCAAGGTTAAATGCTCTGACTGTTTCAGTATAACACTCAGCCAATGTACCAGCACATACAGTGATCGACTTATAGTCACCGTGGCTTGGGTTCTTTGCTTGTGCAACATCCCCTTGTGCAACACGGGTCGGTAGACCTGTTGATGGTCCCCCTCTCATTACGTTCACAACGACCAATGGTACTTCTGCCATTTGCGCCAAACCAAGGTTCTCTGCTTTAAGAGAGATACCAGGACCTGAAGTCGCTGTAAGGGTTCTTACCCCTGCCATACCTGCACCGATCGCTGCTGCAACCCCTGCGATCTCATCTTCCATCTGAATTGCCGCACCGCCTCTTTCTGGCAGTAGGTCAGAGATGGTGTGCATGACTTCACTTGATGGTGTAAGCGGATATCCTGCGAAAAACTTACATCCTGCATCAACTGATGCAAGTGCAGCCAATTCATTTCCACTTGAAATAATCTCTCTAGTTGCTGACATTAGTTTGCCTCCTTGTACTCATCAGGTAGTCTATACCCGTTATTTCTAATTGCTTCCTGTCTTGCTTTCGCAGTGTCAGTCAGTTTTGCAAATTTGAACTCTTTTTTCTCTGCTACATAAATAGCAAAGTCTGGACAACAGAGCTCGCACTCACTACATCCTATACATGCTTCTGGAGCGATCACGCTGATCATTGCTCCCAGTACTGAACTTGCCTCCGGTTTCATTGCCAAAACACCTGCTGGACATGCATCAACGCAAATGTCACATGCTTTACAACGATCCGTATTTACCCATACCGGAGTATTTTCTGGAGCTGCCATTACTGCCATGTTTTCCCCTTTTTTAAAGTTATATTTTGTTCGTGAGCCACTAAGGGATACCCCCTTATTCACTAAGTAAAGGATAGCTTACTTTTCGTAATGAAGCTATGAATAAGTATGAATTATTGGCACCATAAGGGGTGTTGTTACTATTTGAAGCAACGATTTTTAACTTTTGCTTCATTTGTTTTTTGAGTTAAAGCGGGAAAGCGGGCTGCTATTTCATAAGATTTTGTAAATAATCCGTGATCAATTTCTTCTTCATTTCAATGCTGATACCCCGATGAATTTTAAGTAACATTTTCATAGGAGCGAAGAGTCCTCCATCCAAAGCATTGGTAGTATTGTGGATCTTGAGTTCAGG
>Ga0256843_1001180_pt1 | contig 21111 bp, 23 predicted proteins | sample AlvinellametaG_FD_191572 | JGI IMG/M metagenome (GOLD analysis project Ga0256843, IMG submission 191572) | Pompeii worm associated microbial communities from hydrothermal vent at the East Pacific Rise, Pacific Ocean - Alvinella | ecosystem: Host-associated > Annelida > Integument > Unclassified ... | reverse complement strand
TTTGAGCTCATACTCGGCTTATCTGTGCTACTAACATTTTGCATCACTACATTTAAGTCTATTCTGTCTAAAAAAGGGTCAGAGAGTCTGTTTTTATAACGCTGAATCTCAAGCTCATTACACCTACTGACATTTCCATTAAACTTTGCTACAATTAAATACTAAATAAGGAACTATAGAATGTTTTTTTCAATAAACATTACTACAAATACCAACAAACTATGCTGCAATCTTGATAAATTACAGCAAACAATGCTACAACATTACTTAATTGATGGGAAAAATACATGAAAATATCTATGAAAAATAGAAAAATTGGCTATACATATGGAAGTGTATCGGGACACTTCTCTTTTAGAAAACAAAAAAGTATCGCTTTTGAATCAACACTTGAAAGAGATTTGCTTACATTATTAGAGTTTAACGATAGTGTAGAAGATGTTGTTGAGCAACCTCTTACAATTGAATATGAAAACCATAATGGTAGGACTGTAACATACACACCAGATTTTTTAGTCTATTTTAAAGAACCAGATGCAGCTCTTTTAAGACTACAGAGAAAACCTTTACTTATTGAAGTAAAACCCACAGATAAGCTTCAAAAATACTTTCAAGAATTAAGACCAAGATTTAAAGTTGCAACGCAATATGCACATGCAAACGATATGATTTTTAAAATTTACGATGAGAGAAGAATTAGGACACAGTATCTCAAAAATATAATGTTTTTAAAACGATACACAAGACATGAATTTCAAAAAGAAGATGAAAACCTTATTCTCACCTATGTTAATTCTATTGGCAATATTTCAATCGAGTATGTTCTTGAAGCATTATCAGCAACAAGAGAGCAACGAACATTAATCCTCAATAATATATGGCATATGCTATTACATAAAAAACTATTATGTCATTTCGATAAAAAATTAAATTTACAGACAGAGATATGGATTAATGAAGCCATAGAGATAGGAGCATTACAATGAGTCAAAAGCAGGACATCAAATCTCTTAAATTAGATAGAAGCAGTCTTAAAATCAAGGAAAATGAATTTGCTGAATATAAGAACGAAATTTATAAAATTTCTAGCATTATTGACTTCACATATGTAATTGGCATAAATATTGAAACAAAAAGACCCAAAAGATTAGAAATTCAAAAATTAAAGCCAATATCTTCTAGTGAAATTTCCAAAGACATCTCTATCTTTAAAGATATTGCAGATTATTCAAATGAAGAGTTTAAAGAAATTCAAGAAAAGTATTTGGCAATTCAACCTCTTCTATCCAATGATATTACACGAGATGAAATAGAAGAACATTCTGAAAAAATTGGTGTTCACTATACTACTTTATATAGATGGCTGAAAAAATATAAATCCACCGGAACGCTTGCAGGTTTGCTACCTCGTCCATCAGGAAGAAAAAGGGGTGAAACAAGACTCGATTATATGGTTGAAGAAATTATGCAAAACATTATTAATACATATTACCTTACTAATCAAAAACCATCTATTCAATCAGTTATCAATAAAATCAACATCGAATGTAAAAATAGAAATATTAAAGCACCCAGTCCGAATACTATACGCAATAGAATTCATAAACTCTCTGAATACGAAGTTCTTAAAAAACAAGGAAATCGCTCTATCGCACGAACAAAATTTGAGCCTACTCCTGGAAATTTTACTGCTGATTATCCAATGCAACTAATAGAAATAGATCATACCCCTGTCGATATTATCCTAGTAGATGATGAAACAAGAGAGCCAATTGGCAGACCGTACCTTACACTCGCAATTGATATCTATAGCCGAATGATTGCGGGTTATTATCTTTCATTAAATCCACCTAGTGTAACATCTGTAGCAATGTGCGTAACAACAACCGTATTACCTAAAGATAAACTATTACTAGATTTAGATATAGATTCAAATTGGGATATATGGGGATTTCCTGAAACAATTCATGTTGATAACGGTGCAGATTTTAGAGCAGAGGCGATTAAGGAAGCAGGTTTAGTTCATGGGATTAATATAGAATTTAGACCAGTTGGAAGATCAAACTACGGAGGGCACATCGAACGAGCAATTGGAACCTTGATGAATGCAGTGCATGAAATTCCAGGTACTACTTTTTCTAATATTCAACAAAAAGGTGAATATGATGCTGACAAACATTCATCTATGACATTCTCAGAATTTGAAAAATGGCTTGTTACATTTATTACAAAAGTTTATCACAAAAGAAAGCACCATGGAATTGATACTTCACCAGAGATTTTATTGGAGCAAGGCATTTTTGGAGAAGATGCTGTAGGACTGCCACCTAAACCATCTGATCCACTTAGCATCTTAATCGATTTTTTGCCAATTTTTAGAAGAACTGTACAAAAAAATGGTATTAATATAGATGGGATTAACTATTATGATAATCTGCTGAGAAACAAAATACATAGTATTGATGAAAGAACAGGAAAGAAAAAACAATTTATCTGTAAAAGAGATCCTCGCGATATCAAACATATCTGGTTTTATGATGACAGTATTCAGGAATATTTTAAGATCCCTGCTGCGGATCAATCCCTACCTAATTTAACACTATGGGAATATAATTTATTAAAGAAAAAGCTACGTGAAAATGGAGTAAGAGATATAAACACAAATCAAATTATCGAAGCATACGAAGAGCTTCATGAGCAAATTGAAAACTCAACAAACAAAAGTAAAAAAGCAAGACGAGCAAAACAACGTCTTAAAAACAAAGATAAAGAAGTCGAAGAAATTATTGATCAGAAACAAACCCCTGTTGAACAAATGCTGGCGAACGAACAGGATGATTCATTTTGGGATGAAGATATTACAGATATATGGTAAGGAAAGAAATGGACAGCTATACACATCTTAATGACGAATGCAAAAAAATTATAGAGCAAAGCAAACAAGAGAGAATTAATTTTCTAAATAGAGATGTCGTTATTGAGTACAATAAAGTCAAAAAAATACACCAACATTTAGACTCCATGCTAGATAGACCAAAAAAACCACGAGTACAAAATCTTCTTATTACAGGAGAGTCAAATATTGGCAAAACTTCTATTATAAAATCTTTCGAAGCAAAACATAATAGCTATACACTCGAAAATGAAGAAGGGATGAGTGTTGTTGTGCGTCCCGTTATATCTGCTTTAGCATCAGAAGTCGCAGAAGTCAAACATCTCTACATCTCGATACTCGAAGAATTTTGGACACCTTTTAACCCATCAGATTCACTTGTAAAACTACGTCACCAGATGTTTCACCTTATGCAAGAGTGTAATGTTCAAATGCTTATTATAGATGAAGTACACCATTTCCTACGGGGTACACCAAAACAACAGCGTAATGTAATGGATGCTCTCAAAAATATTGGGAATAAACTGATGATACCTCTTGTGTGTGTTGGACTCAAAGAGGCAGAACTAATTTTAACTTCCGACCCCCAACTTACCAGTCGTTTTGACATAATTAAATTACCTCCTTGGGAGCTTGATAAAGATTTTAGAATATTGCTTAAATCTTTTGAGGCAAGACTTCCGCTAAAGCAACCATCAAATCTTCATGAAAAAGAAAAAGCGACACTGTTGCATCTTATCTCTCAAGGAAATACAGGAAATTTACATCGATTATTAATCGAATGTGCCATATATGCAATAGAAAATGATCTTGAACAAATTACCCTTGAAACGATAAATAAGTTTAAATGGGTAAAACCCACAAATAGCATAACACCTAGAGAATTACCACTGTAATATGCGATTTGATATAGAAGTCCGTCCTTTTTACGATGAAACATTCAGTTCATGGTTTTTTAGAATAGCAATTGCCAACGGAACTGATCCAAAGAGTTTAGCTTTAGCGATATGGAAACAAAACAGCTTATGGTATAGGGATTTAGACAAATATATATCACATGATTTGATTATACAGCTCAGCAATCAGACAATGCTCTCATATCAGCAAATTGAAAACTTAACGCTTTCCCCAACAATTAAGATATTGGCACCAGACTCACTTGCTAATAAATACAAATGGGGTCTACTTTTACCTTTGGGGCAAAAAGGTTCAATAAGAACAAATGGTTTGTCTTTTTGCCCAAAATGCCTTAGTAAAAAAACACCTTATATAAAAAAAGAGTGGAAAATGGCTTGGTGCGTTTCATGCTCTGCGCATGATGTTCAATTAATAACTAATTGCGAAAAATGTGGTCATATCTTTTCACCCCATATGCTCTCTTTCGAACAAACAGAAATCTATCGATGTGCTAATTGCAACTATGATTTGCGAGATTCAAAATTGAAGCAAGCTAACAAAAACGCGACAAAACTACAAAGTAGGCTCTCAAAATTGGCATTCGAAAATAAAAAGCAAATAAGTTTTCCTTTACATTTTAAAAACAAGCAAGACTTATTTCTTAGTTTAAATATTTTCATATCCTTTATTACGCATATTTACAATAAAGACAAATACCGTGCCCTACTTGAAGAGTTACATATTGATACTATACACAAATTTACGAAGTCAAATAATTCAACTTTTTGCAGATACAATATTATTGATCGAGGGTATCTCTTATCTTATGTATATGAGATATTTCAATATGATACAGAAACCTTAATTAGCTTATTGCAAAAATATAATGTTTCTAAAAAGATATTAAGAAGAACATATAAAACTATTTCGCCAGCCATCACATATATTCTCTCAAAACTTGACGATTCAAAAATCCGCAGACCACCTAGAATAGTCAAGAGAACAATAACTCCTAAATCAAAAAAAGAAGTGGAAGCTCTTTTTGACAAAATAAGAACAGCCCTTTAAAGTAATGTATTTCAATCACTCTCTGATAGCTAATATTATGATTCCAAAAACTTTCTATAGCAAGTTGGAAAATATAAACGGACAAGATATATGCATATCTTTTAATAAAAAATCTCTTCCAACATGTAGCAGCTGTGGCTACAGAAGAAGACCCTATTCTTATACACTCCAGAAAAAAGCTTTATGTAAAATTTGTAGTATCGAAGTCACAAGAATATGCAAAGAGTGTAAAAAAAGTTTTCCAGCAGGTAGAGGTACTATATGTTCAGATTGTATTTTTCAGAAAAGTTTGAACAAAAAAGTATCAAAAATCATCTCATGCTTATCTCCCTATACAAGCATATATTTTGTAGAATTTACAGTATGGCTCAGTAAAAGAAGAGGTGTGAATTTCACCTCAGTATATATTGAAAAATATCAAGAATATTTTTTTCAAATTGACACCTTATGTCAAAAGACAAACAAGTTTCCTACATATGAAGAATTACTTAACACGTACTCCTTTGCAACATCTAAATCTTATTTTCTTATACACACATTTTTAGCTCATAAGAATCTTATAAAGATTGATAAAAGGACACAAGAAAAATATGCAAACTTAAACCTAATCGATAAACTTCTAAATACATCTTTTACTACAAATAATTTTCATCATTTTATAAAAAATTATCATAAACAATTGCAATCAAAACTACAACTCAATTCAATTACCTATCTAACTATGCGATTATCCCTTTCTTCTGCTGTCAAATATTTACAATATTGTGAATATTTTAAAGATAATGAACCCTCAATGTATATACTTGAAGGTTACTTGTGGATATATCCTGGGCAGAGAAATTCACTAACAGAATTCATAAATTTCTTAAAGCATCAATACAGCTATGACTTAAGCATAACAAATATAAAACAGGCATCTCTTTCTCGACCTCGTGTGTCACATCAGATTTTACAAAGAAGACTTTCAAAGATCATACGAAACCCTCCTAATAAATCTCTAAAAATTCAAAATTTTTATAAAGTTGTTCTCGGGTATTTGCATTGGATCTTCATCCCCAATAATGTTTATCTAAGTTGTAATAATATCAAAAAAAATTCCAAACAAGATTTTTATATACAAATGTGTGCACAGAAATTTTATTTACCGAAAGAACTTGTAGAATATGCTAGAGCTCTTGAAAAAATACACACAGATCAACTTCAAGAACATGCGCTATCTTAGCAAGATGTTCAATATTAAAATGTTGTCCTTTATAACATATCTCTGCTCTTGAAACTATGGTTACAGATTTATGTCCAATTGCTTGAGAAAGTTGTAATTGAGTAAGTCCTTTACTCTCACGGTAATATTTTACATTTTTACCAATTTTGACATATAAATCTTGTATAAAATTAATAGATAATTCATCTGTATCTTTCATTCACATACCTTGCTATAAGAAGTTAGCTAAGAGTAATTGAATATATGCTATTATTCAACTTGCTATGACACATTGGAGAGTTATAATGTATAAATATTTAAAGTATAGAAATCGTATTAATCATCTTTCAAAACGAGAACAATGGAAACTACTATTGGAATACTATAGAGGAAAGAATGTTCAATCTTTAATTCAAAGATATCAAATAGATATTAGTCCAAGTAATTTTTACTTAACCCTACGCCTCGTTGAAACTTCAACAGAGATCTGTCCCTATTGTAAAATTAATATGTATTGCATACCTTCAACAAAAACTTTTTATCCTTCTCTTGTAAAAAAATATATTTGTAAGACATGCGAACATACTATAAATTGTGGCGAGTGTAAATGTCATAATTGCTTTAATAAAAAACAAAAAATAGCTTTTACAAAGAGATTGCAGCAAAACTCATATCAAGAAAGTAACAATAACCTAAGTGATGGTCTTATAAATATAAATGAATTATCTTTTAAAGAGAGAATTTATTTAGGTGCATTACTAAGAGCATATCCTATTATCAAACAATGTATCTTTACAATGTCACGGAATACTAAACCTTTTGCACCATCTCATCTATATTCACAAAAAATTTTATCATTTTTAATAGACAGAGGTATTATTTTTCAGACTGACATATCTATTATTGGTGTACAATTTGCTATCAATATTCAAAATATCTGTAAGAACAATCAACTTATCTATGATTTAATGTATCCAAAGAAAGTCATTAATAACAACTCAGAGATTTTAGAAGTTGCCAGAGAGATTCAAGTTTATGAAGCAGTTGAATATTTTTCATTAATTGCAATGAATAAATTTTCCTTAGATTTCATTCGTCAAAAAGAAGTAGAAGACCATTTCTATGAATTATTTGTACTTATCCTTGAGAATGGTTATGCAACAGCACAACTCTTTTATTTTATTTATTCCTCTCTTCGTAATTATGCAGCAGAAAACACTTGTTTACAAGCAAGTTTGAATCCGTATACTAAAATTTATAATAATATATTTAATTTGTATAAAAAGGCGCAACAAAGTAACTGGGAGATACACTGCTATAATCGTCAATACGTTACAAAGCCAAGTGAATTATTTAAAATTATGGCTTTTGATATTTTAGATATTGGTGAAAACCTATTTCATGAATCTATTGATTTTGTATAGGAATAGTCTAGTATATTCTTCACTGACAGCTAAAACCTTTTCTCTTTTTGATTTAAAGTAGTGGTACAATAAACCTTTTGAAATTTCACATTTTTTTAGAATCATAGACATACTTGTACCGTGATATCCATAAATATACACAAGTCCGAAAACAGTATCAAGGATTTTTTCTCTGGTTGGTTATTTCATCTGTTATTTTCTCATTAGCCAAATAGCTTCTCGTTGAAGCGGCATTAGAGATCAAAGTCTGATATTTCATCAATAATTGAATAAACAAATCTTTTAGCTCCTGAAGATCGAAAGTAATTTCTTGACAATTCATTCTCTCACCATGTGCTATTTTATTTCTATACTTTAACAATCTTTCATCAAGCCATATTTTTTGGATATCAAGCAAATTTATATCTACTCCAACTGTAATGCAAATTTTTCCTAACACATCTATATTTAAATTTGATTCTGTATCAATAATAACATCACTGTCTCCAGTAAATTTTTCCTGTGATAGATTCTGCAGAAGTAGTTTAACCATCTCGTTCTTATGTCTGATATTTTTAATAGAAAAGTTATTATCAACTTTAGAGGATAAACCTGCAGCTATAAAATTTTGTTTTAGGGCAGAAAATCTCAATTTTTTATTAACAATATAATTTATATAGGCACTTGATACACTTTTGATATAACCTTCCCAATGAGAATACAATAACATAATAAATACCCGCATGTAGTAATTTTTTTGAATTTCATTTTTGCTGTCAACATAGTTGCTGAACGCAAGCGTTATTTCTTTTTTTCTCCATGCTAATTCTTTATCTGAAAAATCTAGTAGCTCGTCAAGTGTTCTAATCTTCATTTATATAAATTTTGCTTTTCCATATTCTGTCAAAATTTGAAATCTATTGATAGATCTAGTACCATATTTGGTGTTCTCTAAAAAATATTTATCTTCGGGAATATTTTTTGAAATATCTTCAATTCTCTCTTTTAGTTCCTCATCTGTTTTCTTTGAAAAACTTAGTCCTATCGCGATTAGTTCAAATAAAGATAAAGAAAAAGCACCCATATATTTTGCTTTACTTTGATTATATTTTCTAAAACTGTTATCTTCAAGTGTCTCTGATAAAAGATTAAATACCCAATAAAATACTTTCTCTTCTTCATCTAAATCCAAGTTTTTCTCTATAAAGATTGTCTGTAGCGATCCAGTCAACATATCTGTTAAATCAGAATATTTTTTCACTTCTTCATTCTCAATATGTCGATAAATTACAAACCTTAGAACAAGTTCCATATAACCTTGCTCTTCCTCTTGTTTTGCAGATAATGGAACACAATGCCTAAAATTCTCATTCTCGGATAATTTTTTTAACCAATCATATATATCATGATTAATCATTATCAATAAACAATTTCTTACTTCTTGTGGAGATAAAGAACTACCACCGGTATTTAATCTTTGAAATAAATCATACTTTGCATTCTCATCACTCTCTTTTTTAATAATCTTTATATCGATTTTTTCACGTTTAAAAGCTCGTTTTAGATCTGCAGATAATTCTTTATTTGTATCTTCATCATTCGACCAAACAATACCTTCCAATGCAGGCAGATACTCTGTACCAGCTAATTCTAAAGGTTTTAATAAATTTTGATTTTCATCTTTTAATATCCCAATAAATGAAAATATAGTTGACAATCGCTGTAGCCCATCCACAACATCCCATATACCATCTACTCTCTGAGCGACAAAAATTGAAGGGAGGGGGATGCCCAATAAAATTGACTCAATTAACTTACTTTTTTGTGAATCTGACCATCTATATATTCGTTGGAATTCTGGATGTATATCTATCTCCTCATCACGATACAGATTGATAAGTTCTCCAATTGACATAGGGTACGAATCTGTATGCATTTTACGTCTGTTCTCTTCAATCTCTTGTGCTAATGTGCTCATTATCTTCCTTTATGTATGTGGTCCTAAGAATCTATCTCCATTAAAATGGATCATATGGTCGGGATTATCTGCAATCCAAACTTCTGATTCCCATGCAATATCTGCAGAGTGCTTTCTAAATTCTTTAACATCTGGAAAAGCAGTTACATACACTCGTCCAACAGTACACCCCTTTAAAGCATCTTCTAATTCAATCCATCTTTTGGAGGAAACGGGTCCTCTACTTGTTACAGCTTCAATTAAAAAAAGCCATTTTCTCTCTCTATCGTACACGACAACATCCGGCAGCTTATCATGTGACATCGGCGGAACTCCTAACTCTAAAAGATAATCACTTTCCAGATGCAAAAACTTTCCACCTTCATCTCTGCTACTGGCAGTATCTCCAATGTACAAGACTACACCATGCTCACCGATAAACCTAGGGCAAAATTCATGAATAATATCAGCATGCAATTTATTATGCTTACCTGGAGAGAGTGATATTCTTGTTCCATCAGGCAATGTGATGGGTATCTTATTTTTTTCAATCTTCTTGGCATATTGTTCTAATAATGATGGTACTTTGGATAAATGTTCTTGAACTTTGGACTCCCAGTCTCCATTTGGAAACTCTTTAAGTACTTCAATAATACTTTCATTTAGAGAATAATTATTTTTACTACTATTAGTTGCTCTTTGAGGATCATCCCTATTCCTTTCAATTAGTCCAGCTTGCTCAAACTGATGCAATGTCTCTTTTCTAATCGATTCTCTTGTATTTGTTGCATATGAATGTTGATATTTGTCAGCGATAAACTTCATAATTTGAGCAGTTGTTAACAGTGGAGCCGAAGCATTATTCCATTTTTCTGATGGTTCAATATTTGCCAAAGACAAAAACACCCTTTTAGATCTATCATTTTGTTGTGCTTCAGGAAGTTCAAGGGCGGCTAAAAGAGTCGCGGTCTCTTCCATTTTTTTCTCTATAAGTTTTACAATATCGTTATTCAAATTTCAAATCCTCACTAAATAAATTCTTTAAAACAATTTTTTCCAATATATCGCCTGCCATTGTCTTCTCTCCTATCTCTTTTCCAATACACTGAACTTTTTTTCTGGAAGGAAATTTCATTACACGAATTTCAGATGCATTCACTTGTGTATTCCCCGAAAAGCATCTGAAATAATCATCCATAAACTTTGAGTTTAAAACTGCAGACAATCCAAGAGCCTCTTCATTGGACAAGTCTTCATCTTTTGCGCCGATATAATTTATTTTGTTTCCTATCCCTATATATTCAGAAGTCAAAGTATCTCCATATAAGATACCAGCTATCAATCTTTTTTTCTCGTCTTTTGTCGAAAACCTTTTTAGTAGTATATAAGTTTTATTCTTTAATAGATGTTTTGTCGATAATTTATCAACTAAGAAATATGCATTCTTTTCATACTTTAAAAATCTTGTTTTCATTGGATATACATTATGTGATCTGATCAGAGGTACATATTTTTTGATATCAGGATTACTATTACCCTCTATAATAAATTCTCTGGTCCTATGCTCGACTACAGGACCAGTAGATATATAATATCCCGATTTTTCAAAAGTACTTTCAAGTGAATTAGCTTGTACCAGGATATTTGCTTCTCTCTTATCTTCTGGAATATGTATCATCTTTAAATCATTTGACATATCAATAATTAAACTTTTTGAGTATGTATTCTCTATTGAAGAAGCTAAATCAATGTCAGAATTACTCGAAGATATAATGATCTTTTCATTTTGTTTTACTTTAGTCATTTTACAAATTACACACTCTTGTAGCACTTGAGAATCTTTAAAAACTTTATCTCTTGATTTAAAGATATGAATATGTTCAAAACTCACATTCTTATACAAAAAATTTCTAAATCCCTTAAAATACAGACCATTAGTAAAGCTTCTAGGTGTAATTGAAATTAAAACACCATTCTTTTTCAAACTTTTTATACATATCGCCATAAAAGATGCATATATATTTGGATTGCCTTTGAACAAATCACTTGTCGCATCAGCATACACAGAGTTTTTTACAGAATATTTAAAATATGGAGGATTAATTATAGCTATATCATACTTCTCACGGGGTCGTGATAATACAAAATCTGCAGATTTTATTTTTATATCTATCTTAATATCCTGAGTATCAAGATATTTCTTTAAATCATCAGAATGTCTTTGGATTAATAAATGTAATTCTTCATCAATTTCATAGAATGTAAGCTCAATATTCTTATAGCCTAACTCTATACACCTTTTAACAGCTTGAATTCCTAAAATTCCTTCACCCGCACCAGCATCTAATATTTTGAGTGTTCTGGTTTTATCAAAACCAATATTAGTAATCATTTCTGCCATAAATGTGGCAATCTGTATATTTGTAAAATATTGAGCAAATTTTTTTGCTTTTAATGCATTGTGTTTCAATGGATTAAAATTAAATTTTTGTATCATACTAAAGGTACCCTACTTTTTTAAGAGCTTTTACACATAATTGGGACATTGATAAATCTTCCATCTCTGCTAACATAAAAAGTTTACTTTTTTGCTTTTCAGTTAAATTAATGAATACCTTAGCACTCTTTTTTTGATTCGCTGTTTTTTTGGGACGACCCGCTTGTTTTTTCACCACAATCCTAATACAATTAAATACTGTATTTAATTGTATTATAAAGTAAATTATAGTAATATTAATCTATTAACTAGATGACTTAATTACTAGAAGGTTAAACATGAATGAAAGTATTTTATTATCAATCAAACCTAAATATGTAAATGCAATTTTAAGGGGTGAGAAGAAATATGAATTTCGAAAAGCAATTCCACAATCTACTAAAATTAAAGATGTTTATATATATGCATCTTCTCCTATGAAAAAGATAGTTGCAAAGTTTTCTTTGAATCATATATTGCGGGCATCTCCTGAAGAGATATGGAAACAATGTTCCCAATATGGTGGTATTTCAAAAGAGGAATTTTTTAAATACTATAATACTAAAACAGAAGCATATGCTTTAACTATCAATGATTTAGAAGTTTTTGAAAAGCCTATATGTCCTTATAATGAATTTAAAAAATTTACACCACCTCAATCATTCTTGTATTATAATAGATTACAAACTGTTTAAGAAATAAGATATGCTATAATGTAACTAAAACAAATATGGTGGCATTATGCGCATTCTGTTGGATACCAATATATTTATTCCTCTTGAAGATTCCACAGAAATTTTAAACACTAGTTTTTCTGACTTTATAAGATTAGCACACACTCACTCACATACTATTTTAATACATAAAAGTAGCCTTGAAGATATAGATAGAGACAAAGACCAAAAAAGAAAATCTAGTATGTTCTCTCGTTTTAAAAAATACGAGATATTAGAAGATACCGATGAGTTTTCCGAAGAGATACTTTCAGAATATAACCTAAGAGGCCCGAAAGACAACGATACAGTTGATAATCTAATATTAGCTGCAACTTATCATAATGCCGTTCATTTATTAGTTACTGAAGACAGAGGTATTCATAAAAAAGCTTCTAAATTAGGTATCTCTGATAATGTTTTATATCTTCAACAAGCAGTTGATATTCTAAAACGTCTTCACCCTCAAGAAACACAAATTTTTCATCCAAACCTTGCGAATAAACCTCTTCACCAAATCAATCTACAAGATCCTTTTTTTGATTCTCTACGAGATGATTATGATGACTTTGATGAATGGTTTCGTAGATCTGCAGCAGGAGGTCGTTCAGCATGGGTCAATATGGAAGAAGGTACACAAACTATCAATGCTATATTAATATACAAATCCGAGCATTCTGAAACTATCACTATTGATCATAAGACACTCCCAAATAACTCTTTAAAAATATCTACATTTAAAGTTGCAGAAAAAATACGTGGTAGAAAAATTGGCGAATTACTCTTTAAAACTGTATTCGAGTATGCTTACAAAAATGGATATTCTTGGATTTACCTAACAATTCACCCAGATAAACATACATTTTTAAAAGATATGTGTATTGACTTGGGTTTTTATGCATATGGTATTGATTATAAGTGGCAAAGGGATCAAGTTCTAGTCAAACAGATTGGTATACAAGACAAAACTGCTACTGTAGAACAACCATTTGAGTTTTATCGCAAATATTCACCGGCTTTATTATGTGAAAAAAGTAAAAAATATATTATCCCTATTCAAAAACAATACCATCAAGTTCTCTTTCCTGACAATCAAAAAACAGCAAATCTATTTTTAGATAATAATCCTCCCGGTAACACACTTAAAAAAGCATATTTATCTCATGCCCCATTAAAGACAATGTCTAAAGGTGATATAATCTTATTTTACAGAACAGGAGATGAGAAGAGAATAACTACATTAGCCGTTGTAGAAGATTATTTTATTAGTCAGGATAGTGATTATATAGCAAGTAAAGTTGCTAAGCGTACTGTTTATAGTTTTGATAATATCTCTAAAATGACCACAAAACCAACAAAAGTATTAATATTCCGTCAAGTGACTCATTTTACCAATAGAGGTATCACCTTTGAATGGATGTACTCCAAAAGAATAATACATGGTAATATTCAATCAATTACACAAATTTCTGATGAATCTTTTTATCAAATAATGGAAAAAGAAAATGCGAAAAATTGCACTCCTATCAATTAAACCAAAATTCGCTAACCAAATACTTTTTGGTATTAAAAAGTTTGAATACAGAAAAAAGCCTATTAGTGATGATACAACACATATATTACTTTATATGACAGCACCCGTCATGCGAATAGTTGGAATCGTTACGATAAAAGAAATACATTCTGGTGCACCTAGCATGATATGGGAAAAGACAAAAGCCAAAGCAGGTATTGTAAGAAGTTTCTATAGAACTTATTTTCAAAACACAAAAACAGCATATGCAATTGAACTAGATACAGTTATACCCTTTAATCAATGGATAGACCCAAAAAAGCTTAATAATAACTTTAGAGCGCCTCAATCCTTTAAGTATATAGATAATGCATTTGCCCATAAAGTTTTACAGATAAATGACCGTACTTCTCCAAATAAAGATAGTAATATACTTTTCTTTGCAGGTATCCATGGAGTTGGGAAGAGTACAATTGGAAATAAGCTTCAAAAAGATATTAACATCCCAATGTTCAGTGCTAGTCAATTAATTAAAGAAGGAAAAGGGCAAATTAACGAGAATAAAAGAGTCAAAGATATAGATGACAACCAAATAATACTACTAGAACAACTCAAAGAAAAATCTACTCTTGACCTATTTATATTAGATGGGCATTTCTCTTTAATTGGCGAGGATGGAATTATACAAGAAATTCCATTAGATATTTTTAAACAAATTAATCCAAGAGAAATTATTTTATTGGAAGCAGATGCAAAATTAATCCATGATAGACTTTATGCTAGAGATCATATCAAACACAATATAAATATAATACAAGATATGCTAAAAAAAGAAAGATTACATGCTTTATTTGTGGCAAAGGAATTAAAAATTCCTATAAAAATAATTACAGGAGAGGAATATTATCTGTTAAAAGAGTATATTAAAAGTCTGTAATTTCAACTTTTTAAAGCTACTGAAAGTTATTAATATAATATTCATACTATTAAGCTTTTTACTTAAAAAATTGAATTTATCTCAAGTTGTCTTTTGGTTAAAAAAATATATTCTTCTATACCCTCTAATAATGGGATAGAATGTTCTGTTCTGTAAATCAGTTCCTCAAATATTAGAGCATTCAATTGAACTTTTTTTTGCTCAAGATCAATTTGTTCATAATCTGGGAAAACACTTGCATAGATTATTTTTGGTACTAATATACTTCTTAATTTCTCAATAAAATCATCCACTTCTTGATTCATTTGTATTGAATATGTTGATGCTGTAGCTACAATATCTGCAAGTTGTACACCCGCATATTCCTTTGAATCTACCATATTGATTTCTTTCAAATTATATGTAAGTGGTATTCTATAACCAGTACCTAAATCAAAAGGACTATAAACAATATCTTGTCGTCCTATCATTGGTTTAAACCAATCTCTTTTTTCATCAATTGGTTTTGAGTTATCACAATAAGCTATTATCTCACCTCCTGTTAAGCCCCATTCGATAAAGAGAGCATGCAATGATGTCAAAGATAGGTCTATTGTCCATGAGGGGAGATCCTTTATTGCATCAGATATCACTTCTTTGTGTGCATCAATAAAAATAGCCATTTTCTTAAAAAATTCTAATGCTTCTGAATCTTTTTGATTTTCTTCTAATAATGATATTATCTCATCAAGATGATCTAATTCCTTTTTTCTCATTAATTTTTCAAAAATTATCATTAATTTATTTGTCAACTCGTCATTGGCTATCAAAGATATATAGAGCACATTAGATATATATTTATGAAAATCATGCTGATAAAAGATTGAATTTTTTTTTGCTAAAACCGGTTCAAATACATATTCAAAAAAATATGCTGCTAATGCAAACTTTTTATCATGAATAGAAATTTTTATCTTATCTTGAATTTCTTCTAATATCTCAAGAATAGCTTGTCTTCCTCTATCTCTTCGTATTAACTTAACTGCTTTTAGCTCACCATTTTGGATTTTGTACTTAGCAATAATTCTGGCAACTAGTGCTTCTGCCTCACTAGATGTAATATTTACAGAAGCATACGAAAAAGTTTTTTGTTCATCACTAAGTAAATTTTCCCCCGTAAATCCTGATTCATCAAAATATAATATTACTTTTTCTTTAGCCATCAAAATCTCGCTCTATTAAGACATTCAATCACAGATTCTCTATCTCGCCATAAACCAACTTTTTCATTCTTCGCTTTTTCAAGTAGCATATTGTAATGCTCTAGCTCAGAAGCATTCATGTACTGTCGATAAGGTACAGCATATCCATTCAAAACCATCTGCTCATTAAAAATTATATTACCTAGGTGAACCACACAAATAGAACGACCAAACCTATCTTTACCACTCACACTATAAGAATATTGTTTCTTCAGTGTTAAAATCCTTTTGGCAGCTCTTGTAGCACTTTTTCCGGCAGCGGTCATATCTTTAACTGTTATCCCTCTGCAATTGTTTATATCGCGTTTATTCTTTTTGTTATCTCTTGACTCTGGAGTATCAATATATTCAATTCTACATTTAACTTTTTTATTGTTTGTCTTAAAATAAAGAGTATCACCATCTACAATTTTTGTAAGTACTCCAACATCTGAAAAAAGCAATCTAGGAAGTAAAATAATTAATAGTTTCATATATTTATTTAAACCATTCTCTTATATCTCTAAGTCCATTATGTTCTCTCTTTAAAATTTCATTATTGGAAAGTCTGTTGGCTAAATAATCTATAAACAATGGTTCAACAAGAGATGAAGAAGTTATATTGACTTCTTTCTGTCCTTCTCCTTCTTTACATTTATCAGCGCTTTCAAAAACATGATACATCCTACAAACAGTTGGTCTAAAATCATATATTGTACAAGAACCATTGTGGATATCTAAAAATGGGCAAGGAACCCCACTATATTTAGATATATCAGCATGTACTGAATTATTTATATTTTCATTTAATGGTCTTTTAGTATATTCAGCTATATATGAAGCTTCAACTTCAGTAACATCAACATTCATATAGCAGCAGAATGAACATCCTCTTGCACATACAGTGTCTTTTTTAAACATTTCATCATTATGATTATCAATAAATTTATAAATTCTTTTAACTTTTGAAAATCGATCTGATCTGTCATTATTTAACTGTAGCAGTAGCTTCTTATATTTTTTCAATATTGCTTTTGATTCTTGCACTATATCTTGCAAAATTTATTCCTTGTAAGCTATTTTTATTCAATTATATAATTTCCTGAAAGCATCATTGAAGCTGTGTACCTGTGTATTGCCCTTCATTTATAAATAGATAGTTTCTTTCTTTGTATTTTTTAACAGAAAATTTTTCATGTTCTTCAATACTACTTTTTAATTCCTTTTCTAATCTATCTTTTATTCCATTTAAGTCTGGATGGCGATCATCTTTACAAACTCTATATTTGTATATTTTATCGCTTTCGACAGTAAGGTGAATAACTTCCACATCTTTTTCATGATATTTTTCTGTAGTTCTCTCAACCTTGTAATTTTTTATTTGATTACCTTTGACTTTTAAATTTTTCATGCTTGATTCCTTAAATTCTATTTATCCTATTATCGATGATTATTCTTCTAATTCTTTTATTTTTTGTTCTAAGAGCCCTAGTAAATATTCTTTGCTTCTATAGATAGGAATATATTGGTTTTGTATCATTTTTATACAGTTCTTTTTATGCTTTTCTGACATGTCATCTATTGATATTTGTTCAAAGCCATTATAACCATCTTTAGACTGATTCCAGTATCCTTCGGGTACATCTAAAAAAGGTAATTCTTCAAATTCTTCGCTAATATCGTCTACATGTGTTAATCTACCCATAATTTCTCCTTTTTTTTATCAGTAGTTTGAATTTTACTTTATTAAAAATATCTCCGTATCTTGCAGTATATACCAAAGTGTGCCCGTAAATACTATTGGTAAAATATCATTGTGAAGAATAAAGATACCACCAATAGGTAAAACGGTTGAACCCCTGCTATTGCAGACCTAAAAATATTTTACAATTGTAGTCGATCATCAAGACGACTACAATTATTAAAAAACTAGCTTCTGCGCTTGTGATACTCAATAAGTTCGTTGAGCTTTTCTATTGTTTTTGGATAATTTTCCAAATTTAGCCTATCTTTCATACACTTGTAAAACTCGAGCCAAGTAACTTTTTCTTTTCCAGTAGGCTTTAATTTTTTACAGCATTTGCACATTATAGATGATATTAATGCCTCATTAATATTAGAAAAATATTTATCATATTTATTTTGTAATTCGTTATAACTACCATCTTGTCCACAACTAACCCATTTACTATCACCTTTACCACTACCATTAGTATCATTGTAATCTATTTGGTCTGTTATATCCGTAATCTTCTTCATATTAGAGCAATCCATCATTATCCCTTAATACTTATAGGGTCATTACCATAAGAGTTTTTCTCACGAATACGACCATTTTCACCATGAAGTGTAAATTCAGCACCTATTTTTTTTGCTAAACCTATACCAAACTCTCTACACTCTGCCTGTGTAGTACATACTTTACTTGCTCGCTCATTGCCAGCAACTTTTGCTTTCCATCCATCTGGATGCTTAGAAACACTAACTCGTTTCATATTGTAACCTTGTATGCTAGGATTGAATTATAATGTTACAGATTTACACACAAGTTTATATAATAATAAATACTATGTATAATTTAATTATACATTAATATTTAAACAACTATTATACTCATACAAAAAGTAATATCATTGCCTAGCACTAATTTATTAAATCTGCTTTATATTAGCTCCTACACAAAACATAAAGCATTGTCCTTATTATATCTTTTTATCTCTAAAAACAATATTTAAACTTAGCAAAACAAACCGTTTTTAGTAGCTTTTTTTAATGCACTTTGAATATTGTTATTCAAGTTTTTATCTTTATTCATTTTATGCCCAAATATTGTTGCTTTCAATCTTGGCAATTTCACTTTTTTTACAACACCTTTCCCTTCCATGACTTGATACAAAAACTCTATTAGTATATCATTATAAATTTTACCACCAATGCTAAACATCATCCCCAGAAAACTCTCATTCTCATCTTTTCTATCTATCTCAAATAAATATGCAGACTTACCATTGCTTAGTAGAATCTCTAAGAGCATGTAATTTCTATAGCCTAAAAAGATATTTTTATTATCTTTACGTTTATTTTTTTTGACCCATGTGTTAGTCTCTTTTTTTGCTCCTTTTAAAATCCTTAAGAACTGTGTAGCGACCTGAGATGTATGAGATTTACACTCTTCATCAACAAATAATATATTAACAACATAAAGAGCATCTGTGCCATCTGATATATCTATTTTATTATCTCTCATATATTCTAGTGACTCAATAACCATTCTCAAAACTTCAGACTGCTTAAGATGAGACTTATCTTGTTCATCAACTATAATTCCCCCTATATTTTTAGAATCTTTTGTTTCATCTGACTGAGCAGAAGATATATAGTCAATATTCTCAATATTTTCCACATCTAGTTTTATATCAGTATTCACTAATATATTTAACTTTTGTCTCTTATGCTTAATTGATCCATTATTAGGGTTTAAAACTCTTACTTCAGATATTATGTGTTGTGAAGCATTCCTTCTATGTGGATTATGCTCATTAGTAATTGGAATTTCATTATCATCTAAATTTTGAGGTACCCTTGTATAACTATTAGTTTTTCTTTTTGATTCATCTATTTCAAATTCAAAATCTTCTCCATAAGATTCAACATTATTCTCAGTTGGTAACGAGTATTCATTGATTCTAAACATAAAAAAAGTTTTCTTATCTAACCAAATACCGTCACCTTTTAAAGCTAAATCTAAAGGATGATAAGGAAGCACAATAGGATATTTCTCAGAATTTGGATAACTACCTCCTAAACTGCTATATAACTTTAATATCCTTTTCCTAGAAATTAAATTAAACTTTGCATATGCTAAAAAAGCTATATTTGACTCATTTTTATTCTCATAAAGTTCAATTTTATATTCATGCCCATCTGTACTACTATTCTTAATATACTCATCAAGAACATTATCTAAGTTTTTTTGTATTAGCTTATATCTAATTTGTTGTTCTTGTGGTGTATATGTCGATGTAAGCAGTTCCATCGATGGAACTATAACTGTAATACCATTATTGGTTTCCATCTTTGTAAATGTTGCATTAACAAATTTCCAATAATCTTTTGGATTATTTATGTTGTCAATTTTATATCTATATGGTGGGAAATAGGTAAAAGTAGAATTTAGCTTTAAATCTTTAAATCTTATAGGTATAGCTGTGTTTGTATCTAGGGAAAACTCTAAATTTTCTGCATAACAGTTATTTTCAAATGATTTCCAAGACTCAGTTGTTCTACGATCTCCTTTCCATATCGTCATATATCTAACTGTATCTATTTGAGCAACAGAAATTTTTCTAAAAACCTTTCTCTTTTCACTTAGCATGCCACTTGATTCTATTTCCCTTAACATCACATAGATTTCAGGGACTTTAGTTGTCCCCGTATTTTTATACACTGCACCATATGCCCAAACTACTCTTAACTTTTCATCTTTTGGAAAATTTTCTATTAGTGCTATCGTTTTATCTATCATTGCCATTACCTACTATAAATTAATTTTTTATCTCAAAAAGTAAACAGAACTGTTTACTACTGTAAACTTATATCTTTATACATATTTATTTGCATTGATAAACTAATTTAAGAACTAACGTCATGCATATTGAAATTATTGTAGCAGATTTTAGTGGAATGTAGCAATGTTTGTTGGAAATGACACCTACACTCCTTTGTCTCATCCAGTAGGTTTCCACACGGGCACGGGTTCATCGCCGCTACAAACAAAAAGTTTGTCTCATAGACCAGACGCTGATTGATACGCCCTATTCGTATGCGATTTTC
>Ga0256843_1001179_pt1 | contig 21122 bp, 24 predicted proteins | sample AlvinellametaG_FD_191572 | JGI IMG/M metagenome (GOLD analysis project Ga0256843, IMG submission 191572) | Pompeii worm associated microbial communities from hydrothermal vent at the East Pacific Rise, Pacific Ocean - Alvinella | ecosystem: Host-associated > Annelida > Integument > Unclassified ... | reverse complement strand
TCTCCTAAGTGCTATTCCTATTGCATGGTTGGATGAGAAATTTACAAAAAAAACACCACAAAAATTGGATTTGGCTAGAGATGTATTATCAAAAATTATGCAACAATATGAAATAAAAGAGCCAAATTCTCTAGAGGAGCTTATATTAGAGCCAATGAGTGATGATAGTCAATATCAGTCTCGAATAAAACCCAAAAGAGGTATCTCATCAAAAAGCCAATTTAATAAAATTTTATTAAATTATCGCCTAAAATATGATGATGAGAATGTATTTAAAGTACCTTGGGATAAATACTTTATCTTTGTAAATGTATCAAAAAGTGCAAAAATAGATGGAGAATATATCTCTCCTGAACTTGTATCTATAATTTGGGATATTCCACTAGAGAGTGTTCAGAGTGATTGGAATATAAATAGTGACATGCAAGAAAATGAAACAATGACACTCAAAAAATTTCTAGAAGAAAATGGAAATATTTCAGATTTTGACAAGAAACTATTTTCCCAAAAAGCTATAAACGCAATGCACTGTGAAGAGAGATTTTTTTATAGAGAAAAGTATTATAGTTTTAGTTTTGATTATTCAGATGAAAGGAATAGAAATTTTGAATTTAATGGGGAAATCTAATAAGAGATTATTAGTCCATAAAGATATACCAAATATTACAATAAAAAAGAATATTGATATTATATTGACTCCTCAATTTTATACCTTTTTGAGAGAGGAGTTGGGGATTAAATTTGCATATCAAGCCAAACAGATAGCCCCTTCACTATTTGATGATTACTTAGATAGAGAAAAAGAGTATCAATACTATGTATATAAGTGTGATGATAGTTGGTGCTTTTTTGCATATGATATAGAAGAGATAACATCATTTCTAGAAAAAAAAGGAATCAAAAAACATGAAATTGGCAAAATCTTTTTTGCTCAAGAGTTAGAACCTCATCTTCAAAAAGCTATTAGTCTTAGCGAAAAAAAAGCTTTAATATCTATTGATGGAGTTGTAACAGTTATTCCAAAAAAATTTCTAGATAGTGATTATGAGTATCAAGAGTTAAACTTTGATAAAATAAATCTAACTCATGGGGTATCTATCGGTAGTTCATACTCATCTCTTATTCCTCTAAAGGAGACTATTATAACTACCCTTTTACTATCTATACTCGGTGGAATATATCTATTTGAAGGACTAGAAACAAGAAGTTCTATAAGTACAGAAATGGAAAAACTAGAATCACTTTTGGATAAAAATCCAAAATTAAGTTCCAATCATATTAGAGAGAGTATTATACAAAAATATGTATCAATAGATAAAACAGAGAGAAGAAAAAGATATTTAATAGATAAAATATCTAAACTTCTATCTTCTTCTACTCATCTAAGGTCTCTATTGGTTGATGATAAAAAAATAATTGCCATTTTAGAAACAAAAAATGTATCCAGTCTCAAAAGAAAAGCACAAAAAGCAAATTTCAAAGTTAAAATAAAAGGCAAAGAAGTGATTGTGGAGAGTAGCCTATGAATCTAATGATACTAAAAAGATTTAAAAATGAAATTATTGTTTTTATGGCTATAATATTTGCAAGTTCGGCTTTTTATTTCAAGATTTCATCAAAAAAATTTGTAGAAGAAGAAAAAAGTCAAATAGTCTCATCTATAAATGAAATCAACCAAATAAACCAACTAAAAAAGCTATGGAAAAATAAATCTACTTCAAAAAAAATAAATAGACTAAAAAGTATTGTACCAAAAAGTAAAGTAAAATTTTTCAAAAAAAGTAATCAAAAAGTAATGGTAACTTATCAAAACTTGAGTGCTAAAGAGCTAAATTTGATTATAAAGTATATTATGAACAAGCCTTTTATAATTAAAAAACTAAAAATAGCAAAAAAGTCAAAAGATAACTACACAATGGAGTTAGTATGCAGATGGTAAAAAAGATAATAGGTGGTTTTTTTTTACTACTGATATTTTTAGTAGTATTTGCACCAAAAGAGCAGATATACTACCTATTAGAAAAAAAACTATATCAAGAAGATAAAATAGTTATTAGTGATGAAAAATTTCATGATAATCTACTCGGTTTTAGTATAGAAAATGCTAATATCTATTTTGAAGATATATATATAGCAAAAATAGAGTCTCTAAACCTAAAAATGTTTTTTTTATATAATCAACTAACTATAAACTCAGTAACTACAGATAAAGGAATGCAAAAGATTTTGCCAAAATCAATAGATAATCTATCTGCTACATATAGCATCTTACAACCAGATAAAGTTATTATCAAAGGCGTTGGCTCTTTTGGAGAACTTCAAGGGTATATAGATATAAATAAAGTATTTATAAGAATAGTAAATCCTAAAAATATAAGTTCTCTAAGACAATTTCTAAAAAAAGATAAAGAGGGGTTTTATTATGAAAAATCTTTCAGATAACAGATTATTTAAAACCCTAATATTTTTATTGACTATTGTTGTAATTGCAAAAGCTATATGGTTGGCTATTAGTATCTTGTTTTTACCAAAAGAGGGGATAGAACACTCAAAAGTAGAAAAGATAAAACCACTCTATTATCGTACAAAACTAGCCAGAAAACCTAAAAAAGTAAAAAAACCTAAAGTTATCAAAAGAAGACCCCCTCCTCCTGTTGTTAACTCCATGAAGGGGATTAAACTTCTTGGAATATATAGCTCATCAGATATTATAATAGTAACAGTCCAAAAAGGTTCAAAAACCAAGACTTTGGAAAAAAGTAAAGATAAAGCTGAGGATATAGATGGTTTTGTACTTACATCAGCAGGGAGAAACTATGCTATCTTTAGAAAAAATGGTAAAGAGTTCAAACTAGAAATGATAAAAAAAATAAAAAATTCAAAAAATTATATCAGACCAGAAGAACCAAAAAAACATTATAAGAAAAAAGAGAATCAAAAAATAATTAATGGAGATGACGAAACACAAAAAATTATTTCAAGGAATCTCTTGAAATCTTATAGAAAAGATGAAACTAAGATATGGAAAGACATTGGTATTGGAGAGTATAAAGAAAATGGTGTACTAAAAGGATTTAAAGTTAATTTTGTAAAAAAAGGTAGTGATTTTGCAAAATTAGGATTAAAAAAAGGTGACATATTAATAGCTATAAATGGAGAAGAACTAAGCTATAAAACAGCTTATACTTTCTATACAACCATAAATAGCATAGATGATTTAACTCTAACTATAAAAAGGAATAATCAAGAGATGGAGCTAGAATATGAGATTCAATAAGATATTAGTTATATTATTTTTGGTATTAAGCCTGTTTGCTCATGCAGAAAATAATCATAAGAATAATAGAGTAAATTTAGAACTAAAAAACCTAAATATTTCTGATTTTTTAGAAATGGTTTCAAAAATTACAAAAAAGAATATATTAATAGAAGGTGAGGTAAAAGGAAAAATAAATTTTATATCAAGTAAACCAATAAAAAAAAGTGAAATTATACCTCTGGCAAATGCTATACTAGAAAGCAAAAAAATGACACTTGTAGATAAAGGAGACTATTATCAAGTTGTCAAAAGTAATGATGCAGCTGGAGAAGGGTTACCAGTAGAAAATAGAATAAACCCAAATATTGGAACTATGCAAACTGTAGTATTTAGACTAAATAAAGCCAATACAGCTATTATCAAAGGAAAAATTCGTTCTCTACTACACAAAAATGCAAAAGCTGTGGCTTTCAAAAAAAATAACATACTAGCAGTAACAGCATATCCAAGAACTCTCGAAGCTATCAAAAAACTTATAGACCAGATAGAACATGGAGAAAATAAAATAAGCCGTGTAGTTACTCTACAAAATGCTTATGTAAAAAATATCTATCCAAATATTCAAATGATGGCAAGAGACCTTTTTCCACAAGATATTACTAGTGAGAGAGTATCTGTTATCAAAGATGAGAATGCAAACTCTCTTATATTGATAGGAAAAAGAGCTAATATAAATAAACTTGAAAAATATATTAGAGAGTTAGATATAAAAGGTGAAGAGATTGATGCTCAAAGAATGTATGTAATTCCTCTAAAAAATTCAAATGTAGAAGAGATGGAAAAAATACTAAGCAAACTTCTACCTCAAATGACGGGAAACTTGGCGACTAGTGGTTCTATTAATGCTATCTCAAAAGGAAAAAAAGTTCCAATTAACCAAACACCAACTAGCCACAATAGCTCTTCTAGTAGTGTCCCAAGACAAAACAAAAAAATTAAAAAAGCTGTTATTGCTAGTGACCTAGAGAGAAATGCTCTCATTGTATTGGCAAACTCTGCTCAGATTGAAAATATCAGAAACACTATAAAACTTCTAGATATAGAAAAAGCTCAAGTATATATCCAAGCAAAAATTGTAGAGGTTAATACAAACTTAGCTGAAAATGTAGGACTTAAATATGGATTTAATGGTGGTGCTATTACATCAAATGGGGTATTTTCTCTACTATCAAGCTCAGGTGCTGCACCTCTGGCTATCTCTAGCGAACTTATGAACTTTTTGAATAATGGTACTACAACATATTATGATAGTGAGGGACACCCAACCATAACCGAAACAGATAATAACTTTAAATTTGATGCAGGAATCAAAGAGGTTTTCTCTATGGGATTACAACTTGATTTACTCAAACAAAATGGAGCAGCTCAAATACTCTCTGAACCTTCTGTTTTGTGTACCAATAATAAAGAATCAACTATATATGTAGGACAGACTCAATCTATCCTAACTCAATCTCAACAAAGCACACAAAGTGCATCAAATATTATTAATAATTACAGTAGAGAAGATATTGGTATCACACTAAAAGTAAAACCTAGACTCTCAAGTAACAATAAAGTTTCACTAGAGGTTGAAACAACCATAGAGGATATAGTCCCAGGGTCTGGTACTACTGCTGATAGACCAACAACTACAAAGCGTTCAGTAAAAACAAATGCTATTGTAAATCATGGTCAAACTATTATTTTGGGTGGACTTATCAAAACATCAACTGGTAAAAGCTCCACAAAGATTCCTATTTTGGGAGATATTCCTATTTTGGGTAAACTATTTACATCAAAAGGAGAATCTAAAAGCAAAATTAATGTAGTTATATATCTAACTCCATATATAATCAAAAAGAGTACAGACTTAGTAACTCTTAGAAAAAATTTAGAAGAATTAGACTCTATTCAAGAAAAATTTAATAGAATAGTTTTAGATAAATTAGAAAAGAGAAGAAGAGGAATAGAAGAAGAAAAAACTCATATAACTTTCTCTACAAAACCAGATAAATTTTTGAAAGAAGTTCCAGCAGATGGATTAGAAGAGAGTCCAATAATTCCAGAAAATAAACCAGCAAAACAGATACAACAAGAGACAAATAATGTAATAAATACAACTCAAGACGAGTATCAAGATTATCAAACCCAAGAACCGATAGTCTATGATGAAGAGATGCAAAATGAAGACGCAGGAGTTGTTAGAAGTGAATCTATACTAGATAGTATAAATCAACAAAATAAAAATATAAACTTAGACCAGATAAATACAGGCATAGAATACAATGATGGAACTGTATTTGAAGATGATGATTATAATTAATAAAAGGTTCAAATCATGAAACTACCATATATAGAAAATGCTGATTTAGAACCATTTTGGAATGAAGAGATAGATAATGTTTTGGCAATGAAACATAATCTACTCTTTGCTATGGTGCAGGGAAAGGAGTGTGCTATTGTTACAAAAGAGTCTCTGGCTATGGCTCTAAATCATCTAGCAAAATTAGATATTGATTATCCAGTAATAGAAGTAGATAGCGAGACATTTGAGAGATTAAAAAATAAATTCTTAGAAATCAAAACAGGTAGTGACTTTGAAGCTATATCCACAGAGAGTAGTGATGATATTATCGAAGTTGAATCTGATTTATTAGATTTTATTAGAAACTCTCAAGACTTACTCTCAAATGAGGAATCTGCACCAGTTGTCAAACTGGTAAACTCTCTATTTTTCCAAGCAATTAAAAAAGGTGCTAGTGATATTCACATAGAGACTTTAGAGAAAAAAGGTGAAGTTAGACTTAGAATTGATGGAGCATTAAAAAAACATCTAGATATTGACAAAAATATTACAGGACTTGTAATCTCTAGAATCAAAGTTATATCAAACCTTGATATTTCAGAAAAAAGAGTTCCTCAAGATGGTAGAACTCAAGTTACTATCGCTGGAAAAACTCTAGATATTAGGGTTTCTGTACTGCCTACTTATTATGGAGAGAGGGTTGTTATGAGGATGCTTATGCAAAGTGAACATATTCCTACTCTAGAGAGTTTGGGCTTTTCAAAAGAGATAACAGAAAACCTCAATAAACTTCTCACACACCCTCACGGAATGATATTAGTAACTGGGCCAACAGGTTCGGGTAAATCTACTACTCTTCATGCATGTTTACAACATATTGCAACTCCTGACAAAAATATTATTACAGTAGAAGACCCAGTAGAATATAATGCACAAAATGTAAACCAGATACAGGTAAATCCAAAAGTAGGACTTACTTTTGCAGCAGGACTTCGTTCTATTCTTAGACAAGACCCAGATATTATTATGGTTGGAGAGATTAGGGATAAAGAGACAGCTGATATTGCTCTGCGTTCAGCCCTCACAGGACACCTCTTGCTCTCAACTCTCCACACCAATGACTCAACTTCGGCACTAAGTCGTTTAATGGATATGGGAATAGAAGAGTTTTTAATCTCTTCTACTCTACTTGGAGTTTTAGCCCAAAGACTTACTAGAAAACTATGTCCACACTGCAAAGCACCTACAAAGCTATCTCCTATAATATTAGATGAACTCTCCCTGCCAAAAGATGTAACTTACTATGAAGCAAAAGGGTGTAGAGAGTGTGATTTTACAGGCTACAAAGGCAGAAGAGCAGTAGGAGAGCTTTTTATTATGGATGATAATGTCAGAGAGATGATAAAAGATGGACTCAATGACCACCAAATCCGAATGAGGCTCAAAGAGGCAGGAATGGTAACTATTGCTGATACTCTAAAAGAGATGCTTATCAATGGAGATACATCTTATGAAGAGGCTATTAGAATCGGAATAATGGAAGATTAATATCTAATGAAAAAAAAGTATCAAAAAGAAGCCTTTACTCTAATAGAGGTGCTTATCTCTATAATGCTACTCTCTATGGTTTTAATGGCACTATACAAAAGTGCTGAAATATTGAGGGCTTCAAACAAAAACCTTTTTCATTATCTAGATAGTACATCAAATATATTAAAAGGGGCAAATAGTCTCTATATGGATTTAGTCCAAGCTGATGGAAATATCTCAATAGAAACTAGAGATACATTCCATAGATTGATTATAGAAAATACTCAACACTCACTATATGGACTCTCCAAAGCAAAAGTAGTCTGGTTGGTATATAAAGATAAAAATAGATTACTTAGAGTTGAGGGTGGTGAGTATCATATACCACTAAAAGAAGAAGAGAGTGTAGCGATAGATACAATAGCTACAAATATGGAGTTATTCAAAGTATATAAGAGCAAAAAAAAGGATAAAATATTGATAGTTATGAAAAAAAATGCACAAGATGCACAAACTTTTATGGTACAAAATATTCCTGTAAATAAAAAGGCTGACCAAAATAAAACAAACCCAAGAGGTGGTACTAATATAAAAGATAAAAATACAACTTCAGAATATGTCTTCTAATGAAAAAGTTTCTATTTTTATATTGGTTAAGTATCGCCCTACTCTTTGGAGTTTTTTATTGGGATAAATCTCCTATTGCTGTATATATAAACAGTGTCCAGACTGATTTTGTCTCATATCTTGTTTCTCTATTTTTAGATAAAGGCTTGATGAGAGGACATGATATTATTATAAACAAACACTATAAACTCATAATAGAAAATGCTTGTAATGGATTAGTTCCATATTATTTCTTTTTGGCTTCTATTTTGGCTTTTCCATCTACTATTGCAGATAAAATCAAATGGGCTATTATAGGTTATATATCTATAATCTCTATTAATGTACTTAGAATATGGATTATAACAAAACTTGTGCTAGAATCCAGAAGTAATTTCTCATTGGCTCACGATTGGATAGGAAATATTATGTTAATATTTACCTCGTTGAGCCTTTTTATTTTATTTATAAAGACAAGAAAAAAGGATATATCTTGACAGTTACAAAATATTCAGCAAATGGAAATGATTTTATTATTTTTATAGCACAACAAAAAGCCGATAGAAGTCAACTAGCCAAAAAGCTTTGCCATAGACAAAATGGAGTTGGTGCTGATGGAATGGTGGTTGTACTTCCTCACAAAGATTATGATTTTGAGTGGGAATTTTATAACTCAGATGGAAGCCTAGCAAAGATGTGTGGTAATGCAAGTAGAGCAGTAGCTCACTTTGCTCATGAAAAGGGAATCTCTAGAAACTCAAAAGCAGAATTTCTCACAGGTGCAGGAGTAATTAGGGCTACTATAAATGGACTCTATGTGGTTAGTGATATGATTCCTCCAAAAATAATAGAAAAAAACTTCCAAGAAAATGGAGAGACTTGGTGGTTGATAGATACTGGAGTTCCTCACCTAGTAGCTATTAGAGATGATATAAGTGAATTTGATATAAAAGAGGCAAGAAGACTCAGAGAAAAATATAACTGTAATGTCAATATCTGTAAACCACAAAAAGATACTCTATGGGTTAGAACTTATGAGAGAGGAGTCGAAGATGAAACTTTGGCTTGTGGGACAGGTATGGTTGCTTGTTTTGTGAGATGCCACAAAGAGGGATTGTTAGATGATATGGTAAAGGTTTTTCCAAAATCTGGAGATGAGCTATATATAAATATAGAAAATGATACTTATAAATTTGGTGGAAAAGTGACAAAAACTTTCATAGCTGAAACTATTGATTAATCTCATTTGGATAAAATATCATTAAATTTTGAAAAAGGATAAAAAATGACAAAGAAAATATCTATATTTTTTGCAGTTTTATTGTTGAGTACAAGCGTAATATTTGCAAAAACAATAGTAACTGTAAATGGACATAAAATAGATGATTCTATTATTCCAAAGGGTTATGAACAACTAACAGATGACCAAAAAGCAAAACTAACAGAACAGTTAATAAAAGAAGAGTTGATTCATCAATACCTTCTAAAAAGTGATATAGTAAGAGATAAAGAGTTTAAAAAGATTTTCCAACAACAAAAAGAGATGGCTCAAAGAGAGTACAAAAAAGCTTCTGGGAAAAATCTAACAAAAGCTCAAATCAGAAATATAAAAGGCTCAATAGCCCTAATGCTTTATCAACAAAAAAAACTTATGTCCACAAGAGTAAGTGACCAAGAAGCAAAAGATTTTTATGATATGAATCAAGATAAATTTAACTATCCAAACTCTGTGGAGATAGCAAATATTATAGTAAAAGATAAACATGAAGCACAAAACATAATCAACAAACTAAGACATGCCTCTAATCTCGATGAAGAGTTTATCAAATTAGCTAGAGAACATAAACAAAATGGTTATATGGGTTGGTTTGGTAGAGATATGATGCCAAAAAATCTATTTGATGCAGCATATAGAGCAAAACCAAAAACTGTATTATCTCAACCAATCAAAACAAAATATGGATACCATGTTGTATATGTACTAAACAAGAAAAAAGCTGGAAAAATATCATTTCAAGAAGCAAAAGATAAAATCAAAGATATGCTAAAGAGAAAAAAAGTAATAGAGGATTTAAACAACAAAGTAAATACTCTATATGGAAACGCAGAAATTGTTTATTAACAAAGAAAAAAGGATAACTTAATGCCACTATTAGATAGTTTTACTGTTGACCATACAAAAATGTCAGCACCAGCCATAAGAGTTGCAAAAAAAATGGAAACACCATCAGGTGATATAATAACAGTATTTGACTTGAGATTTTGTAAACCAAACCAAGAGAAAATGAGTGTAAAGGGTATTCATACCCTAGAGCATCTCTTTGCTGGTTTTATGAGAGACCACTTAAATAGTGATAGTATAGAGATTATAGATATATCTCCAATGGGTTGTAGAACTGGATTTTATATGTCACTACTTGGAAAACCAAAGAAAAAAGAGGTTGCTAAGGCTTGGGAAAAATCTATGGAAGATATTTTGAAAGTAGAATCAAAAAAAGATATTCCAGAACTCAATAAATACCAATGTGGTAGTTATAAAATGCACTCTCTAAAAGATGCAAAAGAGATAGCCAAAAATGTATTGGATAGAGGTGTTGGGACTATGAGTAACAAGAAATTAAAACTAAGTAAAGAGATTCTAGAAGGGCTTTAATATGTTGATTTGGATACCAGTAGATAGAGAAGATGAAAAAAATGCAAAAATCCAAAAAGTAATAAATGCTAAAAAGTGGGCTTTGATTGATTTTGATGAAGGAGTCATAAAATCTACTCAATTTTTTGATAAAAAAGAGGATTTTAAAGATTGGGCTGACTTTATTATCTTGGAAAATCAATATGAGAGCTATATTGAGTATCTAAATGAAGGATTAGTGGTTTTAACTGTTAGAAACGAAGAGACCATAGAAGAGATAATAGAGGCTTTTAAATTCAAAGAACTTGATGAAATTGGATTTTAAACTGGTATGTACAACACACAACTAAGAGATAAAAAAGAGCTAATAACCACAAAAGATGGTACAAAAACTCTTTTCTCTTATGAGTTTGATGAAGCTTATCACTCTGATAGAGATGGAGCATTACATGAGTCTCTAAACAAACATGTCATTCCAGCACTTACTCTCCAAAAATCAAAAAAAAACTTAGTTATTTTGGATGTATGTTTTGGTTTGGGGTATAATACACTCTCTACTATCTACTATATCAAAAAACATAAATTAGATACTAAAATAGAGATAATATCTCCAGAATTAGACAAATCACTAGTCGAATCTCTAAAAGATTTTGAATATCCAAAAGAGTTTGATAACCTAAAAGAGATAATATATAGCCTAAGTGAAAATCACTATTATAGGGATGAACAGTTCAAAATAGAGATACTTATAGGTGATGCTAGAAAATCTATACCAAAAATAGAAAAAAAGATAGATATACTCTATCAAGACGCCTTTAGTCCCAAAAAGAATCCTCTATTATGGACAAAAGAATATTTTGAAGATATAAAAAATATATCAAACAGAGATACAGTAATTACAACCTACTCCGTAGCCAGTTCTGTCAGAATGGGACTTTATGAAAATGGATTTAATATATATATTATTAGAGATAGAGATGTCCGTCCATTTACCATAGCTACTCCTAGCAAACTAGATTTAGAACCTATAGATATGGAACTAAAAAAAATCAGAAACCCAAATGCCAAAAGCCTAAGAGACAAAGAGTTCCAGCAATAAACCTAAATTCATATCCAATTCACTTATCTATCCTACAATTCTATACAAATTTTTTAAAGGATTAGATAATGAAAAAATTAATTACTTTTATACTAATTAGCACAATATCCATTTTTGCTATAAATGTAGGAGAAATACCAAAAGAGGTTACTCTATCAGGAAAAAATGGAGGATTGGTAAATGGTTCAAAGTGGGATTCTGCTATGCTAAAAGGAAAAGTATATGTTCTCTTTTATGTTGACCCAGACAAAAAAGGAGCTAATGATAAATTTATAGAAGAACTACATCAAAAAAACTATGACCCAAACAAGTATGGTTCTGTGGCTATTATAAATCTAAAAGCTACATGGTTACCAAATTTTGCTATAGAAAAAAAGCTAAAAACAAAACAAAAAGAGTTTCCAAATACTATATATGTAAAAGATAAAACCAAACATTTAGTAAAAGAGTGGCAACTAGCAGATGACAATGCAAATGTACTTATTTTTGATAAAGAAGGAAGAGTTATATATAAACATGAAGGAAGTATGAATAAAAATGATATGAAAAAAGCTTTTGATGTGATTGAATCACACTTAAACAAATAAAAAAGAGAGAAATAACTCTCTCTTATAGTCTATTAATAAAGACCTAAAGACTCCATAAGTGCAACAGAAATTCCTGCTACTGGTAATCCTTTTGCTCTTTGATAAGCTTTTACAGCTGCTTTTGTTTCATAACCATAGATACCATCAATTGGACCTTTGTAGAAACCTTCTCTTTTTAAAGCCTCTTGGATATTTCTAATCATTGTTGAGTTTACACTTGTCTTACAAACAACTGGAACCCATTTAGCATAACCTTCTGCAATTTTTTTCTTTTTAGTTACAGTTTTATATACTGCTGGAATTGGAATTGTTCTTGTTGTTGCTGGTTGGATAAGTTTTTTAACTCTTACTGTTGTATATTTTGCTGGAGTTGTTACTTTTCTTGTCATTGCTGGTTTTGAAACTACCAATTTAGCCACTTTGCTATATTGTGCTGGAGTAGATGTTAAACAGATTTTGTTACATTGATTTGTAGCTCTTGTTGGAGCATTTTTTCTACTTGCATCTGACCATGTATATTTTCCATCTGAAACTTTCTTTCTTTGTGTTACAGTTTTATACTTTGCTGGAATTGGTATTGTTCTTGTTGTTGCTGGTTCTACTAATTCTTGTATTCTAACTGTTTTATATACTGGTGGTGTTACTACTTTTTTTGTTTTTGCTGGACTTACTAATACTTTTTTTGTAATAGTTTTATATGTCGCTGGAATCTCTACCAAACATACTACTTCTGATTGGTTACACCCTCTATCCTCACATCTTGTCTTTTTCCACTCTGTTCTCGCTGGTGCAATTAATACTTTTTGTTTTACTGTCTTGTATTGTGCTGGGATTGTTATTAGCTTCTCTGTTCCCTCTGATACCAAAATCTTCTTTGTTACTGTTCTATATTTTGCTGGAACTGCAACTACTTTCTCACTTGGCTCTGATGCTAATACTTTTTCTGTTACTGTTGTATATTTTTCTGGTATATAGTGTTCATAATAACAAGTCCCTGGTCTTGCATTACTTATATCCATTCCAGCTGCTGCTGCTGATTGTACACACGCATCTGATGCTTCTGGTGCATTTGGTGATAGACTTGTTCTCCATGTTGTTTGTGCTGGTTTTACTAACACTTTTTGATATACTGTCTTATATTGTGGTGGTGTTGTTACTACTCTCTCTGTCCCATCACTTATTTTTATCTTTTGTGTTGTCCATCCATACTTTGGTGGTACTACTTCTATCTTTTCCCCTGGCTCTCTTACTAATACTTTCTCTGTTACTGTTGTATATTTCGCTGGGAAAAATGCTTTTGTGAAACATTGTCCTGGTTTCGCTGGTGGTAAATCATCCCCGTCCATTGTTGACGCGTTTGCTGTAGCTATCATACTTGCTACTATCAATGATAACTTTAGTGTATCTTTTATTGTCATAACATTCTCCTAATATTTTTATATTATATGCTAATATGCTAAAATTTTTTTAACGCATTAGCAATTATAAATCTATTTTCCTCATTCTTAGCTTAAAACAAAAAATAATACTAAAAAATATTGTTATTACATAATAATAAATATAATCTTATCTTTTTAGTTCTCTATTTTTTGTTTTTTGTTAAAAATATAGACTCCTAAAAGAACAAAAAAACTGATAAAAACCATAATCGCACTATATATATGTGCCATTTTGTAATCCATAATTTCTACCATTTCATATATAGCCACAGATGCCACCTTTGTCTCGTTTGGGATACTTCCCCCAACCATTAAAACCACTCCAAACTCCCCAACAGTATGTGCAAAAGTTATAATAATTGCACTAATTAATGATGGTTTTATATTTGGCAAAGCCACTCTAAAAAGTGTTACAAATTTACTTTTACCTACTATATATGAAGCCTCTATCATACTTTTATTTAGAGATTCAAATCCACTCTGAAGAGGTTGCACCATAAATGGTAGCGAATAGAAACAACTAGCAACTACAAGTCCTATAAAAGTAAAAACTAACTTTACACCAAAAAGAGAATCAAAAAAAGCTCCAATAGGAGAGTTTGGAGAGAGAGAAACCAAAATATAAAACCCCAAAACAGAAGGAGGCAAAACGATAGGCAAGGCAGTAATAGCCTCTATTATCGGTTTGAATTTGGATTTTGTTTGAGAGAGATACCAAGCAAGAGGCAAACTAATAAAAAATAGAATCAAAGTAGTAATACCAGCTAATTTAAAAGATAATAAAAATGGAGAGAAGTCTAATTTATTAAAAATATCAATCACAAAAAACCTCTACAATATCAATTTGAGTCTCTTTTAATGCCACCACTACCCTATCACCAATATTTAAATTTAGTTTTTTAAATATTTTACTACTAATTAAAGTATAGATTTCTCTATTACAAATTTTTAGCCTAACTCCATCCAATATTTTTCCAAACTCAATATCCAAAATAGTAGCTTCTAAAAGATTTAGATAGTTATTTATCTCTATATCTAACTCTTTTATCAAAAAAATCGCACTAGATGGAATACTTAACTTTAGTTTTGAGTCTATTTTTATATTTTTATCATTTTTTAAACCAATTAGAATAATTCTATTGCCACAAAAATCAACTTCCAACTGATATAAAGTATCCAAATAACTAATATTCAATACCCTAACAGTAATTAAATTACTCATTAGAAATATATCCAAACTCTTCAAAAATATTTTTAGCTTTTGGGCTTAAAATAAAATCATAAAAGTTCTTGACCTCTCTATTATCTTTGCCACTTTTTAGTATTACTATACCTTGTTCTATGGGGGTATAAAGTTTTCTATCTACACTCTCCCAATTTATTCCCTCTTTATAAGCTGACATTTTTGGACTATATAGTGCTGATTTTGCTATTATACCTATATCTGCCACTTTTAGAGTATATATAACTGTTTGAGATATTGACTCTCCATAAACAAATTTATCTTTTATATTATTATAGATTTTTGCATTTATTAGAGCCTCTTTGGTAGCTATTCCATATGGTGCTGTTTTTGGGTTGGCTACTGCTATTTTTTTGATTTCCTTACTCTCCAAAAGCTTTATACCCTTTGAAAAATCTCTCTTTTTTGTACTCAAATATGCCAATGAACCTTTTGCATAAACCACTGGCTTTGTTATAGCAAATCCCTCAGAATAGAGAGCATTTGGATAATCCATATTTGCACCCATTAATATCTGATATGGTGCTTGATTTTTGATTTGAGCTGTAAGTTTTCCTGTACTACCCAAAATAACTTGCACTTTTGTATCTGGATAGAGTTTGTTAAATTCACTTTTGAGTTTATCAATAGCATAGCTAACATTAGCAGATACAGCCACAACAATCTCTCCACTCCATACAAAATTGGATAAAATAGCTAGAAATAAAATCTTAAATTTCATATTTTTTTCCTTTATAGTGTAATATTTTCCAAAAACTCAATCTCTCCACCTCTAATAACAATTAAATCGATACAAAAAGCTACATCTAGTCTATTTTTTTTGAGATAGTAATGAGTTGAGTTTATTACTCTTTTTAATTTGGTTGGAGTTAGATTATATACAGGGTCAAAATCGGCTTGAGATGATTTTACCTCTATAAAATGCCAAACTCCACTATGAACTGCTATTATATCAATCTCTCCTAGTTTTTTGGCATAATAGTTTTGCTCTATTATCTCAAAGCCTGACTCTTTTAAAAAAGAGATAGCTATCTCTTCATTTTGAGTACCTTTTTTTCTATTTAGACTATTTCTCAATTCTTATCATAGCTATTTTGCCATGCACACAATCTAAATTTTCTAATGCACTTATAGCCTCTTTGATTTTTGCCTCTTTACATTTATGAGTTGTAAAAAGTAACTTAACTCTATTATCGTTATTATGAGGTTTTTGAAGCATAGATTCAATAGATATATCAAACCTCTCAAGCTCTCTAGTAATAGATGCCAAAACTCCTGAACGGTCATCTACTCCCATTCTAAGGTAATAGTTTGTAGTAATTTCATCAGGAGATAGAAGTTTTAATCCATCCTCTAATCCTCTCTTATACCCAAGCATTGGAAGATTATTTCCTCTAACTATATCTATAATATCAGCTATTACAGCACTTGCTGTGGCATCTCCACCAGCACCAGCACCATAATACATAGTCTCCCCTACTTTATCACCAATAACAGATACTCCATTCATAACACCATCAACTTTTGCTATCATACTACTTTGAGGTATCATAGTAGAATGAACTCTAAGTTCTACACCATTTTCTACCTTTTTGGCTATTCCCAAAAGTTTTATCTCATATCCAAACTCTTTTGCAAATGCTACATCTGTTTGAGTGATATTTTCTATTCCCTCAATCAATATATCTTCAGGTTTTGCATCTATACCATAAGCAATACTTGCCAAAATCAAAAGTTTATGAGAGGCATCAAATCCACCTACATCAAAAGTCGGGTCTGCTTCAGCATATCCTAACTCTTGAGCCTCTTTTAGGACTTCATCATATTTTGCACCCTCATTTATCATTTTGGTTAACATATAGTTGGTAGTTCCATTCATAATTCCTTGAATAGACTCTATATGATTTGCAGTCAACCCATTTCTCAATGCACCAATAATAGGAATCCCTCCTGCTGTACTAGCTTCATACATTAGAGGAATATCTCCTGCTATCTCTTGGAGTTCATATCTATGATACGCCAAAAGAGCTTTGTTGGCAGTTACCACTGGTTTACCATTTTCCAATGCTCTCTTTACCAATTCAAATGGCTCTTTAACTCCACCCATAAGCTCAACTACTATATCAATATTAGGGTCATATACTATATCTAAAGGATTTGTCGAGAGAGGAATATTAACTCCTCTATCTTTTGATAAGTTTTTGACAACTCCAGATTTTACTACTATCTTTTTTCCAGCTCTTGCTTCTATAATATCTGCATTTGATTCTAATATATTAGCTACACTAGCACCAACGGTACCCACACCAAGGATTCCAACTTTTACCATTACTTCTTTTGCTCCAATTCAACTTTTTTTAGAAATTTCTTTATATTTCTTGAGGCTTGTCTTATTCTTTTTTCGTTTTCAATCAAAGCAATTCTTACATAGTCATCACCATATTTACCAAATCCAATACCAGGACTTACTGCTACCTTGGCTTCGACTAGTAATCTTTTTGAAAACTCCAGACTACCCATCTCTCTACATACCTCTGGAATTTTACCCCAAATAAACATACTAGCCCTAGGTTTACTCATTTTCCAACCAGCATTTTCAAAAGATTGTAACATTACATCTCTTCTTTTTTTGTAAAGTGGTGTAATTAGCTCATCAGGAACATACCCATGTTCTTCTAATGCTACTGTAGCAGCTACTTGAATAGGAGTAAACATTCCATAATCAAGCCAAGATTTTATGCTCTGCAAGGCACCAACTAATTTTTTATTTCCAACTATAAAACCAACTCTCCAACCTGCCATATTGTATGATTTTGAGAGAGTATATGCCTCTACTGCTACATCTTTTGCACCTTCAACTTCTAATATAGAAGGAGTTTTATATCCATCAAATGTAATATCAGCATAAGCAATATCTGAAATTATATAAAATCTCTTCTCTTTTGCTAGCGCAACAATCCTCTCATAAAACTTTGGTGTAACTGTTGCTGTGGTTGGATTGTGAGGAAAATTTAATACCAAAAACTTAGCTTTTGGTAAAGAGTTATCCAGTGCATTTGTTACATCAGCTATAAATCTATCTTCATCAACCTCAAATGTCTCCTCATCAAAAATAAGCTTCATCTTCTCTACATTTGCACCAGCTAGTATAAATGCTTGAGAGTGAATTGGATAAGTTGGGTCTGGAACTATTGCTACATCCCCTGGGTTAGAGATAGCTTGAACCAAATGAACATATCCCTCTTTACTTCCCATGGTAGCTACTACTTCAGTATCTGGGTCTAAATCTACATTATATTTTCTTTTGTACCAATTTGCCATGGCAAGTCTAAGTTTATAGATACCTTTACTTGCACTATATCCATGTGTTTTATCTCTTTGGGCTGTCTCACAAAGCTTATCAATAATTGGTTGAGGAGTTCTAGAGTCTGGGTTCCCCATAGAAAAATCTATAATATCCTCTCCCCTTCTTCTAGCCTCCATTTTTAGCTCATTAATTTCCGCAAAAATATATTTTGGTAGTCTATTTATCTTTTCAAACTGTATCTCATCAAACATATTACCACATCCTTCCGTGATTGAGCTTTTTAAACTCAGCTCTACTTATCTCTTTTATCTCTTTACTATCTATATAAAAAAAGTGTCTATGTCTATCTGAAACCTCTATGGTTTTTATATCTGATACTATATCCAAAAATCCATGACCAGTTGTAAGAATCCAGCGACCACCTTTTAGCTCAAATGGAGTTGACTCTTTTCTCATAAACTCTTTTTTCTTGCCTGTATCAATATTGATAAATCCATACCATAACATTCCCCTTGTTGGATTTATTGTAATATTTGTAATAGTCTGTTTTTCATCTTTTTTTGAAGATTCTGTACTATCACTATCTATAAACTGATTTCCTGCTTGTGGAGACTCTATTCCTGCATCTTTACTAATAGTAATATTTTTCTCTTTTTTCTTGCCATCTTTTGTAGGAATTTGTGCAACTATCTTCATAGTAGATGATGTTTTATTCTTATCCAATTCACCTACTGGAGGAGTCTTTATCTCTACTTTTGTTTGATTTTTATCTTTTTTGATAATAACATTTTTAATTTTTGCTTCTGTATTATTTTTTAGGATTTCACTATCATTCAAATCCATTTTTGTACTATTTTTGCTCTCTAAAAACTTATCTAGCTTACCAATATAATAAAGATACCAAAGTCCAGCCAACAAAATAGCAACCACAACCCATTTTAGATATGCTAAATTATTTTCCTCCTTTTCTGGTGCAACCAAAACAGTCTCATCTGCTATCTTTGTATTATCCTCAAAATAGCCCTTTATACTCTCTCTAAGAGAATCTATATCCATATCATACTCTCTTTGAAGAATACTCAAAAACCCCAATGCCTTAACTCTATTGAGTCCCTCAAAATCTTGACGAAGTAGTTTATTTAAATTATCTATTGATATATTAGTCTTTTCACTAATAGCCTCTAAGCCAAATTTTTCTATTAATTCATCTAACTTCATATCTCATCCTATCTATTAAAATTCCTCCAGCTACACTCACATTGAGTGAGTCAAACTCTCTTTTCATCTCTATTGAGACCATTTTATCTATCTTTTCTTTGACTCTTTTGGATATGCCCTCTCCCTCTGAACCTAAAACCAGAACCTTTTTAGATTCAAATTTAGCTCTATTTACAGGAGTTCCATCCATAGAAGCACCATATACCTTAAACCCAACCTGTTTTAGCTCATTTAGTACATCCAAGGTATTTGGAATAATAGCAAAAGGCATATCCAACAAAGCACCACTACTAGTCCTAGCAATAGAAGCTAAATTGAGAGATTTTACACCCGTTGCTATCACACCATCAACACCCAAAGCATAAGCAGTCCTAATAATTGCACCAATATTGCCACTATCTGTGAGTTTATCTAAAACTACTATAAAATCATTTTGTTTTAGATTCTCTAGAGTAGCAAAAGAAAACTCTTCTAACTCAACTAAAATACCTTGATGATTTCCCCCTTTTGACATCTGCTGAGCCCATCTGTTTTCCAAAAACTTTATTTTGTCCCTATATAAATTATAAAGTTTCTGAGGTAAAATACCTTTTTTGGCAATATATACGGTTTTTATTATATTGCTATGTGATTTGAGTGCGTATAAACATACCTGTTTTCCATAAATAATCATAATAAGGATTTTAGCAAAATAATGCTGTATTTAATAAGAGATAACTTTTTTGGCTTATAAAAAAATAATATGTAAGGATTTTTATTAATAATTAGAGTAGTCTCACAAAAAAGTGAGACTGAAATTCAAAGAAGAGATTAAAGTCTAGCTTCATATCTTCTAAGCATATAAAGCTTTTTAAGAATCTTTTTACGAGTAGCTATTTTCTCTTTTTTTCTTCTCTCTGTTGGTTTTTCATAGTGTTGTCTTGCTCTTGCTTCAGTAACAATTAGATTTCTATCACATTGTCTTTTGAATCTTCTATAAGCATCCTCAAATGTATCCTTTGGAGATAGTTTAATTCCTGGCATCCTATTCACCTCCTTTCTTATCCAAATTTCCTACCAATTAGCAGGAGAGATAAAATCGTGCGAATTATATCTAAATGAATATTATAGTTAAGCCTCTTGTGATAAAATATCACCAAAAAGGTACAATAAAATGAAACAACTATACAAATCATGTTATCCTTTAGACCATAGATGCTATGAAGAGTATCACCTCACAGAAGATATACTTATGGAACATGCCTCTGGAGGTATGGCTGAATATATAAAATCTCATTTTAAACCACAAAGTTCAGTTTTGATAGTTGCTGGAGTAGGAAATAATGGTGCTGATGGAATAGTTTTGGCAAGATTATTACAAGATAGTTATAAAGTAAGGCTATATATACCATTTGGCGTCAAATCTCAAATGGCAAAACTTCAACTAAAAAGAGTGCAAACTTTAGGTATTGAAATAGTAAATGAACCAATAGAGAGTGATATAATAGTAGATGCAATATTTGGAGCAGGACTATCAAGAGAACTTGATGAAAAAACTAGAAGATTGCTTGTAGAGTTAGAAAAACTAAATGGTTACAAAATAGCATGTGATATTCCAACTGGTATTGATGAGAGTGGAAATCCATCTCCAACAGCTTTTTTTGCAAATACAACTATTACTATGGGGGCATTAAAAGAGGCACTATATAGTGATATGGCAAAAGATTTTGTAGGAGATATAATCTGCGTAAATTTAGGTGTTAGCTATGAAAAATATACTCATGGATTTCACAGTGACTTATATCTACTAGAAGAGTCTGATATGAAACTTCCTCATAGAGATTGGTCAAAAATAACTCACAAAGGTAGTTTTGGT
>Ga0256843_1001177_pt1 | contig 21146 bp, 21 predicted proteins | sample AlvinellametaG_FD_191572 | JGI IMG/M metagenome (GOLD analysis project Ga0256843, IMG submission 191572) | Pompeii worm associated microbial communities from hydrothermal vent at the East Pacific Rise, Pacific Ocean - Alvinella | ecosystem: Host-associated > Annelida > Integument > Unclassified ... | reverse complement strand
ATTAATAGGCAAACGTTTTTATATCCTTAACGATGAAAATTACAAAGATTATCTATATATTTTCGAGGATATAGATGAGATGTTAGAATTTTTTAATAAGAAATTTTCAGTAAAAGAAATAAATTATTCAGACTTAAAACTTCAATTAATGGAAAAAGTCTCAATCAAATAAAACACTTTCAAATTACCCTCTCACAGCCTCTACAATTAACGAAAACGCTTTTTAAGTATGGTAGGTAGCCGATGAGGTTTAAAAAGGCTTAAAACCGCTCTAATTGAAAAACATTGTATATTATGTTAACTAAACGTTTGGAAATTGCTATTTATGATATAATTGTATAAACAAGACTATACAAGGCTGATAATGGAAGTTAAAATCACCAAATGGGGAAACAGTTTAGGAATAAGATTAAATAAAGAACTTGCAGAGGCTATCAGCTTAAAAGAAAATGACGTTGTAGATATACAGGTAATTGATAATAAGCTGGTAATACTACCAAAGCAGAGTTTAGATGATATACTCTCACAAATAACTGATGATAATCTGCATAACGAGATTGATTTTGGAACAGCCGGTAAAGAGATATTATGAGCTATATTCCGAGCAAGGGAGATATAGTCTGGGTGGAATTTAATCCGCAAAGAGGACACGAACAGGCAGGACACAGACCCGCATTAGTTATCAGCCCATATGAGTATAATTCTAAAACTTCGCTTGCAATTGTAGTGCCGATAACTTCTAAAATTAAAGGTTATCCGTTTGAAGTAAAGATTAACGGAAACAATATTCAAGGTGTAGCGTTAGCGGACCAAGTTAAGTCGCTTGATTTTAGAGCGAGGAATTTTAAGTTTATTGAAAAGGCAGAAGATACTGCAGTGGTAGAAATACTATACAAGATTAAACTGCTTTTAGGTATTTAGTATACAGATTGCACACTTATAAAAGGAAATCAATGATTCTAAAGCAGAAAAAAGACAGATTTATTGAACTCTTAAGCAATAACTTAGGAAACATATCCGCTACGTGCAGACAGACAGGCATTGCAAGAAAGACATATTATAACTGGATAAACAAAGACGATAAATTCAAAAGCAGAGTCGATGAGATTATAGAGGCTCAAATAGACTTGGTGGAAAACAAACTAATGGAAAAGATAGAGGCTGGGGATTTAACCGCTATTATATTTTATCTCAAGACCAAAGCTAAACACAGAGGCTGGAGTGAGAAGATAGAAGTGTCTCATAATAATCAAGCTCCGGTGATTAATATCGTTGGTGTGTAGGTTCTTTTAAACGATTCAGTTACGGGTAACGAAGTAGCGTAAAAGTTAGTTAGTTTGTAAACTTTTAAACTTGGTCAACAATAGTCAACAAACAGTTAAAGTATTACGTATTTATGGTGGTTTCAATTGTCAACCTTATAAGTTGACTAAGGTTACAAGCAGTTAACAAATGCTCAGGGGGCGGGTTAAAAATTATTAACCTTGCATACTTCCAGCGGACGCCCAGCCTTGTAAAAACAAAAACCGCTTTCAAGGGGGTGGGGGTATCCTGCTTACCGACCCCTTGCTAAGTCCCCGCCTAAACCCAGCAATGCAACACCTGCAACCTCAACGAAACTTCCTTTTTATCTGCACAATTTCAGCTACAAGTGAAAAAAAGCAACACAAATTCCCTCTTTTTACCTATAAAAGTGAACGGGTTATCAGAAAAAGTTAACAAAAGTTTACAGGTAAATTTGAAAGTCAACAAAAGTCAACAAGATTTTTGAAAAGGAAACAAAAGGAAACACAGCCCTGAAAGTTTCCAAAAGTTTCCAAAGTTTCAACAAAAACTAAACACTACTAAACAAAAAAACGGTTTTTGATTTTTTTAAGATATGTTTTATTAATAATAATTGAAGATTATTTTAAGAAATTTTGAGAAAAACGCTTACTAAGGGACACCCAAAGGGACACCTCATCAAATTTTAAGCTATCAAAACATCGATTTTATGGGAGTTTTGATGGTAGTGAGGGGGAGACTTGAACTCCCGACCTCCGGCTTATGAGACCGGCGCTCTAGCCAGCTGAGCTACCCCACCAAGTGATGTGGAGTGAAATTATAACCACTTTTTTTTCAAAATTCAAGAGAATTTTAAAACTTTTATAAAAATTAAAAACAACCTCTTTTATATACCCTAACATCCGTCTTAAAATTAGTTACAAAACGTAACAAAGTTATAAAATCTCCTTATATGAAAGTAATTTAAATTTACAAAATGCTATAATAGATTAAACATTAATTAAAAGGAGAAAAAATGAAAGTTTTTAAAGGATTATTAAGTATAGCGGTTGCAGCAAGTATGTCTTTTGCGGCTGATTACGTAATCAAATTCTCACACGTTGTATCACCAAACACACCAAAAGGAAAAGCGGCCGATTATTTCGCCAAAAGAGTTGAAGAACTCAGCCACGGAAAAATCAAGGTTGAAGTATACCCTAATGCTCAGCTTTGCGGAGATAAAGTGGTACTTAGAAAAATGAAATTCAACGCTGTACAGATGGCGGCTCCGAGCTTTTCTAAATTTACGGGACTTGTACCACAGCTGGCGCTGTTTGACTTACCGTTTTTATTTAACGACGATAATCACCTACATAAAGTACTTGACGGAGAAGTCGGACAAAAGCTTCTTGATATGGTTAACAAAAAAGGATACGTGGCACTTGCATACTGGGATAACGGTTTTAAACAGCTCAGTGACTCTAAAAGACCTCTAATCAAACCTGAAGATGCAAAAGGTCTTAAATTCAGAGTTATGAGTTCAAAAGTATTAATCGAGCAGTTCAAAGCGCTTGGAGCAATCCCTGTAGTTTTACCTTTCTCTGAGGTATATTCGGCACTTCAACAGGGAGTTGTTGACGGACAGGAAAATACTATTTCAAACATCTACACTAAAAAATTCTATGAAGTTCAAAAATATATGACAATTTCTAACCACGGATACCTTGGATATATGGTTGTTATAAGTAAAAAATTCTGGAACAAACTACCTGCGGATATGAAAAAAGTCGTAAAACAGGCTATGAAAGAAGCTACTGAAAAAGAAAGAGTTTGGGCAAAAGAGCTTAACGATTCTCAATTCGCAAAAATCAAAGCATATGCGGATAAAACAGGAAAACTTCAAATCATCAAACTCACAAAAGAACAAAGACAGGCATGGGTTAAAAAACTCAGAAGCATTTACCCTAAATTCTACAACACAATCGGAAAAGATCTAATCGAAAAAGCTATTAAAGCCGGTGAATGAAAGCATTAGATCTTTTAGATAAAATAATCGGTTTAATAAATGAATTTATAGCATCCTTCGGCATTGCAGCCGGGGTGCTTCTTGCTTTCGTAAACGTAGTTGCAAGATTCGTTTTTCATGAGGGAATCGACTGGGCTTTTGAGCTTACGAACTATCTTTTTATATGGTCCGCGTTTTTCGGAGCCAGCTACTGCTTTAGAAAAGAGTGTCATATAAGAGTTACAATTCTTCTGGACATATTACCTGCAAAATTAGCAAAATTATCTTCACTTTTGGCACATTTGATTACCCTTGCATATTTACTTGCGGTTGCATATTACGGGTATTTGTTTATATTTGATCCGGATTTCGGGCTAAAAGCCAGCGGTGAAATAAGTGTGGATTTAAATATTCCTATGTGGATTCCATACACGGTTATACCTATAGCATTTTTAACAGCCGCATATAGAATTACACAAAAAACTATCGAACTGATAAAAACCCCGGCAGATCAGGTCGTTACGAAAACAGAACACGAAATGATCATTGAAGAGATGGAACTTCAGATGAAAGGTCAGAAATGATAGTCGGAGTTTTATTCGGAATCTTTTTTCTGCTACTGTTTTTGAGTGTGCCTGTCGGGGTTGCGCTTGGTGCGTCGACTTTTATTACTTCATACTTTTTTGAAGGACCGGAAAGTTTAATAGATTTAGCCAGTGCCGTATTTTCAAAACTCGACAAATATGCGCTTATGGCTATTCCGATGTTTATACTGGCAGGAAACCTTTTAAGTAAAGGCAGCAGTGCCAAAAGAATAGTCGATTTTGCAAGAACGTTTGTGGGACACCTTCCGGGAGGTCTTCCTATCGCCGCAATCTTTGCAAGTATTATATTTGCGGCGGTTTCCGGAAGCTCACCTGCTACGGTTGCTGCAATCGGCTCTATCATGTTCGGTGCCATTACCGCTGCAGGGTATCCTAAAAGCTACGCAGTGGGAACCATTACGGCATCTGGAAGTTTAGGTATCCTTATTCCTCCGAGTATTGTAATGATTATTTACGGTGTTACGGCGGAAGTAAGTATAGGTAAGCTGTTTATCGCCGGCATCATCCCTGGTCTTTTAATAGGATTTATGCTTATGGCGGTAACATACATTGGGGCAAAAAGACTCGGATTCAAAAAAACAGCCCCTGCACCATGGAGTGAAAAATGGAAAAAATTTAAAGAATCCTTCTGGGCGCTTATGACAATTGTCATCATTATAGGCGGTATATACGGAGGGATTTTCACTCCTACGGAAGCTGCTGCAGTGAGTGCAGTCTGGGCTCTTTTTATTGCGATATTCATATATAAAGACATTAAAATCACAGAGCTTAAAACGGTGTTTTTGGAAAGTGCGAAAACGAGTGCGATGATTATGTTTATTATAGCAAACGCATCAATATTCGCATATTTCCTAACACTTGAAAACATCCCTCAGATGCTAAGCGATTTTGTAGTGCAGATGCATCTTAATAAAATAATGTTTTTAGTAGCTGTAAACATACTACTTCTAATAGCAGGAAACTTTATGGAACCAAGCTCAATTATTATGATAATGGTTCCTCTTTTACTGCCTGTGGCAACCATGCTTGGAATCGACCCTATCCACTTTGGTGTAATAATCACAATCAATATGGAACTCGGTATGTTAACCCCTCCTGTGGGACTTAACCTCTTCGTGGCAAGCGGTATTACGGGGCTTTCGATCAAAGAAGTCGTAAAAGCCGTAATGCCTTGGTTTTTCGTTATTTTCGTGGGACTTCTTCTAATTACATACATTCCTCAAATATCGCTATGGCTACCTGAAGTTATGATGGGCAATTAATCCGCCCTCATCCTTTTTTTACTAAAATAATTAACTTATATAATTCAATATTGTTTAGTTATATCGACTAAATTTTTCTAAAAAAATTGTTAAATTTTATTGACTTTTTTTCATTTTTCTATTATAATTCCGTCAGTTAAAATAAATAACTGCTAAAGGAGGCGGAAATGTTTAAACCAATTGGACTAAGAGTATTAGTAGAAAGAGTTGAAGAAGAAGCAAAAACTGCAAGCGGAATCATTATTCCTGATAACGCAAAAGAAAAACCACTTGAAGGTAAAATTATAGCTATTTCAAAAGAAGTGGAAGAAGATGAAAACCTGCCTTTAAAAGAAGGTGACAAAGTAGTATTTGCAAAATACAGCGGAACTGACATTACAATAGACGGAAAAGAATATTTAGTATTAAATACTGACGATATTCTTGGAATTATAGAATAAGGAGGGTGAAATGGCAGCAAAAGATGTAGTATACAGCGATGTAGCAAGAAACGAATTATTAGCGGGTGTTGAAAAACTCGCAGACGCAGTTAGAGTAACTATGGGTCCAAAAGGTAGAAACGTTCTACTTCAAAGAAGTTTCGGAGCACCTCACATTACAAAAGACGGTGTGTCTGTTGCAAAAGAAATCGAACTTAAACACCCTGTGGAAAACATGGGTGCACAGCTTGTTAAAGAAGTTGCAAGCAAAACTGCAGATGAAGCAGGTGACGGTACAACTACTGCAACTGTTTTAGCACATGCAGTATTCAAAGAAGGTTTAAAATACATCACAGCAGGTGCAAACCCTGTAGCTGTTAAAAGAGGTATGGATAAAGCTGTAGAAGCTATTATCGCAGAACTTAAAAAAATGAGCAAAACTGTTGAAAACAAAGAGCAAATCGCTCAGGTTGCAACAATTTCAGCAAACAACGACAAAAAAATCGGTGAGCTAATTGCCGAAGCTATGGATAAAGTTGGAAAAGACGGTGTTATTACAGTAGAAGAAGGTAAATCACTTCAAGACGAACTTGAAGTAGTTGAAGGTATGCAGTTTGACAGAGGTTATCTATCACCATATTTTGTAACTGATACTGAAAAAATGGTTGCTGAACTAAATGACGCATACATTTTACTATACGACAAAAAAATCAGCAACATGAAAGATTTATTACCGTTACTTGAGCAAATGGTTCAAGCTGGAAACAAACCATTACTAATCATTGCTGAAGATATCGAAGGTGAAGCTCTTGCAACACTTGTAGTAAATAAACTAAGAGGTGTTCTAAACGTATGTGCAGTAAAAGCGCCTGGATTTGGTGATAGAAGAAAAGCAATGCTTCAGGATATCGCAATCCTAACAGGCGGTCAGGTAATTTCTGAAGAGCTTGGTAGAACACTTGAGAGTGCAACTTTAGCAGACCTTGGACAGGCTGGAAGAGTTGTAGTTGATAAAGAAAACACTACAATCGTTGACGGTAGAGGCGATAAAGCGGCTATTGAAGCGAGAATCGCTCAAATCAAAAAAGAAATTGAAGAAACAACAAGCGATTACGACAGAGAAAAATTACAAGAAAGACTTGCTAAACTTAGCGGCGGTGTAGCTGTAATCAAAGTCGGTGCGGCAACTGAAACAGAAATGAAAGAGAAAAAAGACAGAGTTGACGACGCACTTAGCGCAACTAAAGCAGCTGTTGAAGAAGGTATCGTTATCGGTGGTGGTGCTGCAATCCTTAAAGCTGCAGCAAAAATCAGTGTAAATGCTGATGATGCTGATGAAAAAATCGGTGTAGATATCGTAAAACAAGCTGTAAAAGCACCAATCAAACAAATTGCTAAAAACGCAGGATTCGAGCCTGGAATCGTTGCTATGAAAGTTGAAGAAGCTGATGAAAACACAGGATTCAACGCAGCAACAGGTGAATATGTTGATATGTTCAAAGCTGGAATTATCGACCCTACAAAAGTAGAAAGAATTGCATTACAAAACGCAGTTTCAGTAGGAAGCCTGCTTCTTACAACTGAAGCGGCTGTAACTGAAATTCCTGAAGAAAAACCGGCTCCAGCAGCTCCTGACATGGGAGGAATGGGCGGAATGGGAATGATGTAATCATTCCTTTCCTTTTTATTTTTAAGTTTAATTGGTGTCAGGCACTATAATTTAATTAATAAATAATACATATATCTTTTGAGAGTTTATACAATTTATTAAGCAGCTTTAAAGGTCACAATCCGCTAAACACATCACAAGTAAAGATATAATGATAAAAACATGTCTTTTTTATTGGTGCCAGACACCATTTTGGCTTAAAAATAAAAAAAGAGGAAAAATTAATCTCTTCTTTCTTTGATTCTTGCTTTTTTACCTGTTTTTCCTCTTAGGTAGTAAAGTTTAGCTCTTCTTACTTTACCTTTTCTAACTACTTCGATTCCTGCAATACTTTCGCTGTATAGAGGAAAAATTCTTTCAATACCGATATTGTTTGCACCGATTTTTCTAACAGTAAATGTTTTACCAGCACCCTGACCTTTAATTGCGATCACAACACCTTCGAAGTTCTGAATTCTTTTTTTGTCACCTTCTTTAATTTCAACTGCAACTCTAACAGTATCCCCAGGTCTGAATTCAGGAATTTCTTTACCTTCGATTTGTTTTGCTTCAAAAGCCTCAATGAATTTATTTCTCATTATTTCTCCTTTGTGCCATTGGCCGTCCCCGGCATTCACACTTGATTTTGAAGTGAAATTATACCAAAAAATTTAAAAAGATCTAAACACGTCAAAAAAATAATCTTATCATGTCCTGTTTGTGTAACTTTTTTATGTACTAAAAAAGAAAAAAGTGTATATATATAAAATTGATCTTAAGAAAAATTTATATTAAATACTTTGCTTATCAACTTTGGTATAATAAACAAACCAAAGGAGCCGTATATGCAAAACAAAGAACTCTTAAAAGAGCTGAAAAAACTAAATCTGCTGTTTGTAGACGATAATAATCTTATTATAGATTTCGGAATGTCGCTGTTTTCAAAAATATTCAATTCCACACAAATCGCCCGTGACGGCCAAGAGGCGATGGAAAAACTCCAAAACAGCAGATTCGACATAGTTATTACGGATATAAACATGCCAAATGTCAACGGCTTCGAACTTGCTCAATATATTAAAAAAAATTATCCCGACACTCTTGTTGTGTTTCTTTCGGCTTTTTTCGACACCGAAACACTCCTAAAATCAATTGATCTCGGAATTGACGGATTTTTACTAAAACCGTTCGATCTTGATAAGTTTTTTGCGACAATGAAAAACATTCTTCAGTACAAAGTCGAGCTTCAAAAACAGATCAACCTCTTACAGCAATACAAAAACATCGTCGATGAAAGTCTCATAGTTTCAAAAACGGATCAAAAAGGAATAATAACATACGTAAACGATGCGTTTGTAAAAATTTCAGGATTTAAAAAAGAGGAACTTATCGGCCAGCCTCACAACATAGTCAGACATCCCGATGTAAAAAGTGAAGTTTTTGAAGAGATGTGGAACACTATACTCAATAAAAAAACATGGCGCGGCTTAATTAAAAACCGTCAAAAAAACGGGGGAGCGTATTATGTTGAAAGTATCGTAAAACCGATATTCGATAATGACGGTAATATAAAAGAGTTTATTGCCCTCCGTAAAGATGTTACAAATTACATTAATGCCGAAAAACTAATTAATGACAAACTCCAGCTACTTGATGAAGCCCTACTCGTACTTGTAAAAATCAACAACTTTCACAACATCAAACTTATATATGACGACGATACTATCACAAAACTGAAAATAAGACTTGCCAAGAGGGTTCGTAACCTCTTAAAAGAAAATTTTTCAAATATAGAAGAGTACAGTATCCAAAACGATATTTTCGGGTTTTTAATAGAAAATTTCCCGAAAGAGGGACTTAACGAAATATTCAAAAAAATAACGGACAATATATTAAGCCATCCGATTATAATTAACGGATTCGAATACTATCCGCTTATAAAAATCAGTTATGCATACGGACAGATTCATTTGTATGAAAATGCCATAACAGGCTTTGAAGAAATAGAAAACAGCGAAGAGAGAGTTATACTTGCCAACGGTTTATGCGCTAAAAAGAAAATAGAAATAATAAAAAACATGGAAACATTAAAAACCATCAAACACGCACTAAATAAAGATAAAATCATTTCCCTCTTCCAGCCGATCATTGACAATAAAACTGAAAAAACAATAAAACACGAATCACTTGTAAGAATAATAGATAAAGACGGAAAACTGATTTCTCCTTTTCATTTCCTCGACATTGCCAAACAGGCTGGACTCTACAGTAGCATAACTATAAAAGTATTGCAAAACACATTTAAAGTTTATAAAGAAAAACAAATACCCATATCGATAAACCTCTCTCCAAGTGATATATTGATTCAAAGTATAAGAAACAACATATACGAACTACTAAAAGATCTAAAACCCCGAAAAGGCATGATTACGTTCGAGCTGCTTGAAGATGAAATTATTAAATTTGAGCACACTATGAATGAGTTTATATCAACCGTTACTGAACTGAATGCCGAAATTGCGATTGACGATTTCGGAAGCGGTTATTCGAACTTTACAAGGATAATTGAAGCAAAAGCAGACATAATAAAAATTGACGGAATTCTTATAAAAGAAATAGACAAAGACAAAACAAAACAAGACATAGTTGAATCAATTGTAAATTTTGCAAGAAAAGAAAACAAAAAAACCGTAGCGGAATTTGTGGAAAACAAAGAAATTTTTGACACAATAAAAAAACTTGGCGTAGATTACTCTCAGGGGTATTATTTCAGTAAACCGGTCTTATCTCAGGATATCAAATCCGGTCTGTGAAATTTTGTTTTACAAACTGAAAGATCTTTTTGCCACGCTTTTATTTTAGCGTGATTTCCGCTTTTTAAAATTTGCGGAACTTCTCCTGTTTTTGAAAACTGCGGAGGTTCAAGCAGTGAATTTTCAAAGCTCTCACCCTCAAGCGATTCGGAATTTCCAAGCACACCTTTTACGTTTCTAAGAACCGAATCCGCTATCACAAGCGCTGCGAGCTCCCCGCCTGTCAATATGAAATCGCCTATACTTAACACTTCATCGGCAAAGTCTTCTATAAGCCTTTCATCAAAGCCTTCATATCTTCCGCATACAAGTATAAGAACATCCTCTTCAGCGAGTCTTATTGCGTCTTTTTGATTGAACTTTTTACCAACCGGGGTTAAAAAGATCACTTTAGATCTTTTGTATCTGCCTTTTAGATCTTTTAACGCATACCTTAAAGCGACATTGTCGATAATCATTCCCGCACCACCGCCTACAAGAGGAGTGTCAACTCGTTTATATTTATTTACAGCATAATCCCTGAAGTTTATAAATTCGATTTCAAAAAGATCTTTTTCAAGCGCCCTTTTTAAAACGGAATCTTCAAAATAACAACTTATAATGTTGGGGAAAAGTGTAAGAAAGATTATTTTCATAACAGTGATTCGAGTAAAACTTTTGCACCGTCTGCTTCAATTTTTTTGTTTTCTACATCCACGTCTTTTACGTGTCTTTTAAAATCAATCAAAAATCTTTTAGGATATTTTTTTTCAATCAGTTCAGGGTTTGTGTTTATTACAAGATAATCGGCTTCGTTTGCCCTTTCTATCTCTTTAACACGCCCTAAAAATTCACCATCTTCATAAACATCGCATCCGATAATATCAAACCAGAAATATTCGTTTTCTTTAAGTTTAATATCCTCTTTTGTCTGCTCTTCGGTAGAGTAAAGCATTCTGTTTGTCAGCTTTTTCGCATCTTCAGGCGTATCAACACCTTTAAACTTAACAAGTCCTCTTTTTAAATCTATTTTTTCAATAGTAAGATCTGTTTTATCGGAAGGAAAAGTTTTATTTTTTTTGAACTGTTCGGGAAAGTCAGTTAAAAGGTGGATTTTCTGCCACCCTTTAATTCCGTAGGTTTTACCTATTTTGGCAATAGGAATTTTATTCATCTTCAGTTTTCACCGTTATTTTGTAGTTTTTGTTTTCTTTGGCTCTGCATCCGCTTATAACCGTCTTGATTGCTTTAACCATTGAGCCTTCTTTACCGATAATTCTTCCGACATCGGCTTTTTTAGCGTATATTACTATTTCGTCAAAGTCTTCGTGAGGCACTACCTCAACTTTTACTTCTTCAGGTTCAAAAGCTAATAATTTAGCAAACTCTGCTACGAAGTCAACAACCATTAAGCGTTGTTTTCCTCAGCTATTTTTTTTAGTTTACTAACTCTTTCGCTCATTTGCGCACCAACACCTAACCAGTAGTTAAGTCTGTCAAGGTCTAATTTAACTGTTGCAGGTTCAGTCATTGGGTTATAATATCCGATTGATTCAATCCATCCTGAGTCTCTTCTTTTTCTGCTGTCAGTTACAACTATTCTGTAAAAAGGTCTTTTTTTTCTACCAAATCTTGCTAATCTTACTTTTACCACGTTTACTCCTTAGTTTATTTTGTTTAATCCCGCCCAAACCTACCCATATACAAATTAATTCGGAATTTTAATATATTATTTAGGAAAATTCAAGCCCTGAGTCATTTTCATAAGCTCATTCATGTTCGGCATTTTTTTGCCGGCGAATTTTTTAGCCATTTTAGCGGCGTTTTGGAACTGTTTGTTTATTCTGTTTATTTCCTGTACACTCAGTCCCGCACCCTGAGCGATCCTTCTACGTCTGCTCGCACTTTCTTTAATAAGTTCAGGATTTTGTCTCTCTTTAGGTGTCATTGAGCTGATCATCGCTTTAATTTTTTTAATCTCAGCAGAGTTTTCAAGGTCAATGTCACCGAGCTGTTTTAGCATGTTCCCCATTCCAGGAATCATACCGAGCAGGTTTTTCATACTTCCGAGCTTTTTCATCTGCTCAAGCTGATTTAAAAAGTCTTCATAGTTAAACTTACCTTTTTTAAGTTTTTTGGTAAGTTTTTTTGCTTCTTTTTCATCAATAATAGCAGATGTTTTTTCTACAAGCCCTTCAATATCCCCTGCACCCATTATACGGCTTACGATTCTATCAGGTACGAATACCTCGATATCCTGCACTTTTTCACCGGTACCTAAAAATCTAAGAGGTTTTCCTACCTGATGAGCGATACTAAGCGCAACGCCTCCTTTTGCGTCACCGTCGTATTTCGTAAGAATCACACCCGTGATATCAAGTTTTTCGTCAAACTGTTTTGCCGTATTGAGGGCATCTTTACCTGTAAGCGAATCCGCTACGTAAAATATTTCATGAGGGTTTACTTCATTTTTAATTTTTACAAGCTCTTCCATAAGCTCGTCGTCAATCGCAAGACGCCCGGCCGTATCTATAAGCACTACATCGTAAAATTTCTCTTTTGCTTCTTCCACGCCTCTTTTTGCGATATCCACAGGGTCTTTTGAGTTTTCATCATAAAAAATATCAAGCCCGTTTTGCTCCGCCAACTGTTTTAGCTGTTCAACGGCGGCCAGTCTTTGTAAATCCGCCGCCACCATTAAAACTTTTTTCTTTTTAAACTGTTTCAGGTAGTTTGCGAGTTTAGCGGTTGTGGTTGTTTTACCGCTACCCTGAAGACCTGTCATAAGTACTATAGTAGGAGGTTTTGACGCATATACAAACCCGTAATTTCCCGGAGCCGTTAAAATATCTTTCAGTGCTTTATCAAGCGCTTTTAAAAAATTCGCTTTACCGATACCCGCTTTTTTCGTTTCTACTTCAACTTCTCTTAAAAGATCTTTTACTACCTTAAAATGTACATCCGCTTTTAAAAGGTTTTTTTTAAGTTCATCCAGTGCTTTTTTAAGGGCTTTTTCATCGTCTTTCATTCTTATTTTATTTATAGCGCTCTTAAAGCCGTCGCTTATCTTATCAAACATGCTTCTCCTTTAACTATTTCTTCTTTTTCTTCTTATAATTATTAACTTCTTCTTGCATTTTAAAATCACTCGGTTCCGGCGATGTAAAATTATAATCAAATATTTTAAATTTATGGTGATGAAGCATTACTCTTTTAAAAGGTTCACCACCGTATTTCTCATCACCCAAAATAGGATGTTCCACAGCTCGTAAATGAGCCCTGATCTGATGAGTTCTGCCTGTATGGATTACGGCTTTTACTTTTGATTTGGTTCTGAACGCCAAAATCGGCTCAATCTCCGTTACCGCATCGTCTCCGTCTTTTGATATTTTGGCAAATGCTCCGCTTTTTGTTTTAATTACTTTTATAGGAAGGTCTATTTTCATAGGTTCAGGTACAATACCGCTGACCCATGCGATATATTCCTTATACACGTTTTGTTTTTTAAATTCTTCAATAGCTTTTTTCTTAAAAGCATCGTTTTTAACCAGAATCAGTACACCGCTTGTTTCTTTATCAAGCCTGTGCAAAAGCTCATGTCCGAACATTTTTGCAACTTCTTCACTTGTGATATACGCAGGTTTATCCACGGCTATCAGATTGTCATCTTCAAATATTTTTTTAGGCTTAGGTTTTTTCAGTACTTTAAATTTTGTATTTACCGGTAAAAGACCCCTTGCTATTTTAATTTTTTTATCTTTTGCAAACACAAGACCCCTGTCTATAAGCTCTTTGGCGGCTCTGTTTGAGATTCCTTCCTGTTTTGCTAAAAGAATATACGCTTTTTCGTTCATTTTTGCCTTTTTTTGTTGAAATTATAACAAATTAAAACTTTTTCTTATATTTTTGTAAAAACATTAATTATTATAAAATAATAAGAATAAAGTGCTATAATAAATGATATAAATTTTTTTTATATTAAGCTAACTTTAAGGAAAAAAGAGTTAAGATACTTATTGAGAATGAATTAATATTCATTCGAGTATCAGAAAGGGGAAGAAATGAATCCGAAGAAATTTCTGTTTTTAGCTATTTTAGCATCTCAACTTTTTGCTATAAGTCCGTACATTGACGGCTACAGGGCCTATATCAGATACGTCAAGCACATCCCGCACTATGGCATAAAAGCTCCTGAACTATTAAAAAAATTAAACGTACACAACGAAGAGGATTTATTGAATCTATTCAAAAACAACGCACAACCTTTAATCGAAAAAACAAGACAATTCAACCCAAAAGCTGCTGAAGGTTTACAAAAAATAATTAAAAGAGGAAAACTCAAACAGTTAAAAGTATTTCTGTTTAATGTACTAAACGGTCAGATACCGGCCGGATGTATGTAATTAAAATTACTTATAACACAAAAGAATGTTGTCCTCGGGCAACTTTTTTATTATAATTTTCGCTGTTACAATAAGGGTTTGTTTCTTTCCCCTGACATAAAAAAACTTAAGGAGATAAAATGAAAAAACTACTACTTTCCGCAACTGTTGTAGCTGGACTTTTTGCACAGCCTACTGTTGACGCACTTCAAAAACAGATCAACGAACTACAACAACAATTAAAAGAACTAAAAGCAAAACAAGCTGAACAAAACGACAGATACTACAAAAAAGTAGCACCGATCGTAGCAAACAACCACCTGTTCTGGAGTTACGACTTAAGAACTACTTTTGATGCGATTTCAGAAGACACTACAGGAGGACCTGCATTTACTGTAACAGGTAACAGTGACAATACTGTAACAATGCAAATGACAGGAGGAACTCAAGACAAAACATCTTATGGAAACCAGATTTTTACAAACAGAGTAATCTTAACAGGTGTATATAAACCAAGCGACGCTCTTAAAGCGACTGTAAAAATCGAAGCAAACAACATTTTCGGTATGCAAGCTGAAACAAGCTACTCTCCGTATCAAAACGTTCCTTGGGTGGCAAACGAAACACCTGATGATAATAATATAAGATTAAAAGAAGCGTTTTTCAACTATTTCTTCGGTGACGATTTAATGTTCAGTGCCGGTAGAAGACCTGCTACAAACGGATACCCAGCAAACCTTAGAGAAGGTGACGATCCTGCAAGCCCGCTTGCACACTTAATCAATATGGAATTTGACGGATTCAGTTTCAAAATCGGAAACGGAGAATTTTCTAAACTTTCTGACAGTTTTGGAGACTGGGGAACATGGCTTAAATTCTGTGCAGGTAGAGGATACTCTTCAAGTGCTGGTAAATGGCCATATAACTTCGCGCCGGCATACTCAAGTACAGATGAGAGCGACGGACTTAAAAACATGGACTTCGCCGGATTTATTTTCGTACCTTATGACGACGGTCAGTACTCATTATGGACTGAAACAGTATGGGCATGGCACGTACAGGGTTATGCTATGATGGATTCAAACCTTTCAACAGCTACATTCAAATACGGAATGGCTGATTTCGGTGGATATTTTGGTGAAAACGTAATCTTAAAAGCTGACGGTATAGGTGACGGAATCAACGATTTCCTTGATGATACAAAAGCATTCATCTCATACGCTATGAGTAAAACTCAGGGAGTTAAAAAAGTTCCTATCGGTGTTAATATGACTGACGGTAGTACAATTTATCAAGAAGGTCACACTGGTACAAGTATCTGGATCGGTGCGGATATGCCGGCTGGTGACAATGCGAGATTCGGTGTAAATATCGTAAAAGGTAGCAAATACTGGAGAAGTTTCACATACGGTGAAGACACTCTAATCGGAAGCATTGCGGCAGTTAGAGGTAAAGCATTCGATATCTATTACAACAAACAAATCGTACCTCACTTAACAGCTGGAATCAGATATACATACATCAAATATGATCACGCTGGTAGCGACGGATTCTTCGGTATGATGATGGATCCTGATTACGCAGACGGTTTCGGATACGTAGAAAAAGCAAAAGATCTAAGAGCTTACATCAGATACAGCTTTTAATAAAAACTTAATATTTACGAATATTTAACATAAATTTAACTTATAAGTGCCTCTTGGCACTTCTTTTTAATTTTTTTTTGATACTATTATCTCGTTAAATTCCTAAAAGGAGAATAAATGTCTGAAATTATAAATCTCAAAAGAAGAAACTTTCTAAAAGGCTCAGCGGCAGCGGCGGCAGGTGTTACACTTGCAAGTACATCCGCATATGCGCTAAGTGCGTATGAAGATGCCGAAAGTGCAAAAGAGAAAAAAGAAAAAGACATCAAAAACGCAAAATTTGTACCATCAGTATGTGGTATGTGCGTGAATATGTGTAGTGTTGTGGCAAGAAACGTTGACGGCAAAGTTGTAAAAATCGATCCAAACCCTCTAAACCCTAAAAATAGAGATTTTATGTGTGCAAGAGGTAATGCAGGAATTGCAGCAGCATATGATCCTGACAGATTAAAATGGCCTCTAATCAGAGTTGGTAAAAGAGGAGAAGGTAAATTTAGAAAAGCTACATGGGAAGAAGCATACGAATATATTAGACAAAAGATGGTAAAAATCCTTGATGAGGAAAAAGATAACAGAAGTACATTTATATTCGGTGCTGGTGCAAGTACTGCAAACTTCGGTGAACCGATTTTCTCAAACTTTATGAACGGTGTCGGCGGATTCTTTATTGACCACTTTTCAACATGTTTCGCTCCATCTTTCCTTGTAAATAAACTTATGCTTGGTAGCTGGGGATGGGCAGACTTTCAAAGAACTAAGTATGTAATTACATTTGGTGGTAACAGAACCGGTGGAATTGTTACACCAGATACTCTTGATATGTTCAGAAGAACACACAAAAGAGGTATGAAACTTGTTTATTTAGATCCAAGGTTCTCAAACACTGCTACACACGCTGATGAATACATTCCAATTAAAGCAGGTACTGACGGTGCTATGGTTCTTGCTATGATTAAAGAAACAATAGATAACGGTTATCATAAAACCCCTTATAAAAAAGAATATTTATCTAAAAATGTTGATTCAAGTGATTTAAAAGCACTTGAAGAGTTCTTTACTACAGGTGAAGGAAGTAAATATACACCTGAGTGGGCAGAAACAATTACTGGAGTACCAGCTGCTACTATTAAAAGACTTACAAAAGAATTTGCTGATGCAGCTGAAAAATATAAAGGTGCTGCAAATTTATATAGAAGTAGAAAGTCCACTTGGTATTATCAAGATTTCGATAATAGACGTGCGCAGGCAATATTTAACATATTACATGGAACTGTCAACAGACCTGGTGGGGTACTGCTTGGTAGAGGTCTAAAAGTTGAAAAATATGAATATGAAGACTTCCCAATTTTTGATAATGCGAAACCAAGATTGGATGTTGCATATGCTCAATCAAAAGGAAGTTATCCATTAGTTAACCCTACAAAAGGTTCATGGCAATTACTTAGAGATGCAATACTTGAAGTAAATACTAAATGGAAAAATGGTGAAAAACTGGAAGATTGGGAATATCCAATTAGAGGTGGTTTTTTCTACAAACAAAACCCACTACAATCTGTTCCGGGAATGGATTTAACAAAAAAAGCTCTTGATACAATGGATCTAATCGTAGTTATCGATATTATTGCTAATGATACTGCATTTTATGCAGATGTAATTTTACCTGACACATCATATTTGGAATGGACTTCACCAGTTAAAAGTTTTGGTAACCTCCCTGAACCAGTAATAGTTCAAAGAAACCAGGCTATGGAACCGTTATATAGTACTAAAAACATCAGAGATATGATGAAAGAATTAAGTGAAAAAGTTGAAAAAGATTTAGCAGATATTGCATTTAAATATAATGCTGATTTAAAAGATGCATTAGAGGAAGAAGGCAAAACATTACCAGATGGATTCAAAATTTCTAAATATTTCAAATCTGACGATAATTGGGAAATTGATGAAGAAAAATTAAAAGCAGATATTAAAGACGATAAACTAGCTGAAATTATATTAGAAAATGCTGGTGAAGATGGAATGGAAATTTCTACTTATAAAATTAGTGTTGCATTTGAAAAAACGATTGAAGAATTCAATGAAGAAGTAATGACTGAACTATATGGTAAAAAAGCAGCTGAAATTGTTAAAGAATATGGTGTATGGTGGCCTGGAATCGAAGATGCAATAAAAGATGGTATTATTGATGAGCATCTAAAATCATTCAAAAAAGACTTGCCAAACAAACACGAATGGGTATACGAACTTTATAAGAAATACAATAAATTACCTAAAAACCCTGATGGAAGTCCATTTTATATTGTGCCTAAAAAAGGAAAATGGTTAAAAATAGCTCTTCACAACCTTGATGGAAAAGAGTTTGTTAACCCAATTACTAAGAAAAAAGAAAAATTACATAAGTTCCCATTATGGAGAGATGAACTTACTTATAAAAACCAAAAAGGTGAGTTTAGAATGATTATGGGTAGACATGCATACTTTACACAAAGTGCACAGCCTAACAACTATCTGTTATTGGACCTTATGAATTATAACTATATCTGGATTAATGACCAAGATGCAAAAGAACTTGGACTTAAATTCAAAGATGAAGTTGAATTAAAAAATAGAGAGGGATCTACTGTTAGAGGAAAAGTTTACCCTACTAAAAAAATTATGAGAGATACAATATTTATTGCTACTGGTTTCGGTAGTGAGTCAAAAATGCTTACACTTGGATACGACAACGGTATATCTCAGGCAAAAATCCAAGAAAACTGTATCGACCCTATTATAGGTACAGCAAGTATGAATGAAACTTTTGTATCAATAAGAAAGGTGTAAAAAATGGCTAATTACGCAATGGCACTTGAATATCAAAACTGTATAGACTGTAGAGCATGTGAAATTGCATGTAAAGACGAAAACGGAGTAATGCTCGGTGCAGACAAGCAAAGAATCTGGGTTGGTGTAGTAGAAGGTGGAGAAACATTAGCAGACATGTTTTTAAATTTTTACCCTTCTCAGTGTAACCACTGTGAAGACGCACCATGTGTAACTGTATGTCCTACTGGTGCATCACATTTCGCAGAAGGCGGAATTGTAAAAGTTGATTATGATATGTGTATTATTTGTAAAGGTTGTATGGAAGCATGTCCTTATGAAGCAAGATTTGTAGATGAAACAAAACACGCAGTTGACAAATGTACATTCTGTGACGGAAGAATCCAAGAATACGGTACAACTGCATGTAGTGCGACATGCCCTACTAAAGTTAGAACATTCGGTGACTTGGAAGATCCTAACTCTGATATCGTAAAAGTTCTAAACAAAAGAGAATTTTTCGTACTAAAAGAAGATGAAGAAACACTTCCTAAACTGTTCTATCTTGTACCGGAAGATGAAGAATACGCAAAAAGAACTCTTGGTAATGTAAAAAGACACAAATGGGCTGAATTTAAAGCCAAATATGAAGCTGAGGCTAATGCGAAAAAGCCTGAGTGGAAAAAAGCGTAAGGAGCTATTATGAACGAATACATCAATTGTTGCGGGCTTAATATCAGAAAAGTTGGCTTAGGACAGCTTTTATTTAACAAAACAATGCTAATAGCATATGTTTTACTTGCTATCGGGGTAATCGGTTGGTATGAAATTTATTCGCTGAGATTTTTCCATGAGTTTGTAAACAATGCTCAAGTAATTGCATCAGCTGGTCATCTTGAAGACACAAAACAAATAGCAATGGCTCTAAAAGAGCAGATTTTTCACTTAGAACACATTGAAGAAGTAAACAAAGCGGAACCTTGGGGTATATTCGTATCTCAGTATACATACCTTTTATACGGTGGTAGTGCGCTTATTTTCCTAACAGCTTTAGCAGAGCTTTTCCATGTAAAAATAGCTCCTAAAGTTGCAGCTGCATTCATGACATTCGGTATTGCTATGGCACTTGGTGGTATGACATCAATCGCAAGTGACTGGGGTAACCCAATTAATATTTACTGGATGATTTTAAATCCTCAACCTCAAAGCGGTATGTGGTTGATGCTGCCTTTATATGCTGTATATATTCCGTTTACATTTATTGAAATTTACTTTTTAATTACAAACAAAAGAGAATTAGCAAGAAAACTTGCAGGTGTGTTAGTATTAATGGGTATCGTAATCGACTTTATCGAATTCTATATCCAGGGTCTATTATTCAACTTAAACGATCCGAGACATTTATGGACAGACATTCCATTACTATGGCTATATTTCTTAATCTCTGGGGCTTTGACTGGTGTAGCAGGTGCTATGATATTCTCATTCCTTGGATTAAGAGACAAACCTTACTATGAAGAAACAATGAACCTTCTAATGAAAGCTGGTTTAGTATTAGCAGTAGCTGCAGGTTTATATGAAGTTGTAAACTATATGAGCGTTGATCCAAAATGGACATCTTTAATCATAAGCGGAACTCCTGTAAGTCCAATGTACTGGACATGGATTGTACTTGGTATTGCTTTACCTATAGTTTTATGGGCTACAAAAAATAAAGGTTTAGCAGTATTTGGTGCAGTTTCAGCTGTAATCGGTACGTTCTTTATGAGACAGGCATTCATTTACGGTGGTAATATTGTACCTATGACTGATAGAGTTGATGGAATTGGACCACAAGCTACAAATTTATATCAATTAGACAGTATTACAAACTATGTATATTTACCTCCACACACTATGGAAGTATTAATTATTATCGGATGTCTTGGTCTTGGTCTTGCGATTTATTCAATCCTTGATTCACTTTTCGCAGTAAGAGACGTAAACGACAACGTAGACCATTAATCCCCTGCCCTTTCGGGCATTCATTTATTTCACTGTTTTAGTATCAGGCACCAATCTAAGCAAAAGATCTAAATTTTATAGTAGGTAAGTGGTGAAGTAGATAAGTTGTTAAGTTGTGAAGTGGTGGGTTTTACAATTTTATAAACATATTTGGATTAAATTATTTATATCAATATAACATCATACACTCTTAGTGTCTGGCCCCGTTTCCATACCTTAGATCTTTTCCATACCTTAGATCTTTTCCATACCTTAGATCTTTTCCATACCTTAGATCTTTTCCATACCTTAGATCTTTTCCATACCTTAGATCTTTTC